>Ga0187886_1003927_pt1 | contig 10914 bp, 13 predicted proteins | sample June2016WEW_20_1_FD_133001 | JGI IMG/M metagenome (GOLD analysis project Ga0187886, IMG submission 133001) | Peatland microbial communities from SPRUCE experiment site at the Marcell Experimental Forest, Minnesota, USA - June2016WEW_20_150 | ecosystem: Environmental > Terrestrial > Soil >...
GACGGCGATCGTGGTCCCCGGGCAGAACCGATAACCACGCCCGGAACAGCGGCTATCCCACTCCGCGTGTGTGCTCGATGCCGGCCGCACCCGGCCCGTGGGCTATGGGGGTGAGATTTTGACCACTGGCGTGAGCTCGCGGCTGGTGATCACGCGGTCGATCATGCCGTAATCCTGCGCCTGCTCCGGGTCCATGATGTAGTCGCGATCGACGTCCCGGGCGATGCGGTCCACCGGCTGGCCGGTCGACTCGGCCAGGATCAGGTTGAGCATCTCGCGCATGCGCAGGATTTCCCGGGCGTAGATGTCGATGTCGGCCGCCTGTCCGGCCAGGCCGCTCATGGAGGGCTGATGGATCAGGATGCGCGAGTGCGGCAGGCTGTAGCGCTTGCCCTTCGCGCCGGCGGCCAGCAGGACGGCCGCCATGGAAGCGGCCTGTCCCACGCAGATGGTTACGATGTCGGGCTCGACGAACCGCATCGTGTCGAGGATCGCCAGGCCGGCCGAGATGGAACCTCCCGGGGAGTTGATGTACAGCGAGATGTCCCTCTGCGGATCCTCGGCGGCCAGGAACAGCATCTGGGCAATGACCAGGTTCGAGACCGTGTCATCGAGCGGCGTCCCCAGGAAGATGATGTTCTCCTTGAGCAGCCGCGAGTAGATGTCGTATGCGCGTTCGCCCCGGGAGGTCTGCTCGACCACCATGGGGACTAGAACGGAATTGCGCATTCGGGTTTACCTCCCACGACCCGGCTGAGCGGGCCATTCCTTCGCCGGCACTTCTTACCAGCAACCTGCTGCGGCGCGCGACAGGGCCGCCTCTACTCTCGCTGCGCCCGGCCGGCGACCTCGCGCCTCGTCACCGTCGCGGCGGGAAACCCGAGGCTAGCCTTTCTTTCTGCCGCCGGCAGCTACTTTCCTGCTTCTCCGCGGTTTCTCGAGCGCCTTGCGCTTCTCTTCCAGCGCCGCGGCCAGATCGGCGATGGTCGTCTTCTCCAAGTATTCCATAATCTTCGCCCGCAACGCCTTCCAGGAGTCGTGCATGCCGCAGGGAGCGTCGTCGGTGCACTCGGCAAGCCCGCTGACGCACTTCTGGTAGCCGGTAAGCCCGTCCAGCGCCTCCACCAGGTGGCTGAGGCTGATCTGGCTGGGCGGGGTGCACAAGCAGAAGCCGCCGGTCGGTCCCTTACTGGAGCGCAGCAGCCCCTTGCGCGCCAACTGTTGCAGGATCTTCGCCAAAAAGTGGGTGGGGATGCCTTCCTGCTCGGCAATCTGCCTCACCATCGTGTACTTTCCCTCCGGGACCTGCGCCAGGTTCACGAAGGCCCGGATTGCGTACTCGGCGGAACGCGAGTAGAGCATGGTCGGTTCTCCCCTCTTGAGATCCAGATCCGTACTCTTTTATCTTGAAACAGGGGCACCAGGGAACGCAACCGGATTTCGGAGTCCAGCCCGGGCTCCGCGCCAACAAGCTACCGCGGCCCGGCCCTGCGCAGCAGCGGGCGGCTGGCGAAAGATGCAGGTCCGCTTGCCTGCGAGCGCCCAGCCGCGCTACGCTCAAGGCGAGCCGGAAGAGAGGGAGGGGCGCCTATGCGGTCTTGGCCGTTTCTGTTGGCCTGCGGACTAGGGTACGCGCGAGTTCAATAACGCAGGAGGGCAGAGACCAATATGGGGACCTTTAGATACTGCGGCGCTTCGCCGTGGTTGGTGGCGCTCATGACCGCGCCGCTGCCGGCAGTACCACGGGCGGCCATCTCTGAGGCCTGCATCGCTGCGGACGCCGTGGTGGTTGGGAACGTCCATCGCGGGCCAGGCGCTGCGATTGCCGATGTGACGGTCTTGCAGGTCATCAAGGGGCAATCGGCTGCCAACACCATACTCTCGGCGCAACTACCTCAACTCCCCTCGCGCCGGGTCGCTTCGGGCGAGGACCTTACCGCTGTTGTGTTCCTCAAACAAGATGGGGCTGGCTGGCGCGTGCTTTCTCGCGCAGGTGAAAATGCTCCCTTACGAGATTTAATGCTTCCCAGTAGGGACGCCACGCTCGTGGGAGGCCAGGTTTCGGGGAGCTGCGAAGACCAGGTCTTTGCGCGGACACTGGCGGCACTGGACGATGGGAATATCCCATGGTATCGGCTGCGGGTGCTGGAGTGGTTCCATGGCTTCGATAGCACTGCATACCGGGAGCAATTGGGAGCACTTTCCCACGCCGCAAGCCCGGAGTTCCGGGCCATGGGCCTGGAGGGCCGTTTCGCGCTCGGCGATGGTGCGGCGCTGCAGCAGCTCGAAGGCGATGCGGCACGGTTCGGGACGTCGACATTGGCGGAGCTCGGGCTCGTGTTAGAAACGTATCGCAATCCGGATCCCACCGGAATCGCTGCGCTCGGCAGGATTGTCGGGTTGTCTGACGCCAAGTACACTCCCTTGGTGCACGGCGCGGCGTACTCTCTCCACGCCCTGCATACGTTAGACTCGCTCCCAATCCTCTACCGTCTCCTCGACAGCTCTGACCCAACTGTCAGGTTGGAGGGGATGTTTGGGTTCGCTGCGTTCGTGGCCAACTTTCCAATCCAGAGGCCGGAGGATGGCCCAAGCAATCGGAACCTAACTTCACTGCCAGGCGGGAAGTACACCACGGGGGACGGCGAGAGCCATTTCCCTAGCATAGGGTCCGACAATCAAGACACACTCGCCTTCTGGAAGACCTGGTATCAGGCCAACTTCGAAAACCCCCACTGAGGCTTGATTGAGCTCGCTGAGACACTATGCAGCCGCGCCTAGGGCGGCCAGGGCCTCGTCGATCACCAGGTAAAGCTCCGCGCGCTGGACCGCCGCCCGGCTGCCTGAATCTTCCCGGCGTCCGGCGCCGCCTATGCTACTGTTGTGGGAAACATGGAGGAGATGCTATGAACCGACGCGAGTTCCTGGCTTCCGGCGTGGCGATCGCGGGGGCTGCGCTGGCGCGCTTTCCATTTCCCCTATACGCCAGCGGCACAAAGAAGCTGGCCAGCGACCGCATCCGGCTCGGCCCGATGAAGGTCGAGTTGAGCCGAATGGCGATGGGCACGGGCACCAACGGTTATGCCAGCAGCTCGAACCAGACCCGCCGGCTCGGCATCCGTGGCTTGGCGGATCTGCTACAGGCTGCCTTCGACCAAGGGGTCACCTTCTGGGATTCCGCCGACGCTTATGGCAGCCACCCGCACCTCAAGGAGGCCCTCAAACGCGTCCCGCGAGATAAGGTGACCATCCTGACCAAGACGCGCGCCTCCACCGAGCAGCAGGCGCGCGCCGATCTGGACCGTTTCCGGCGCGAAATCGGCACCGACTACCTCGACATCGTGCTGCTGCACTTAATGGAGGATGACAACTGGCCCCAGCGGAAGAGGGGCGCCATGGCCGCCATCAGCGAGGCGCGCGAAAAGGGCATCGTGAAAACGCACGGCACGTCGTGCCACACGCTCGGAGCCTTGAAGGCCGCGGCCGCCAGCCCGTGGGTGCAGGTGGACCTGGCGCGCATCAACCCGGCGCGAATGGCGATGGATGCCGACCCCAGGACGGTGGTCTCCGTGCTGCGGCAGATGAAGAGCGCGGGCAAGGGCGTGATCGGCATGAAGATCCTCGGCGCCGGCGGCCTCAGCCACCGGGTCGATGAGGCGCTTCAGTACGCGCTCGCGCTGGACTGCGTGGATTGCTTCACCATCGGAGTCGAGAACCGCGGCCAGCTCCAGGACCTGCTCAGGCGCATTCCGGCGGCCAGCACCCGCGGCTGACGCCAAACCGGTTTGGCGCCGCGCTCCGCCGGCTAGTCCAACTTCCGCAGTTTCGGCCTAACCGCCATCCTTCACCGCGCCTCGTCCTGCATGTGCTTTTCGCGGCGGCAGCGGATCTCGCGCACGGCGTAGATGCGGCGGTCCTGGCTCTCGAAGTAGGTCCGCATGAGGAGCTCGCCGATCAGCCCGGTGGAGAACATCATCAGCCCGGCCAGCAGCAGCAGGCCCCCGGCCAGCATCAGCGGCCCGTGCTCGCTGACGATGTCGTGGCCGCTGGTGAGCTTGTGAATGGCCAGCCAGCCGAGCACGCCCCCGCCGAGCACCGAGCTAAGCAGGCCCAGCTTGCCGAAGAAATGCATCGGGCGCGTGAGGTAGCTCAGCAGGAACTTGATCGTGAGGAGGTCGAACAGCACGGCCAGCGTGCGCCCCAGGCCATAGTGCGAGCCGCCGGCAGACCGCGGCGCGTTCTGGATCGGCACCTCGGCTACCCGCGCACCGTAAACCGTGGCCAGCGCCGGAATGAAGCGGTGCAGCTCGCCGTACAGGTTGATGTCTTTGAGCACCTCGGCCCGGTAGGCCTTGAAGGTCGTTCCGAAGTCGTGCAGCTCGACGCCCGAGAGCCTGGCCATTATCCAGTTGGCGACGCGCGAGGGCAGCCTGCGCGTGAGGGCGTTATCGACGCGCACCTTGCGCCAGCCGCTGGCGATGTCGTAGCCTTCGTCGAGCTTCTCCAGCAACGCCGGGATGTCTTCCGGCGCGTGTTGGAGGTCGCCGTCCATCGAGACCACCACTTCGCCCGCCGCCTCGTGGAAGCCGGCCGAGAGCGCCGCGGTCTGGCCGAAGTTCCGCCGCAATTGCACCACCTTCAGATGGGCGTCCGTCTCGGCCAGGTTCGCCAGCAGGTCGAAGCTGCGGTCGGTCGAAGCATCGTCGACGAAGATGATTTCATAGGGCCGGCCGAGCGCGCTCAGCACCGCCGTGAGCCGGTCGTAGAGCCGCAGCAGGGAGGGCTCCTCGTTGTGAACCGGGATGACCACCGAGAGCATCGTTGTTACTCAGTCTAGCAACACGGCCTCCGGGGCTGCGCTGAGAGCGCGGATTAGTCCAGCAGCGTCCGCACACGCGCGAGGACGTCCGCGACCAGTTCTGCCGGCAGAGTTTCCACCCACTTGCCATGCCGCTCCCTGTAGTCCAGCGTGCGCACCTGGTGGCACAAGACCACTCCCTGTGTTCGCGTCCCAGCCGCGCTGAGCGAAACGGCAAAGCCGTGCTCTCTGGCAAACTCCCCGCCAAGCGTAACCGGGCAAACCAGCAGGAGGCCGAACCGATTGAACTCCAAGGGCGATAGGACCAGAACGAATCGCTTGCCGCGCTGTTCCCGCCCTTTCGTGGGGTCGAGGTCGATATGGAGGACATCGCCGCGGTCCGGGATGCCCCGCTTCACAGCGCTTCTCTCCCAACCGGGCCCGTCTCCAGCCAGGCGCGATCCCTTCCCCGGGGTGCCAGATCCGAGCGCCGGCAGCGCGACAAAAGCTCGGCCAGGGTGTAGCGCGGCTTCGCTTCGGGTGCCACGATCAGCCGGCCGTTCTCGACGCTCACCTGCACTCGCGAGCCGGCCTCGAGGTCAACCAGGCTCAGGATCTTCTTGGGAACGGCCATCACAACCGATCCGCCCAGATTGCGAAGAATCACAGTCGCCATGCCATATGCTCCTAGTTATGGATAAGTATAACACACATCCGGCCGGCGGGCCCCGGCCGCGCGCACCTTGAGCAGATGCGGCTCTATTGCGCTACGCAGCAGGTTGTTCGCAAGAAACCCAAGCTACAGCGTGGTCGAGCCCTCGCCCAGTTTCACGCGCACCTTGGTGGTTTGCCCGTTGCGGAACAGGGTCAGCTCCAGCGTGTCGCCGGGCCGCTTGCCGTGCAAAGCGCGCAGGAGCCCGTCGCGGCTCTCCACCGCGTGGCCGTCGATGTTCATGATCAGATCGCCGCCGGCGGGAACCTCGTACATGCCGATCTGCACCGTGCGGCGCGCGCCCCGGAGGCCCGCCGCCTCGGCCGCCGAACCGGACTCCACGCTGACGATCAGCAGCCCGCCCTCGGCCGGCAGGTTCAGCGCTTCGGCCAGGTCGCCGGCCACGTACATGACGTTCACGCCCAGCCGCGGCGGGGCGAAGTGGCCCTTCTGGGCGTACTCGTTCAGCATCATCTTGGCGCGGTTGATGGGCATGGCGAAGCCGATGCCGATGTTGGACCCGGGGCCGTAGATGGCGGTGTTGATGCCGATCACGCTGCCGTGGGAGTCCAGCAGCGGTCCGCCGCTGTTGCCCGGATTGATGGCCGCATCGGTCTGCAGCATGCCCTCCAGCGTGCGGCCGCTCTCGTCGCGCAGGCTGCGGCCAAGCGAGCTGACGATGCCCGTCGTCAGCGTCCCCTCCAGCCCGAACGGGTTGCCGATGGCGAGCACCTTCTGGCCTACCTGGACCGGATCGGAGTCCCCCAGGTGCAGGAAGGGGAGCTTCTTGCGCGGTTCGATCTTGATGAGCGCAACGTCGTTGGCCGGGTCGTGCGCCAGCACCCGGGCCCGGTACTTCGACTGGTCCGCCAGCGTCACCTCCATCTCCTGGGCGCCGGAGATGACGTGATCGTTGGTCAGGATGCGCCCGGTGTCGTCCACCAGAAAGCCCGACCCGGTGCCCTGCTGCGGAATGATCTCCAGGAACCAGTTCCGCCGGTAGACCGTGCTGGTGATGTTGACCACGGCCGTGTGGGCGTCCTTGTAGATCTCGATATTGTTCTGCTCGTCGGCGCCCAGCCCGGCCGAGCGGGCCACCTCCGGCCCCGTCCAGATTTGGCTGGCCGGTCCGGGCCGGAACACCTTGAGCGGACTCCAGCGGGCCGACGTCAGGTACACGAATCCGCCCACCAGCAGCGTAACCAGCAACAGCGTGCGTAACTTCATTGGGGAATGCTCCGAAGCAAATTGTAGGTCTCTCTTACTTGACGCAGCGTATCCTCTTTGGTTCCCGAGGTATCGACGATGTAATCGGCGAATTTGCGCTTTTCCTCGAGCGGCATCTGGCGCGCCAGGCGCGCCAGCGCCTCCGGGAGCGTGAGGCCGTCGCGCTCCCGCGCGCGCTCGATCTGCTGCTCGTCTCGGCAGACGGCCAGGATGATCTTCCGGAACCGGCGGTAGCTGCCGTTCTCGATCAGGATGGCGGCCTCGAGCACCGCGATTCCGTGCGGGTCGCGCGCCTCGAGCTCCGCCAGCAGCTCCTCTTCGCGCCGGATCACCGGCGGGTGCACCAGCCGGTTCAGCGCGGCCAGCCGCGCGGGGTCGCCGAAGACCGCCGCGGCCAGCCGCCGCCGGCTGATCCTCCCATCCGGCTCCAGGATCCCGCCGCCGAACTCGCCGACAACCGCGGCGTAGGCTTCGCCGCCCGGCTCGAGCGCCGCATGGCCGAGCTCGTCCGCCCGAATCAGGTGGCAGCCCAGGCTCGCGAGCGCCTGGCCGACGAAACTCTTGCCCGTCGCCAGCCCGCCTGTCAGTCCCACTCTCAGCATGTCTTCAGCAGTCGCCGCTCGGCGGCCTGGATCGTGTTCACCATCAGCATGGCGATGGTCAGCGGGCCGACGCCGCCCGGCACCGGCGTGTAGGCCGCCGCCCGCTCGGCCACGTCGAGAGGATGCACGTCGCCCACGAGCACGCTGCCGTTGCGGTCAAAGGCGGCCAGTTTCTCGGGCGAGTCGCGGAAAATGCGCGCGCATTCTTCGCGGCTCGAGATGCGGCTGATGCCCACATCGACCACCGTGGCGCCCGGTTGGATGAAGTCCGCGGTGAGGAACGCCGGGCGGCCCATCGCCGCCACCAGGATGTCGGCCTGGGCGCAAACCGCGGGCAGATTCTTGGTCCGCGAGTGGCAAATGGTGACGGTGGCGTGCTCGTGCAGCAGCAGCAGCGCCACCGGCTTGCCCACCATGTCGCTGCGCCCCACCACCACCGCGTTCTGGCCGTGGATCGGGATCCGGTAGCGTTTCAGCAGCTCCAGGATGCCGGCCGGCGTGCACGGTCTTGGGCCGGGCGTGTTGTTCATGAGCTTGCCGAGGTTGAGGGGGTGAAGACCGTCCACGTCCTTTTCGGGCGCAATCGCCAGCAGCACCCGCTTGGCGTCCACATGCGACGGCAGCGGGAGCTGCACCAGGATGCCGTCGATCTCCGGGCGCCGGTTCAGCCCCTCCACCAGCTCCAGCACCTCCGCGGTGGTCACCGTCTGCGGCGGCGCGAGCTTCTCGCTGTGGATGCCCAGGGCCTGGCAGGCCTTGATCTTGTTGCGGACGTAGATCTCCGAGGCCGGGTTGTTGCCCGCCAGGATCACCGCCAGGCCGGGCACGCCGCCAGCGGCGCTGAGCCGCTCCATGCGCGGCCGGCAGCTCTCCAGGATCTCGTCGCGAATTCGGTTGCCGTCCAGAACCAGTGCCATTCAACAGGCAGAATAGCAGGTCAGCGCGGCGCCGGGCGGCGCTGCTTCAGCGCCCGCCAGATGTGATACACGATGGCGCCGGTGCCGATGGTCAGCACCACCGCGACGGAAATGTCGGGCCGCAGGCGCACCCCCTGAATGATGGTCCAGACGCCCACCAGGATGAACGCCGCCGGCATCAGCGGCCAGGCGAAGCTCACCACGCCCAGGCGCTGCCAGTTCGCCCGCCGGCGGAAGATGAACAGCGACGCTACGGCCAGCACCGCGAAGAAGGTCAGGGTGAACCCGATGTAGACGATCAGGTCCGGGAAGGGCGTGGCCGTCATCAGCACCGCGCAGACGCCCTGGCAGAGAATCGCCACCACCGGAGTGCGCCAGCGTGGGTGCACATGGGCGGCCACCCGGAAGAAAGCGCCGTTCTGCGCCATGGCGTAATAGACCCGCGGCCCGATGGTTACCATGGCGTTCACCGTGGCCACCAGCGACAGGGCCATGAGCGCGCTGAACACGCCGGCCATCTGCGGTCCGAAGAGCGCCTTGGCGGCCTCCGAGCCGATGGCCACGATTGGGTTCTTCTTTTCGTCCGTCATGTCCGCCAGGGGCAGCGCATAGATGAAGACCACGTTGAGCGCCAAGTAGACTGCGGCTACCAGCGCGGTGCCGAAGGTCAAGGCCACGGGCAGGGTTCGCTCGGGCCGCTTCAGCTCCTCGGCCACGTAGGTGGCCGCGTTCCAGCCGCTGTAGCAGACGTAGATCCAGAACAGGCTGATGGCGAACTGGGCCGCCACCGGGATGGTCGAGGTGCGCGGTGCCTCCAGCGCGAAGTGGTCCCAGTTGCCGGCGCCGACGGTCAGGCCTAGGCCGATGAAGGCGGCAATCACCAGCAGCTTGGTCGCCGTCAGCGCGTTCTGGATCTTGGCCACCCGGCTGGTTCCGATGAAATTGACGAGCGTCAGCAGGAGGATCAGCCCCGACGCCAGGATCTGCGCTCCGCCCAGCTTGAGCGCGAAGGCGCCCGAGCCGACCGTCCAGGCGGCGTTCTCCTGCTTGAGCGCGGGGAAAAAGTGGCCGAGGTAACTCGAGCAAGCCAGCGCCGCGGCGGCCACCGGCGCCGAGAACCCGGCGAAGAACGACACCCAGCCGGTCATGAAGCCCCAGGTCGGGCCGTAGGCGCGGGTCAGGTAGACGTATTCGCCGCCCGAGCTGGGGAAGTTGATGCCCAGCTCCGAGTAGCAGAACGCGCCGGCCAGCGCGAACAGCGCCCCCACCACCCAGATCGTGAGCACCAGCCCGGGGCTCCCGAGGTCGCCCGCCAGGAAACCGGTCGTCGTGAAGATGCCGGTCCCGATCATGTTGGAGATCACCAGCGCGGTGGCGCTGACGATTCCAAGCTGTCGGAGCAGCGTTGCGGGTTTCACGCTGCCATCCGAGGACCGCTGCCCGAGCACGGATGTCTTTTCAGCCACTTCGGACATTGTACATTGATGTGTGGACATGCGCCTTCCGATCGTGCTCTCCTTGCTGGGCGCCTTCTGCCTGCCGGCCGCGCCGCCGGCGCGCCCCGGCGACGCCTGGGCTCGCGAGCGCGAGCGCATGGTGCGCACACAGATCGAGGACCGCGGCGTGCGGAACCCAGACGTGCTGCGCGTCCTCGGCCAGGTGCCCCGGCACCTGTTCATTCCCCTGGCGGAGCGCGATCAGGCCTACGAGGACCACCCGGTCCCGATCGGCCACGGGCAAACCATCTCGCAGCCCTACATCGTGGGGCTGATGACCGAGCTGCTCGAGCCGGCGCGCACCCACAAAGTACTCGAGATCGGCACCGGATCGGGCTACCAGGCGGCGATCCTGTCGCGGCTGGTCGGGCACGTTTACACGATCGAGATCGTGCCCGAGCTGGCGCGCTCGGCGGAGGAGAACCTCAAGCAGCTCGGCTACCAGAACGTCACCGTGCGCCTCGGCGACGGCTACCTGGGCTGGCCCCAGGAAGCCCCCTTCGACCGCATTATCCTCACCGCCGCCCCGCCCGAGATCCCGCGGGCCCTGCTCGACCAGCTCCGGCCGGGCGGCAGGCTGGTCGCTCCGGAAGGCTCGGCCGTGTGGGGCCAGGAGCTGGTCCTGGTGGAGAAGACGGCCGCGGGCAAGCTGAAGAAGCGAGCGGTGCTCCCGGTGGCGTTCGTCCCGCTAGTGCACGGGCGCTGAGCCACGCACCCCCGGACCCACTGGGCCGCCGGGCGCTTGGCGGCCACTCTGCTACGCTCGTAGCGTGGAAGACCAGGAGCCGGTGCGCATCCCCATCACCGATGTCTTTGACCTCCACAGCGTGCCGCCCAGTGACGTCCAGGCCGTGGTCGAGGCCTATCTGGAAGAGGCCAGCCGCCTGGGACTGAAGGCCCTGCGCATCGTCCACGGCCGCGGGATCGGCGTCCAGCGCGCGATTGTCAGAGCGGTGCTCGAGCGGACGCCGTTCGTGCTCTCATTCGGCGACGCGCCAACGGAGGCGGGCGGCTGGGGCGCCACCGTGGTCACGCTGCGATAGCCCGATCTTCTCACACGCCTTCGGCTGCGGCTTGCGGGAGGCCGGCATCTTCTGCGTTGCGCTCGGGGTGAGTCCTCGACGTACTGTTCAAGTACGCCTGCGGGCTCACCCCGTCGCGC
>Ga0187886_1003929_pt1 | contig 10912 bp, 1 predicted proteins | sample June2016WEW_20_1_FD_133001 | JGI IMG/M metagenome (GOLD analysis project Ga0187886, IMG submission 133001) | Peatland microbial communities from SPRUCE experiment site at the Marcell Experimental Forest, Minnesota, USA - June2016WEW_20_150 | ecosystem: Environmental > Terrestrial > Soil >...
AATGGCATTGAAGCCACGAAGACGATAAAGAACCATTTGCCTTCTACGAGGGTATTTATTCTGTCGATGGATATCAGTGAGATTTGCCAAAAGAATGCGCGTGAATGTGCCGATGGCTTTATAACCAAATCGTCGATAAAGCATGCACTCTTGTCTATTCTTTCTTATGAACAGCACTTACACAGAGTAACCATGGTCGCGAATGCAATCGCGGCGTAAGAATAAAAAAATGATTGATGCAATTAAATATAGTTTTGTATTGAGAAATGTCTATTAGCTTTTTTCCTTGAAACAAAGAATGCACATATCGCACACTCTGATCGTTCTGCTGACGATGTTTGTGCTCATTGTCGCGCTGGGGGCGACGGCTTGGGCGGCAACAATAACGAGTACTGCTGCCGGTGGTGTTTGGAGTGCCACTACAACATGGGTTAACGGAGTTGTGCCAGTAGCGGCTGACAACGTAGTCATTGCCACAACAGGTGCTAATTATGTTAATGGGAACGATGGAGGGACTTCCTACACTTGCGCCAGCCTGACAATCAACAGTGGTGCCACACTTACCATGTGGCGCCCGTTTACAGTGACTACAACCACATCTATAAGCGGTACGATAAACTTCGGCTCTACCAGTGGAACCAATCGAACTATGACTTTCACCGGTGATGTTACGCTCAATAGCGGCGCCGTGTGGAATGAAACTGCTACAGGGGCTGTTGCTATTTTCAGCTTTGGCGGTAACTTAACGAACAACGCCACAACTTTCACTGCCCAAAATAACGCGACGGCAGTGCATACCTTTACTGGTACAGCCAAGATGATTAGCGGGACAACTGTAACGGCGATTCCATATTTAACGATTAACGGAACAACAACCAACAACGGAACGTTGACGGTTTCCTCAATACTTGCTGGAACAAGTACGCTTACAAACGGTGCAACAGGCGTACTCAACATCGGTGGAACTGCCGGTATTACTACGCTTACTACAACCACTGCCGGCAATACCGTAAATTATAATGGTGCTGCAGCACAAACACTTCATACGGGAACGTATGTAAATTTGACTCTTTCAGGTGGCGGTATAAAAACCACAACAACTGTTACAGTCAATGGCATTCTCTCAATGGAAGGAACTGCAACAGCTTCTGTAGTTCCAACCTATGGTGCAGCAGCTACACTGCAATATAACAAACCGGCTGCATTTACATCAGGTGTAGAATGGCTAACTCCGTTTGCAGGAACTGGTGGAATTATTATTGCTAATACTGGGGTAATAACAACGAGTGCTGCAAAGGTTTTAAGTGCAAGTGTTCCGCTTATAATTAACACTGGTGCTAATTTAACCACTGGTGCTACTTTTGCACTGACTGTAGGAGGAGCGACAACAGTTACTGGAACATTTACACTTGCGAGCACAGGTACAAAAACATTTACCGGCGATGTTACAGTTAATTCCGGTGGTGTTTGGAATGAAACTGGCGTTGCGGCTATTAATTATGCAGGAAACCTGCAAAACGATGGCACGACTTTTACGGCTAGCACTGGCGTGCACACCTTTTCTGGTGCCACCAAGACGATTAGCGGAGCTACTGCCATTTCGATTCCAACAGCAACATTCACAGGCTCCTATTCTAATAACGGAACATTAACAGTTGGTACGTTGCTTACTGTTACCGGTACAACACTCACGAATAACGGAACTATTACTGCAAGTACTGCTTTATCGGGAACTGGCGGATTGACGCAAGCAACCAACGCCACACTAAACATCGGTGGGACCTCAGGTATCACCACCTTGACTGCAACCGCTTCAGGTAACACGGTCAACTATACAGGAGCCGCCCAGACAGTCCACGTCAATAATTACTGGTCTCTTGGACTTTCTGGTAGCCTTGCGAAAACACTCAATGCTGGCATAACTTCGATTAGCGGCGACTTCACGATGGGAGGCTCTGCAACCGCAACCGGCCTCGTCGGATTGACTATTGGTGGTAATGTTATTCTTGACGGGACTTCGACATTTACAAGTGGAGCGTATACGCACAATGTTGGCGGTGCGATAGCTCTTAACACTGGAACTTTAAACCTTGGATCAGGCACATTGAATCTCACAGGTGATTTATCTGGCGCAGGTACTCTTACTGGAAGCACTGGGACGATAAACATTGGCGGCAATTGGACGCATAGTGGTACTTTTACAGCGAATACCAGCATTGTCAACTACAACGGAAACTCCACCGACCAAATCGTACGGGGAGGCATTACATACTATAATCTGCAAATATCAAATGGCAGTTCAAAACTTTTACAAATAGGAGATGCGACCGTATCAAATATTCTGACTTTGAACTCCGGTGTTTTTAAAATTAATGATTACAATCTCCTCTTAAATAATACCGCTATCGGCGCAATTGCGGGATCGCCTTATAGTATTTCAAATATGGTTCAAACCGATGGAGTTGGTTATTTACAAAAAGCAGGCGGTGCCAACGGAGCCGGGATTAATATCGTTTATCCTGTCGGGTCAGGCGGATATTATAATCCTTTAGATTTATCCAGCGGCTTCACAGCCACATCCGGTACCGGAAATATCCAAATCAGTGCAACTACTGACAATCAAGGTGCAAATGCTTTAAGCAAGTATTGGACACTCACATTTACCGGAGGATACGCAACAGCAACAGGCATCACGACAAATTTAAGATTTACATATGACAATGCCGAAGTGCACGGTGCAAAATCGCAATATGATACCTGGTATAACAGCGGATCATCCTGGATTTCAGCGCCGGGCACGCATACTTCTCTCGGAGCCAATCCATTCGGCACAAATGTCTCTGGGGTAACGGCAGCGTCAATAACAGGAAAATGGACCGCCGGCTCTTCTGCACCGTCAACTTCAATTTCATACTATTCGTATCAGTCAGGCGATTGGGCTGCTGCGACATCGTGGACTTCGGATCCTTCAGGTACATTGTGGATAAATCCCGGTGTTCCCACAGGTTCGGATAACGTTACAATTCTCAATGGCCGTACGATTTCTATCAACACGAATAACAAACAGGTAACTACACTTACTATGAATTCGGGAGGCATACTTGATATCGCATCCACTGCGGGGCATAATTTCGGTACGGTAACAGGGCAGGGGAAAATAATGCTCAGCTCCAATAGTCTTCCCGACGGAACTTATACGAGTTTTGTTGCAAGCAGCGGCGGAACAGTAGAATATTACAATCTTAATGGTGTCGCCATTAGTACAACTCAATTTACTTATAACAATTTAATTGTTTCAAACTACACAGGTAGTGCGAACAGTGCTTTCCTCATTAATAGCGCTAATCCTACCACTTATGTTATAAACGGAAATTTCAGTTTGAAAAATTACTCGACGGGCACTCATACATTGAATTTTGGTAATTCGACAGCTTCAGATAACCTGATCAACATGACAGTCTATGGAAATTTATCTGTTGATGCTGGATGTAATATCAGAGTAAATAACTTTGCGGGTGTACATAATATTCCTAATGTGAATGATGAAGGTGCGACACCTTATCCTGTTCACACTTTAAACTTGTATGGTAATTTTACGAACAATGGGTCCGTTCGATTTACAGGATTGCCTTCGCCATTCAATAATGCATATTATCTTCTCACTACAACAGCATATCCTTGGGGCGGTGCAAATAATTATGGCGATGTGCAGGTGTTTTTCAAGGGAGCGACAAATAACACTGTAACGTGTAATAACACCACTGACTTTTTCCGAATAATTGTGGAAAAAGGGACGGACAAAACTTACACATTAGAAGTAAACTCTTCTAGTACAAACAATTTTGCTCTTTATGCTCCCAACAACCAAGGTAATGACCAATTTGCGGGTGGAACCAACGGTTATGGATTTGGCGCTTATTACAAAGCTCTCTTTATCCACTATGGCACTTTAAAGCTTAATGAAAACATAAACATTCCTTCTCTTACAGAAAGAGGAACAGATGGTGGAGCATATATTGGTGGGCAGGATTTTAATTTGATACCAACTGCAGAGTTATGGATAAATGGCGCTAATGTTTCGACCACTTTAACTGGCGTTAATGGAACTGGCTACCAAGCAGCTACACTGTATGGTTCATTACGTGTTAGTGCAGGTCAGTTTTCTACAGGAGACGCAGCAGGTATTGTGCTTGGAACATTAGGAACGCCGGTCATTTTGGTTGAAGGGACAGGTATATTAGATGTCAGTCAGGCGTGGACCTCCACCGGAGGTACTAATCAGATGAGTTATATCCAGACAGGCGGAACAGCGAACTTCCGTTTGCTGGGAGAAAACCATGCCGGGCCTATGTTGGGCTTAAGCAACATAAATTCTGTATTCATCATGAGCGGGGGCGTAATCAATTTTACGAACAACACTTTTATTGGTGGTACCACCTATGATTACCAAATTATGGATATTGAATCTCAAGTCGGAGCTTATCAAGTAACCGGAGGTACTATAAATCTCAATCTCCCAAGCTCCGCTACTGTTTATACAGCAAATTCCACAGTGCCTTTTTATAATCTGAATATTTCAAGAGGAACGGGAGCAGTGACCACAATAGTTCAATGGAATACTCCAGGTCCAAGTCTTAATGTATTACACGATTTATCAATTGGCGCCAATTCTTTATTAAATCTGAACACAAGTTTAGTTGACCTTACTGTGGGACATAATTTTTCTATTTTATTAGGAGGCACATATACTCCTGCCACAGGTTTGACGAATACAACTACATTGAACGGTAATGGGTCTCAAACATTTGATGCTTCTGGAACCATTACAGGCAACCTGCAAAATCTTACACTTACAAATACAGCCGATGTAACGTTGAATAGCAATAATGTTACAATAATCGGCAATCTTACCATTGGACATGGAACTATACTCAGGGATAATGGCAGAACAATATTTGTTCAGGGAAACATCGTAAATAGCGGAACGCATTTTAAGCCGGCCTCGGGAGCTGGGAGCATTCAGCTTACCGGGATTGCAGCCCAGACTCTATCGGGTGATGGTACGGGTTCTTTCAATAATCTGACGCTGAATAAAACAGGCGGTTCAACCACTACGACAGCCGACCTTGTTATTACCGGAGAACTAAGGTTAGCCAATACCGCAGCCAGGTTAAGTATCGGTTCCAATTTGCTTGCTCTTGGCACTGACGCTAACGTTTATGATGCGCTCGCCGGTACAAGCCAGATTTTCAGCGCTGCCCGTATGATCTATACCAATGGTTTAATGTCTGATAACGGTATGAGCAAAGTTTTTTCAAGTACTACAGCATTTAATTTTCCATTTGGTTTTTATAATACTTTGAATACTACTTATTATTACATGCCGCATTCGGTACAATTCAGCAGTCCGCTAACTGCCTATGGAACGGTAACAACACGCCCTGTTAATGCAAGGCATCCGTTGACACAGAGTACGAATTCGCTGGCTTGTTACTGGAAAACAACCAGTACCGATTTTACCGGTGTTCCGACCGGTTCAGTAATTCATAACTACTATTACGATCCCTCTTTGCCTATATCTAAACATTTTGTATCCGGCACTGAAACGAATTATATACCAGCTGTGTATCTCGGCAATTCAACATGGAATACGATTAATAATGTTGCTTTGGTAACTGAGGCTACAAATCAGGTTTCGTATAATGCAGCAGATAGCGCTGGTGGAGAATATACGGCTGGTGAACCTGCAGCATTTGCTGCTGTACCGGCGAGGTACAGCACGGGTGTTAACGGAGACTGGGACAATACTGCTACATGGTCTGCCACTGCTGTTGGCGGACCCGGTGGCGCAAGCGTTCCGGGGGCTGCTACGCTGGTTATCATCGGTGACGCTACGCATAATCATACGGTCACTATCAGTGCCAATAATAAACAATGCGCAAATCTTAATATCGCAGCCGGTTCGGCGCTCGATTTACAAACGTACACAGGCCACAACTTTGGCGTGGTGCCCGATAACGGAATGGCAGGCAGCGGTACATTGCGCATAGCTTCAAATAATTATTTTCCTCAGGGTGATTTTGGCGCTTTTATTGCCGGGAACGGCGGAACTATTGAATACTATACTTCTGCAACTGTCGGTAATATTACTATACCTACTACATCAGCATCAGGGCTTGTATTGAGCGCTTATAAAAATCTGAAATTAACGCATTCTTCAACTTATACGATAACGCTTCCTGACAGGGATTTGACAATTTATGGCGATGTAACTGTTTCCGGTTCGGGAACAGGATCGGCAGGTACGAATACCATAACTTCACGGACTTACACGGTAAACGGCAATCTCAACATCAATTCAGGTGCGTTCGAATTCCGCAATGTTGTCATCTCAACTATGAAAGTTCTTGGCAACACTAATATTGCGGCAGGTGCAACTTTCAGAGCAGCAACAACAGGGGCGGTTATAAATAATATTTTAGAACTCGATGGGAATCTTTCTTGTGCCGGTACAGGAACATTCGATATGAATAACACAGGGAGGGTCTACACCTATTTTAAAGGAGCCGCCGATGACACTATCAGCGGCGCTGGAACCATCGATTTTTATAACCTCTTTGTCGATAAAGGTTTTGATACTACTTCTGTCCTCACTGTAACAGCTAATTCTATATCCACAGGTACTATTCCGTTTCTTACTTTATCAAACGGTACGTTCAGGGTAAATAATTCATCACTGAATCTTACCTTATCAACAACAACTTCTTTTTCTATTCCTTCAACTGCCTGTTTATCAGTTCAGACAGGGACGGTAACTATTGGTACAACCAATGATGCTGGAGATTTACTTTTGGCCGGAAAACTCGAAGTGCTTGGCGGGACAGTTAATATTGGAAATGGCGGAGCTACCAACAACGATATTGAATATGCTTCTGCAGGTTTGCCTGAGGTCAATATCGCGGGCGGACAATTGATCGTAAACGGGCAAATACGTAGAGGCACGAGCATAACGAGCGGTTCATTAAATTATACTCAGTCAGGTGGAACCGTTACAATAGGTGGTAAAAATCCTAGCACTTCAAGAGCAGCATTTGAAGTGTTAAATGACGGAAGTAAGTTTGACATGAGCGGTGGTACATTAATCATTGCCAACCATATCAGCACTTCTTCTCCTTATGATTTGTACATAGAACCTGACGTCTCGAATGTCACTGGCGGTACTATTCAGTTGGGGCAGTCAGGTGTCACAGCTAATAATACTTTGTTCTATTTCGAATCTTCCGTTCCGTTGGGAAACCTTACACTCGAAGCAACTTCGAATTCGCAGGCGATCCAGCAAATATATGATTTAACACTTATAGGAAATTTAACTATAGGCGGTACATCGAGCTACTATAATACGAACGGACTTGATCTTGAAATTGGCGGGAATTTGACAAATAACAATACAACCGCCGCTTCGAACGGTCTCAATGTTGGTGGTTTTCGAACTCAAGTGCTTACACAAACCACTTCTTTTCTTGGCAACGTCGATCAAACCATTACCGGCACAGCTACTCCTAATCGTACCAACTTTGCCAATTTGGAGGTTGCTACAGCCCAAGGTCATACTTTGTTTTTAAGCAACACAACACCAAGCAACATTACTGTAAACGGTGATTTAACGTTGACATCCGGAATATTCAATGACGGTGGAAATATAATAAACTTGCTTAACAATGTTGATAACAATGCTGCTCACTTCAGCCCTAATGCAGCAAGTGGCGGAATGATTTTTAACGGAACGGTCAATCAGGGACTTACAGGTAGTGGAAGTGGGGTTTTCGGCAATATTGAAATCAACAATGGGGGCAATGGTATTAATATGACCGATAATTCAACAATAAACGGTCAGCTCAAATTTACAAACGGTTATCTTTATATTGATAATTATGGTTTGACTTTAGGGCAAAGCGTTACCATTGCAGGCACTATAAATGTAACAAACCAGATCATACTCAATGGTGTGTCAGGTGATCATGGAGTAACAAAAATATTCCCGACAGGTGCCTCGTCATTTACATTTCATATGGGAGATAACGGGAAATACACTCCTTGCACATTTAATTTTACATCAAATGCTAATGCAGCAGGAGCAACCATTACAGTTGTCCCTGTAGATGAATTGCATCCATCCATTGACCCGGCAAGTTATCTCAATTATTTGAATTACTATTGGAAGGTCGTAACAACAGGATTTTCGTCATCAGCTTATAATGTTACGCACACATATACGTACGTCAATGCTGAGGTGGAAGGAAATCCCGCCAACATAGAAAGGTGTGATAATTCTACTTCCGGTTGGTCAACTGTTGCTGGAACGATAAGTCCTCCGACATTTTCATTTAGCAGTGCCTCTCTCTTAGATGGCTCATATACGATAGGAGATCAGTTCGCTTCCTTGCCTCCAGCAACGAGCACCAAATCAGGAAATTGGAATGATCCAACAGTATGGTCTACCGGCAGTATTCCCAACGGTAACTCTGTAATTATTCGATCCCAGGACTCCGTCGCTCTCAGTGCCAATGGTGCTAATGCATCTTCGGTAATTGTCAATGGAGTGCTTGACGCTGAGAATACAACATTTCATAATTTGGGCATAGTATCAGGAGGGGGGAAAATAAAGCTCTTAGGCACAGGCGCTGGTATGTTTGTATTTCCCGGCGGGTCCTATAATGCATTTTTTGCCAATCCAGCATGTACAATAGAGTATTATGGGAACACGAATTGTACAATGCCTTTGACTCCAGGTAATATAAATATGCCTTACCAGAATGTAATATTATCTGGAACCGGTCTTAAGTATATCAGCAGTGTTAACATGCAGATTAACGGCAACCTGACAATTTCTCCGAACAGCACATTGGACAATACACTCTACAATAAAGATCTTATTGCCCTTGGAAACTGGATTGATCAAAACACGAGCACCGGCGGTTTTAATGCCGGAACAGGCGCTGTGCGTTTTAACGGCACAACAGCGCAAAACATTATTATGGCGAATAGTTCTATGAAGGAAACTTTCTATAACCTTGCCATCAACAATACTTCAGGAGTAACCATAAATACTGGAAATGTCGATGTGAGCAATCAACTCATCCTGACATTGGGAAACATTAATTTCGCAAGCAGCAGCAATAATTTGACTATTACGAATACCAATACAAATGCTATTGTTGACGGAAGTGTTAATTCATTTGTCAACGGGCCGCTGAGAAAGAAAATAAACAATGGCTCATCTTTCCAATTTCCTGTCGGAGATGCAAATTCTTCAGGACGAAATCGGATTGGATATGTTTCGGTAAGTAATACTGCTCCATCAGGATCTCAGATTTGGACAGCACAATTTTTTGATAAAAATCCAACAACCGACGGATATGATATTACAAAAGTAACACTGCCGTTAAACTCGGTGGTCTATAACGAATATTGGAATATTATTGGTCCTACAGGTGGAAGTGCAAATGTTGGGTTGAATTGGGATCAGTACACCGGTATGAGCAGCTCAGCGCAAACACGCGCCCTATCGATGGTTGCCGAATGGAATACGCCTGTGTCTTCAAGTTGGAATTCTGTTGGTCAGGTTGTTACTGACTTTGGACAGTATTTAGGAACGGTTGCCACTTCAACGCCAGTAAGTCTTGAGAATCATATCTTTACTATAGGCGCTACGAGTCCGCCGGTTGCATCTCTGATTACAGCGACACAAAGTGGATTGTGGAATAGTCTTACTACCTGGGGTAATGTGCGTGTGCCGGGTCCTAATGACACAGCCAAGATCGTCAGTCCATTTACTGTTACACTTGATGCAAATGTCACAGTCGCAAAATTAGTTGTAAATACAGGCAGTACTTTCAACACCAGTACTTATACATTGACGGTGACCGGAGGTTTTGTTCTCGATGGTACTTGGGCAGGTGCAGGGACGATCAGCTTGACAACTTCGAGTGACTCACTCTATGGATCCGGTTCGATGACAGGGACGAGTATTTTAGAAATTGCTGGAACCAATAAAGCTATTGCATCGACAGCAAATCTGACTTTGACGAATGTATCCATTCTTACCGGCAAAACACTGACTAACAAAGGGACAGTAACGATCAATATTCTAACCGGTGCCGATGTAACATCGCGATTTGAGAACAAACCCGGTGCTACATTGATTTTCAATGGACCTAATTTGGCGACAATTACCTTGGTAGCCGATGTTTGCCCGAACACGGTTATATATAACAGTAGTGGTGCACAAGCAGTAAGCCAGGCAATACATTGCAATATAATAATGCGCGGTGGAGGACCAAAGACAGTTAGCGGTACCATACTAACGGCGCATGGTGATGTGATCCAAGAAATAACCGTACCAGTGACACCGGTGACAGTGGATGCAAGTGTCATATGGCAGATTGATGGAGCTCTGGTTGTAGGAGAAGGATTTATAAACAATGGTGATATAACCATTAACAATTGAAATGCATAGTTTTTTGCAACATATCGCGCATAGAAGCAATAAAGTCGTGACAAATAAAATAATGTCTCGACTCAGTGGGGAAGTATTCTCCATTCTTCTTGCATTCATAGTTGCCACTAGTCTATCAGTTGCACAGACCTATACGGACTGGACATTAAACGGCAACACAGTCAAATTTTGAAATCCGGCGCCGCGGCGGATACATGCTGAAGAATAAGAGAAATTCTTCAATATATTGCCGATGGATTCAATAACTTGCAGATAGCTGAAAAGCTTTTCATCAGTGCGAGAACTGTCGAAACACATCGAACAAATATTATGCAAAAACTCGACATTCACGATGCTGCCAATTTAGTACGGTTTGCATTGAGCAAGAAGCAAAAGCCTCCTTCAGATTCATAAAGA
>Ga0187886_1003930_pt1 | contig 10911 bp, 8 predicted proteins | sample June2016WEW_20_1_FD_133001 | JGI IMG/M metagenome (GOLD analysis project Ga0187886, IMG submission 133001) | Peatland microbial communities from SPRUCE experiment site at the Marcell Experimental Forest, Minnesota, USA - June2016WEW_20_150 | ecosystem: Environmental > Terrestrial > Soil >...
GAAATGGGCGACAGCCACATGGGCCTTCAGGCACGACTGATGAGCCAGGCGATGCGGAAACTCACCGCCATAATCGCCAGGAGCAAAACCGCCCTGATATTCATAAACCAGATTCGTATGAAAATCGGCGTGATGTTCGGCAACCCCGAAACCACCACCGGCGGCAACGCCCTCAAATTTTACAGCTCGATTCGGCTGGACCTGCGACGGGTTACAACCATAAAAGAGGCGGTCGGCGCAGTCGGCAACAGGGTCCGCGCAAGGGTTGTCAAAAACAAAATCGCCCCGCCCTTCCGCGAGACGGAATTCGACATTATGTTCGACCACGGCATAAGCTACGAAGGCGACCTCATCGACTTCGGCACCGCCTGTAATGTAATCGAAAAATCCGGCACCCATTTGGGTTTCGGCGAAGTCCGTCTTGGCCAGGGACGGGAAAAAGCCAGACAATTCTTAGCCGACAACAAGGACATCTGCGAGCAGATAAAACACAAAATCTTAGTCGCAAAGGGGCTTGTGGAAGACAAACCATCGGCCGAATGATATTCAATGATGCTTTCCTTAACCTATGACGCTTAGCGCAAAACAAATTTAAGAAAGGGTAATTCTATGGGAGCAGTTATGGGGTTTCTATTTGCAGTCATATATTGTGCCCTTGTTGTTTTCATTATGGTTATGTTTTACAGATTTGTCAGGGCGGTAGAAAAAATCGCAGACAGAATAGACCAAGGACTTATTATCTGAAAAGAAGATACTCCTCGATAGGATTTCAAGCTTGAGCTATGACATTGAATGCAAAACAAATAAGAACGGGATTTATTGACTTTTTCAAAAGCAAGGACCATAAGTTTATCCCAAGTTCGCCGATTGTTCCAATCGACGACCCGACGCTGCTTTTCGCCAACGCGGGGATGAACCAGTTCAAGGACATATTCCTCGGTCTTTCGTCGCCTGCCTGCAAGCGGGCGGTCAACAGCCAGAAATGCCTGCGAGTCAGCGGCAAGCACAACGACCTCGAGGAGGTCGGCCACGACAATTATCACCACACGTTTTTTGAAATGTTAGGCAACTGGTCGTTCGGCGATTATTTCAAAGCCGAGACAATCGAATGGGCGTGGCAATTGCTCACCGGCGTATGGGGTATTGACCCCGAGCACCTTTACGCCACCGTATTTGCAGGCGACCCCCACGATAATCTGCCCGAAGATATTGAGGCAACCAACCTCTGGACAAAAGTAACGCCGTTACCGGCTGAGCGTGTTCTCAAGTTCGGCAAGAAGGACAACTTCTGGGAAATGGGCGAAACCGGCCCCTGCGGCCCGTGCAGTGAAATACATATTGATTTAGGCCCCGACCGCTGCGACAAGAAAAACGTACCTGGTCACAAATGTGCCGTCAACGCCGGCTGCGCGAGGTTCATCGAATTGTGGAACCTCGTCTTTATCCAGTTCAATCGCGCGGAAGGCGGCAAGTTAAGCCCGTTAACTGCAAAATACGTCGATACAGGCGCCGGTCTCGAAAGGGTTACGGCAGTTCTGCAGAACAAAAAAAACAATTACGATACCGACTTGTTCTCGTCGATAACGGACCGGCTGAGTGAAATGACGGGTAAAAAATTCACGTCCCAGTTAGGCAATAAAACCGATAATGCTTTTCGCGTCATAGCAGACCACATACGAGCACTTACTTTCGCGATAACCGACGGCGCCACGCCCTCAAACGAAGGCAGGGGCTACGTCATTCGCAGAATCCTGCGGCGTGCGTCGCGGTTCGGCAGGGAACTTAATCTGCACGAGCCGTTCCTTTTCAAACTTGTTCCCGCCGTCGATGATTGCCTCGGTGAGGCGTTCCCCGAAATAAAGACACGTAAGGACTATGTCTCAACCGTTATCGAATCCGAAGAAGCGAGTTTCGGCAGAACGCTTGACAGGGGTCTTGAGATATTTAACAAGGCCGACGACGAGGCGCAAACGACTAAAAACAAAACCATTACCGGCGACGACGCCTTCCAGCTTTACGATACTTATGGTTTCCCCATTGACCTGACGCAATTAATGGCACAGGAACGAGGACTGAAAGTTGATACCGCCGGCTTCGATAAGCTTATGGAAGAGCAGCGAAGCCGGGCAAGGGCCGCACAAAAAGGCACACAGCTTATGGTAACACTGGCCTGTGCGGAACTGCCCGTAACTGAAGACCTTCACAAATACAAGACCAACCGTTTGCCCGCGACAATCGTCGGCTTTATTGACCAGGGCGCATTCAAAACCGATGGCGAATTTCAGGCCCGCCTCGCCGAAGACGGCGAGTCGAGGCAGGCCGGCGCTGAAATCGGCGTCGTTCTTGACAAGACCTGTTTTTACGCCGAAATGGGAGGCCAGGTCGGCGACTGCGGCACGATACAAGCCGACAAAGGCAAATTCGTCGTCGATGAGACAGTCAAGGTCGCTGATTGCATCATACATCGCGGCCGGCTCATCGAGGGGAAACTGGCCGTTAGCGACAAGGTTACCGCAATAGTCAGCCCCGACAGGGAGGCAACGAGGAAGAACCATACTGCCACGCACCTTTTGCAGTGGGCGCTTCAGCAAACACTTGGCAGTTCAGTCGCCCAGCAGGGTAGTTTGGTCTCGCCGGATTACCTGCGGTTCGATTTCACGTATCCCAAGGCGATGACCGCTGATGAAATCAAAAAAGTCGAGGCACTTGTCCGCGAAAAAATCGCAGCCGATTTACCCGTTACCAGCGTAGCGCTTCCGCGGGAAAAGGCCGACAAATTAGGTGCGATGGCGCTATTCGGCGAGAAATACGGCGATGAGGTTCGTGTCGTCGCAGTCGGCGCTCAGGATGAGAAAACACTGAATCTTGCATTCAGCAAGGAATTTTGCGGCGGAACTCACGTTGACAGAACGGGCGTCATTACCGATTTCAAAATAATAAAGGAGGAAAGCGTATCGGCAGGCGTCCGCAGAATCACCGGCCTGACTGGTCAGGTTCTTGCCAAATACCTCGAACAGCGAAGCGATATCGTCGATGAGCTTGCGGGCCTGCTCAAGGTATCAGCCGAAGGGGTGGTCGAAAGGGTAAACAAGTTATTGACTGAAAATAAGAAACTGGCCAAGCAGCTCAAATCCGCTCCCCAACAGGGCGCATCCGATTCGTTAGCTGAGGCAAAACAGATTTTGGAAAGCAGCGAAAAAATCGGCAACGTCTCGCTCATCGTCGGCAAACTTTCGCCCACAACCGTCGAACAGGCACGCGCCGCGATTGATATGCTCAAAAAGAAAGCCCCCTCGTCTGTAATCGTTCTGGGTTTTGCTGAAGGCGATAAGGCCACACTGCTGGCAGGCGTTACCGACGACCTGGTTAAAACTATCAGCGCCTCCGATATCTTGAAGCAAATCTCACCCATCATCGAGGGCGGCGGCGGCGGCAGACCGAATATGGCGCAGGCAGGCGGCAAAAAACCCGAAAAACTCGACGAGGCCCTGGCCAAAGCCGCTGAAATTATAAAAACAAAACTGTAAAATCCGGCTCGTTTGAAAGAAAGGTCGGCCAATGGAAGGAAGTACGCCGAACCAGAGGCCTCAAGAATCCGCCGAAAAGATGCGGTTGGCTATCGAGAAGTTGAGGCAGGAGGTTCTTAAACCTGATGTGCCGCCAGAGAGGAAGTTGCCGTGGCTGATTGATATATTACTGTACCCAACGAGCATCGCTGGACTCGTTCACCTGGCACTGTTTGTACTGGTTCCCTCGTTGGTCTCTGTTTTTCTCCGTTTGCTGGGGGTATTACTGGCGCCGTCTCTCCGAGAGGGAACGGGCTATATTATTAGCTGGGTCGCTGTACCCTTTAATGCTGTTTTTTACTGTTATGTTCTTTATTACCTCAGCCACTGCGTCATTGACAGCGCAAGAGGTCAAATACGTGCACCTGACATAACAACCGAGACCTTTGATTTTGGTGACTTGTTTTCCCGAGCCGTTGTATTGTTTGGTTGCGTGGCAATCTGCTTCTGGCCGGTCGCGGTATATTACATCTTCACCCTAAGGACAGACATGTGGTATTGGCTGCTTTGCGGGTACAGCGTCTTCGTCTTGCCAATGTCGCTTCTGTCTGGAATCATCTTTGATTCTCTTGACGCCCTTAATCCGATAACACTCGCTCGCTCAATAATTAAGACACTCTTTAGCTACTTAAAATTATTACTGCTGCTTTGCGTAATCTCCGGTCTTGCCGTCGTGGTTCTGCCACGAGTACTTCCCTTGGTGTTTCTTGCAAGGATTGTAAGAATATATCTCTGCTTTGTTGTATTGCACCTTCTTGGCCGATTCTACTTCAGGTATCAGGAAAAACTAAACTGGGAGGTTTAGCTTCGGTTTTCCTGCCGAATCCGAACGCTTCTGGCGTGTGCGTCCAGCCCCTCGGCCTCGGCAAGCCGAATTATATCCTCCGCGCTTTCGGCTAACTTCTTCTTGTCGTATTCGATTATGCTCGTTGCTTTTACAAAATCATTTGCGCTTAAAGCGCTGAAAAACCGTGCGCTTGTTCCCGTCGGCAGCGTATGACTCGGCCCCGCCCAGTAATCACCCACCGCAACCGGCGAATAATCTCCGATAAATATCGCTCCTGCGTTCTGTATTTTTTTCGCAATCTGCCTGCTTTGTTTACCACACTGAATCTGTAAATGCTCCGCCGCGAAAGAATTTGCTTGAGTTACTATGTCCGCCATATTTTCAAATACCACGAGAGCACCAAAACCCAGCAGGCAATCAATGGTTTCTTTCGACCTGCTTAATTGCCCTGTTTGCTTTTTGAGTTCAGACAATACGTCTTGCCCCAGTTTTTCGGAATCAGTAAATAAAACCGCCGAGCCGGGGTTGTGTTCCGCCTGGCTGAGCATATCGGCTGCCACCCAAACTGGATTGGCTTTTTTGTTTGCTATTATTAGGACCTCGCTTGGTCCGGCTATCGAATCAATCCCTACAAGCCCGAGAACCTTTTTCTTAGCGTTCTGAACCCAGGCATTTCCCGGCCCGACAATCTTATCAACGCTGCGTATTGGATTCAGTCCCTTGGCTAATGCCAGCACAGCCTGCGCACCGCCTATCCTGTAAACCTCTTTAATCTTCAATTCTTTGCAGGTTGCCAAGATGACCGGATTAATACTACCCTTGTATCTTGGCGGTGAGACAACAACGATTTCCTTTACGCCTGCCACCTGTGCCGGAACAGCCGTCATAATGACTGTTGAAGGCAATGGCGCCGACGCCCCCGGCACACATATTCCAACTCGTTTTATCGGCGTATATCTTATGCCGGTAGATTTAAACCTCTTGTCTTTGCCGACAAAAATTTTTGACTGATATTCTTTAACGTTCTTAATTGCCTGACGAATCGACTTCAAAAGCTTCTTGTCGATTGCTTTGTAGGCTTCTTGTAACTCTGCTTCTGATATTCTGAATTGCTCAGGCGTTAATTTCACGCCGTCAAATTTTTCTGTATATTCAGCTACTGCCTCATTCCCACGTCGGCCGACTTCGCTAAGAATATCATTTAATTGTTTTTCTTTCTCAATGTCAAAATGAGCTGCTCGGAAAACAGCATACCGTATTTCTATGATACGTTTAAAGAAATCCTGCTGGTCATATTTAATCAAAATTTTATCAAGCTCACTTAACATTCTTTTTCTCTGTGTTCTCCGCATACTCCGCGGTAAGTTTATCTTCCGAAATTACCGTAACTGTAAATCCTTGTCGCCTTTTGCAGAAGCAATAATCGCTGGTCTTTATATTTTGTCATTATCTCCGCGATACTGAACCTTACTGGATTTGGCTCATCCTTAACCTGCCTCATTGCCTCATCCAGCGCCTGGCAGGGCAATAATTCAATTTCACCTTTTTCGATACCCTGCCCCAAACCATCCGGCTTAAAAAGGTATTTACCTTTTTCTTCGAATACCCGCCCGGTCCTGTTGGCGAAAATCGTGTCCTGCTTCAACGGCATCGCCGAAGGCGCCTCGACCGTCGGCAAAACCTCCGACGTCGCAAGCTGCGACACAATCTCAGCCGGTATATTCAGCACGTCATTCGGCGCGTTTATCGACTGCTGTGCTTTTTTCTCAGTTTGCGTATTCGGCGATTCTGCCGGCCTGTCTAATTTCCGCAAGCCGACAAAATACGACGGGAACACGTAATTTTTACCCGCGAATTTCGTAACCTTTCCCCACAGCCGATACCTCGCCTCGACCCGCTGCTTCGCATCCTCAATCATTTTCTCAAGCGCCGCGGACTTGAGAAGCACAACCGGCTGGCCCACCTTGAGCGTTACTGAGCCATCGCTTAAATCCGAATCGAATTCAAAAAGCCACTCGCCGTTTTGCCCCTCGACCAGCGAGCCATCCACTCCTGAAATAACGTAATCATCCCGCAAAAGTTCACCCGGCGCATTTGCCGCGAAAACCGAAACCGTCGGCGTAGCCGTTATCGTCATTATCAATATGAATCGCACCCAATTCATCACTGTTACTTCTTTAATAATCTCACAACGTCTTTCGGCTCATCGGCCGCCAATAAATGTTCCCGGCAGCCGGGGTCGTCCTTCGCCACCGCTTCTACAAGCGGTTTCCAGTATTCGCCTAAAAGTATAATCGGTTTTGAGCTATCTAAAAAGCCCTTGTTTTTCAGCTCCCACACCATTGCCAGCTCCAGCAGTGTTCCTGTTCCGCCCGCTAATACCACGTATGCGCTGCCGATTTCTATCAATTTATCGAGCCGTTCGTTCAGCGACTTTGTAACAATCTCCCGGCTGACAAACTTGTTCGCAGAACCGCGTTTGAACGCCAGGCACGTTATCCCTATCACCTCGCCGCCTGTTTCTTTTGCACCTTTTGCCGATGCTTCCATCGTCCCGCCGTAGCCGCCGTTGGCTATGGCGAAACCCGCTTGCGCTAATAATCGGCCAAGCTGCCAGGCCGTTTTATAATTCTTATCGCCGGCCTTTGCTCTTCCGGTCCCGAAAATGCTTACCACTTTTATCATCGTCGCTTTTAACTTTAAGTAGGTTTGAGTTGCTTTTGACTCAACACTAAAAACTCATAACTCAACACTGACTCAGCGTCCATTTCAGTAATCCCCCAGCAAGCAGAATCTCCCTGTCTCTTTTAGACAGGTTTAATTTCCCTGCAAACTCGTATCTGCCTGTTTCCTCAACGATTTTAATTTCATCTTTGCTCTTTATCGCATCGAGCAGGTCGTCGATTCGTAATTTGTCACCCTCATTGATTTTTTCGTAATCAGCCGGGTCTGCCAGTTCAACCGGCACAACGCAGAAATTTATCAGGTTGGCCCTGTGAATCCGCTCGATTGTTTTGGCAATCACGGCCCGGATGCCGAGATACATCGGGCATAGCGCCGCGTGCTCTCTCGACGACCCCTGCCCGTAGCTTTGTCCCGCGACGATTATGCCCGCCCGGCCCTCGCCTTTCAATTTTTTCGCCCGCTCGGCAAACGTGGGTTTACCCTTCTCATTGAAACAGTGAAATACGTATTTCGAATATTCAGGCACGTTGCTGCGGTATTTCAAAAACGAACCGGCAGGCATTATATGGTCGGTCGTGATTTTGTCGCCGCATTTGAGCAGCACGTCGCCTATCAAATCAGCAGGTAATGGTTTCGGTCTTTCCGGCACCACTATCGTCGAGCCGCGTAAAACCTCCGCTTTTACCGCATCTTTCTCGCTTAACGGCGGTTCTATCATATTATCATTTATGATAAATTCCTCAGGCAGCTCAATTTTCGGGTATTTTATTTTGAACATCTGCTCTAATCGCCGCGGGTCGGTGATTTTTCCCGTCAGCGCCGACGCTACAGCCGTCTCGGGGCTGACCAAGTATATTTTGTCGTCTTTGGTTCCGCTTCTGCCCGCGAAATTACGGTTAAACGTCCGCAAGCTCGCCACCCCCTCCGCAGGCGAAAAGCCAAGCCCTATACAAGGCCCGCACGCTGTTTCGAGAATCCTGCCTCCCGCTGAAATAATGTCCGCCAGCGCGCCATTGGCCGCTAACATATTCAAAACCTCCCGGCTTCCCGGCGCGACGACAAATTCAACTAACGGCGCGATTCGCTGCCCCTTTAGAACTTTGGCAGTCATCATCAAATCACTGAAACTCGAATTGGTGCAGCTTCCTATCGCAATCTGGCCGACCTCAAGGCCCGCTATTTCAGCCACCGTTTTAACATTATCCGGCGAAGAGGGGCACGCCGCCATCGGCTCAAGTCCATCTAAGTTTATCTCAATCACCCGGTCATAAGCCACCCCCTCGTCGGCTGCTAAAGGCCGATAGTCCTTTTCACGTTTCTGGCCAGCTAAAAATTTTCGCGTCTGCTCATCGCTTGGGAATACGCTCGTCGTTACGCCCAATTCCGCGCCCATATTGGTAATCGTCGCTCGCTGCGGCACGGTCAGAGTCGCGACAGCCGGCCCGAAATACTCGACCGCCCACCCCACGTTTCCCTTTGTAGTCAATATACTCAGCAGTTTCAAAATAATATCTTTGGCCGCAACCCAGTCGGGCAATTTACCCGTCAGCTTCACGCCTAATACCTTCGGGCAGGTTATATAAAATGGCCCGCCGCCCATCGCCACAGCCACGTCAAGCCCGCCCGCCCCGATTGCTATCATACCCATTCCGCCCGACGTCGGCGTGTGCGAATCGCTCCCCAATAGCGTCGCCCCCGGCTTTGCGAACCGTTCCAAATGAACCTGGTGGCAAATCCCGTTTCCCGCCCGCGAATGATATACCCCACTTTTGGCCGCTATCGTCTGCAAATACAGGTGGTCGATATGATTTTCAGGCCCGAACTGTGCCATATTATGGTCAATATAGCTGACTGATAAATCAGTCCTGACCCTTTTTGCTCCCATTGATTCGAACAGCAGAAACGCCGTCGTTCCGGTTGCGTCCTGCGTCAGCGTCTGGTCAATCTTTATACCGATTTCACTGCCTGCGGCGAGCTTGCCTTCTTTAAGATGTGCTCCTAATATCTTGTAAACAAGCGTTTGAGCCAATTTATTACACTCCGTAATTGTTTTAGGTAATTCTTTCGCCCCGCAATTTAGCATAAATTCTCCCTCAATACAACCCGCCCCCGCGGCAAAAAAAGACGGCCCCGGTTCAATCCCGGGGCCATCTTGTATCACTTTATAAAGTCGAACAAAAGACTACCAACTACCGGGCTTTTGACAGTCCTGCAGGTCGCTAATCAGCAGAGCATCTTCAGCCGCCCGAGGAAACCAAGTGCCGGCAGCAATGCCGTAAGTAACCCCAACACAACCGGGGTTGTCGACGGGCGAACCTCTCGCAAAATATCCGCCGACTTCTCTGTCATACTTGGCCTGCGTTGCGCTGAGAGGAAGTGTCGGCCAGCTTTGCCAGATGTTGTCGTTATCAATGCCTACGTTTGCCGTCCTTTCGAAAGCGACGTGGGCGTCGTTGAACAGGACGTTTTGCCCCTCACGCTGGTGAGCAAATGAATTCCACATCAGGTCCGGGTCCTGGTAAACCGGGGGAGGAGTGGCAGGGGCCGCGTTCCAGTATTCATAAGGCGTTTTCTTACCCGTCTCGGCACCCACTCCGCCTAATACCACAGAATCTCTTCGGAGATAAGTAACATTTCTATCCAGCGTCGGATTTCTGTCGGCTGCCAGCGGCGCTGCCGGGGGACTGGAGCTGCCCACGGGAAAACCGGAAGCCCTGTTAGTCGCAGTGCCTTCAGCACTGGACGAAAACGGGTTATGATACGAATAGCTGCAGTATGCGCCGGGGCGCGCCCCGAAATCCCACGCCTTGGTAAACTCGGTTATCGAAGCCTGCGTCGAATCGGTGAGCTTAAAGATCTTGACTCCGACGTCGCCTTTGCAGACAAACTGCTTGACGGCGACGTCCTGGTATTTTACCAGCAGATAGAATATAGACCCGATAGTCCCATGGCCTGCCCCGCCCGCTATGGTGGCTGGGACCGCGCCGTCACCATAGACATACGCAGCCGTTCCCGCGTTGGGGTTAGCAGCGGTGTTTCCGCCCCACCACCAGGTAAGATAACCGCCAGGCGCCGGACTTGAAGAATAAGCCGCCAGCTTGGTAATGCCCGGCATCGGGTATTCCTCTCCCCTGGAGTCATTGGAGTAAAGCAATATCGCCTTGCCGATACCCGCGATGTTGGTCCCGCAGGTCATACGGTAGGCATACATCCTGACTCTGGCCAAGGCAGGCATCAGGATGCCCATCAGCAGAGCTATGATTGCAATAACAATCAAAAGCTCCACAAGTGTGAAACCTTTCTTTCTCATAATCATTCTCCTTTACTTTTATCCCGACTTTTCGGGATTTTCGAGATTCGCCTGTCCGGTCGTTCCGGGCACGTTCGGGTGCGGATGTTTAAATCGATAAAGACAGTCAACTTTCATCTGCACGGCTTTGCCCCAATCCTCAGCGAATCTCAATTTTTATCTTTTCGCCCGGATTCGGCCGGTAAAAATCTTCTTAAAACTTATTTTCAGGACATGCTGCCCATTTTTTATGAACATCGACAGTTTCGCCTTTCGATGTTCTCAAAAAACGCTCGTAAAACAACACCATCTTTGGCAGGCAGGATTTGATATGACGTTGGGTAGGTTAAATTATGATAACTGCTCAAACTTTATTATAATATTATTACTCTCTTAACGCCTGCCTAACACTATATATAAATTACTCAAAAGCGCCCTTGCTGTCAAGCATTTTTCGGCATAATCGCCAATTTTCTTGAAAATTCCCGCCCACTGCCTTATAAATGTCCTTTTTGATACTGAAAACGGCTATGACTGACCAAGCGAACCTGAAAAATATGAAAAACGTCCTAAAAAAGTGCGGC
>Ga0187886_1003935_pt1 | contig 10905 bp, 5 predicted proteins | sample June2016WEW_20_1_FD_133001 | JGI IMG/M metagenome (GOLD analysis project Ga0187886, IMG submission 133001) | Peatland microbial communities from SPRUCE experiment site at the Marcell Experimental Forest, Minnesota, USA - June2016WEW_20_150 | ecosystem: Environmental > Terrestrial > Soil >...
GTGGGAAAAGGGGAGGATTTTAAAAACCTACATTCTTATTTGCTAAAAACCCAGCATTGCTAATTGCTAAAATACCTACATTACTATTTGCCAAAAAACCGACATTGTTATTTACCATTTACAATCATTTATTGAATTATGGTTCAAATGGGAAGACGCAATAATTGATAATTACCACTACTTAAAAAATAAGTTTTCATTAAATAATTTAAATGCTACTAATATCAATACTATAAGAAGAGATGCAGAAGAGTATGGCAATCATGTAATAACTGCCTATTTTTTTGCGGATAGTTTTAAGCGCACTAGGTTGGTTCCTTTGTTAATGCTTCTGCGGTTAACTGTGATTTTGCTAATGCTGTAACATCGAGATAACTATATGATTTCCCGATGGCATCTGAAAAATGTTTTGCCAGCATTGCTTTTCCATCGACTTTTATCAGCTTAAATGATCCCTGAAACATCGCGCGCCAGGTAACCTCCTTATCAGATTTGTTCGCGAAAACAGTTTTCGTGAGAGATTCATGCCGTAAGGATATCAATCCAATATAAACAGGAATATTTTCAACAGTTACCCAATTGGCATTTTGAGTAAGTCGTGGACAAGTGGTTATTATCCTATCCACCGCTGAAGGCTCAACTCCCATTAATCCGTGGACAATCCCTTCTATAACACTGCTGGAAGCTTCGGGATAACTCCGACGTTTATCAGAATAGATTTTTGCAAGGAAATCATACCCCTCCTGGTTGAACCCATACCGATAAAACAACATCGGCAGATATGATAATACTTCAACTTGTGAATTGCGTATGTCACGCAATGACTTTTGTATCCTTGCAGGATCTTTAATCACGCGGTACCAAAGCATAAACTCACTATTGCTTGTGCCGCCGTGGTAGAACTTCTTATCCGTTTTATAAAAAGCAAAATAAGATTTGGAAGATTCATCCCACCACAGAGAATCAATCAACTGGAGGTATTCAGCGGCCTTCTTCTGATACTGCGCGCTCAGTTCATCTTGGTTTTTCAGCTTCAGAATCTGCGCATACGTTTTAAATCCATTATAAATTATCCCTAGCAAATCGCTGCTAACAGCCATGTCATCCTGCGATTCGTCATATGAAGGAATCCCTCGGGTATATCTATACTTAACGGTTTCAGGCTTAAGATTCATCATGGCAGGGCGCTCCATTATCCGGTTGGGTTGCAGCTGCCACCGGTCAACATATTGATTGAGTGTCAACTGAAAAAAGGAATCAAAAGTTTTATCGAAGATATAGGTGCTATCGCCTGTCCACAGAAAGAGCTTGTAACAAGCATCAATAATGTCAAAACTGGCATTCAGATTATACCAGAAATCCTGATCAGAAGCATAGTCAACCGGGGCAGGTTTGCTGTACCGGTTTATTTCCCAGTATGAACAGTAATCTTTGGTTTCCGATATATTTTCCACGAATTTACGGAACATATTCAGATTCTGTTTCCCCTGCCAAAGGATTTCAGTGCCAATGCATTGGTGGCTGACATCCCTTATGCAGAAAGCCTCACGATTGGGTAAGGCTGCCTCATACCAAGGCCCTACCGGGTCGCTGTCACTACCTACATAATCATTTGATGTTTTCTTGGCCCAATTAAAGATAGAGATCAAAAAGGTGTCGGAAGAAGCCAGACGAATACTATCGTCATCCGCGGTTAGTAAATTACCTGATGAAATGTTCTTGCATGAAGAGCAAAGAACAATTGCGAGAGTAATAAAAACAAATTTTTTGGAAAAAATGTACGAATTATTTTTTATCATATTATATCCTTTTAATTTTTTAAATCTTATCGCTAATAATTTACTTAACCGTTCAATATCAGTCAGATGAGTGTCTTCTATATTAAAACCACTTGTTTTCAATGCCTTAAATGCAGATTCAATTTGCCATCTTTCTTTATAAAGTGTCTGAGCGTTAGCCGGTTTATTAAACGATACTATTATCTGAAGTTCCGGAGCATTTTGCTTGTTAATCACTTTGGATGCAGACAAATAGCAAAGCTGTCCTTTGACACGAACAATTTTGTGGTAAAATGCACACTGGCCAGTCTTCAGATGATTAAACAACCAGGAAGCTTTTACCATGTGTCCGTTTCCAGGTATCTCAATCCAGAAGTTTTCACGTATCCGGATATAATATTCAATGCCTAGTTTGTTAAGATATTCCAACCAGTTGGCTCCTACAAATTCCCTGTCAGCCAGAAGACATTCAATATTGTCAGATCCAAACAACCTGATGAAGCGATCTATTAAATCCTTTCGCTCACTGGTTGAAGAGTTTCCAAACTTTGGCATCATATGGAAAAGAATAGGAAAGGCAACACCTTTATATACAATGCCAAGAGTGAGGATATTGATGTTTTTTGATCCAAACTTCCAGTTAGTTCTGTCCAATGCAAGCCTGTATGGTGGTTTATGGGGCAGTAGAGAGAATACAAACCGGGCTATTATGTCTGAGTCCAGTGAATACTCTGATATAAATCTCTGTATCCTGCGCAGCGAAGAATCAACTCTGACATTGGTATCAAATCCACAGGCCAGTTTTTCAAAGCAAACGATTTGTACCTTGCATAGCGCACTGATAAATAAGCCAAAGAACTTAATACGTGCTAAGTTCATGTTATCGCCGAAGAACTTTTTCAACGTATCTGATAAAATTGTAACTTTGTTTTCAACCTTGGTATTCATTGTCGGAAATAGTATTGGTAGTACATTTCCAACTAACTGAATATCAGGGTTTTATCCTAATAAAAGAACATGTTTTTATTAACATTTATCATATAATATATTAACAATCAACGCATTGGCATTTTTTGTCATGTACTTAGATCTTATCGATACCAATTCGACAGGTCTCAACAAACCTGTGTCTTCAGGAACCTATGTTTGGTTTGTCGTAGGTTTATTTCTTAGAAAATTTAAATACTTTAACGCTATGTGGAGGAATTTCAATATAAACAATATTATTTCCGGTATTTATTACTTTATGTTCCCATAAATCACTCACTTTGTAGTCTTCCAGGTTATACTGGTCCGGACTCCAATAATTATTATTGGCTTTCAGGAGTACATTAAAATCAACCTGAACTTTTTTTACTTCATCACTTCTATTGAGGAGGCATGCTGCTTTTTCGTTATTTGCCAGTCTTTTAATCCAGATTTGGTAACCTCCGTTGTCGCGGAAGCAAAATCCCTGTATTCCAAGGGTATCCTGATCCAGGTCAATGATCTCTCTGTTAGTGAGTATTCCATTTGTTTCAGGTGACATATTCCGTAAGTCGTTTCCTGCCATTAGCGGAGCAGCCAACATGCACCACATTGAAAAATGGGTTTTATACTCTTCGGTGGTCATTTCCCCATTACCTACTTCGAGCATATCCGGGTCGTTCCAGTGACCAGGCCCGGCATACCTGGCCAGGTCTTTTTCTTCATCTACAATTCCAAGCATGGCATCCCAGCGGTCAACAATATCCTCTGTTGTACGCCAGAGGTGGCCAACGTCTTTTGCCCACTCCCAAGGTTTTGTAGTGCCCCATTCGCATAAGCTGAAAACTATCGGGCGGCCCGCGGTATAAAGTGCATCGCGCATGGTTGAATAGGAAGCTTTGGCATCCTGAGTCGGGGAATTGCACCAGTCATATTTCAGGTAATCCACTCCCCATCTGGCATAAGTCAATGCATCCTGGTATTCATGTCCACGTCCTCCCGGGCGTCCCTCGCATGTTTTTGTCCCTGCACAAGAATAAATCCCGAATTTTAGTCCTTTTGAATGAATATAATCTGCAAGGTACTTCATCCCATTTGGGAAGCGGTCTTTGTCCACAACAATTTCACCGTTTTCATCACGGCCAACCTGCCAGCAGTCGTCGATGACAATATATTTATAACCGGCATTTTGCATACCGCTGCTGGCCATTTTATCTGTCACTTGCATAATGAGCTTTTCACTCACATCACATTCAAATTTATTCCAGCTGTTCCAACCCATCGGAGGTGTTTTTGCTAACTGTTCAAATTTCTGTCCCGAAGCACTCAAAAAAAGGAATGCTGCTACAATCCACAAAATCTGTTTTTTCATTTTATTTATTTTGATTAGAAACCTATTTTAATAGTTTTGATAATTAATTTCCTGATTATTTCAGGGTTTTTAATCATACTTTATAAGAATCATCTCATTGAGCTCAAGGGATAGTGGTATTTCATAAGTAAATATTTCATTTTTATTGTCAGAGTCTGATGATATTGATGAATATATGGCCTTTCCGGTTTATTTGTTAAAGTCCAATCATAATACTTGTCACTGATTTCCTGACCTCTAATTTTAGTAAAACCACTAATAATCATTAAATTCAGAACTAAAACTATTAACAACAGATTATTATGTTTTTTCATTTTTAAAAATTCCAAGGTTTAAACAAAGGTTTATATAATTGCATACTTATTAAAAAACAGTTACCTCGATTTGCTTACCCGGAGCTAATAAAATATCAACATAAGAAATATCATAACCCTGTTTGTCCTTTTCTGTTTTTGTAGTCATAAATTTATTCCCAGCCTGAGCCTTACTGTACTTGCCCCTAAACATAGCCTGCCATGTTATTGACTTATTCCCATTGTTACTCATTGAAGATTTTGTAGTGCCAGTATGGATAATATTAATTGAAGTGCCAAGAACAGGCAAATTTTTAAGTTCTGAGGTGACCTCTCTGTTTGTTCTGTGCAGAGTCCTTATCATCCTTGTGACTGCATCGGGTGTAACACCCATCAATCCTTGTACGATGCCCTCAATTACACCAAACGATACTTCAGGATATTCTCTCCTTTCTGTTGCCGGATTGGAACAATAAAGTAAATATTCATAAGCCTTGTCCCAATATCCGTTTTTATATAATAAATATGGGAAATATGACATGTTCTCCACATTCCAGGTTTTTGAAGTCAGATTATTAATTGTATAATTGATTTTATTTAAATCCTTTAATATATCAAACCAAAGTAAATAGGCTTCCCCTTCGCCTTTTCCAAAATTTCCATCACGTGTATAGTAAGTATTATAAAGATTAGCCGCCGGATCCCACCACTTTGTATTCAGGATCTGAGAATACTCCTCTGCCTTTTGAGAATTAAGTTTACTTTCATCGGCCTTGCCATTGTTATTCAGAATTTCAGAATAAGATATGTACCCCTGATAGATAGCAGATATTAAATCTGTACTCATTGTAAGACCGGGAACATCTTCAGCATAAGAAGCTAATCCATAACCATGGGTAAACATTCTATTTGTTAGATTCGGATCAACATTCAGAAGTTCCGGCCTGTTTAATAATGAATCAGGTTCAAGTTTCCACTTATGAATGTATTCATTTAGCGATTTACTATAAAAGTTAAGAAAAACCGGATCGTTGATATATGTTTTATTTCCTGTCCAGTTATATAAACGCCAACAGGCATAAATGACATCAAAATTTGCATTTAAATTATACCAGAAATCATTGTCATTTTCATAATCAACAGGTGCAGGTTTATCCCATTTGTTGATTTCCCAATATGAACACCATTTCTTTGATTCAGAGATATTACTTACGAATTTCGTAAACATGTTTTTATTTTCCTGATTCAAACCTAAAATTTCAGCACCAATACATTGATGTGAAACATCTCTCATACAAAAAGCTTTTCTGCCAGGAAGCGTTGCCTCACACCATTGACCTACCGGATCGCCTGTAAAAGCATAGGCCAGTGCCTGATTTTTAGCCCACATAAAGACTTTGTTCAAATCACTATCTGATGAATTGAAAGTTATTGTATTACAAGTTTTTTCAGAAGTCTTAACAAGAGTATTCTCCGATTTGCAATAGGTTAAAAAGTACAAAAAGGATAATGAAATAAAAATGAAGCAAATAACTCTTTTCATGATTTTTATAATTCAGATTATATTGAATAACTCAACTTTTGAATAAATGCACTAATACCTATAATTAGAAAGAGAAAATAAAAACGTATTCGTCTCATCATTTAGAATGAATACAGACAACCTTCTTTAATAAGTGCTGGCAAGGTTTCAAAACCTTACCAGCACTTTGTGGAACCTAACCTGAGGTTGTAATAATAGTGTGGCTGATATTTCTACAGAAATTAATTACCAACCCGGAGCTTGTATAAGATTCGGATTTTTATTCATCTCTACTTCAGGAATTGGAATCCAATAGAATTTATTATCCCAACCAGGAGGATTAATACTATAAAGAGAACTCACAAACGATCCATCATTTTGTTTTGCTATTGATAAACCCCATCCCCCAGTTTTCATAACCTTATCATAAATATCCCAACGACGTAAATCCTGGTATCGTTTTCCTTCAAAAGCAAGCTCAATATTTCTTTCGTGTCGTAATTTATCTTCATCCAATGTAACTAAAGAGGGCATCCCTGCTCTTGTACGTATTTGATTAACATACCATAGAGCGTCACCATTAGGATCTGATTCGCCTAACTTTAATAATATTTCAGCTTGATTCAAATAAACTTCGCCTAAACGAGACTCTACCCACATGGTATTTGAAAAAGCTCTGTCAGGGAAAGCATTAACATCCCTTTGGTTGACAAATTTAGCAACAAAGTAGCTTGACCAACTGTTATTCCACCATGCCGATACTGTAGATTGCCTTGAATCTTTTCCACCAATATAAGATTCAATAGTATAATTAGCATTACGCTTAGCGCCATTATAATAAATTGTAGCATAAAAACGTGGGTCCCTGTTTATATAAGGATTATTATCATCATATGCGGGATTGCTTGTTATGGTACGTACATTATTACTCCATGTTGCTGGAATAAAAGTACTGGAACCGTCAATAACTTCATAATCATCAACAAAAGTTTGAAGTGGATTATATGTTGTGTATCCTCCTACTCCTCCGGTAGATAAATCACGATCCATAGTGTTATCTTGATCAATTATTCGATTGGCAGACATATATCTGGCAAAGATTACCTCAGAATTAAATCTTACCCTGGTAGCATCTGCATATACTGCCGTCAGTTGGTAAAGGCCTGTAGCTATAATAGCTGAGTTGACTACTTTAGCTTTTTCCAATATTGCCAAATCATAACTTCCTCCATTGTGAAGCGGACTGGCAGTATATAATAGCTGTTCGGCTTTTAAAGCCATTGCAGCTCCTTTACTTACACGTCCAGGATCTGATGTTGTTAAGGGAAGTAATGCAATAGCTTGATCGAGTTCTGAATCAACAAAAGCAGAAACATCTTTGAAATTACTTTGCTTCACATTCAAAAAATCATCATCTAAGCCAAAAGAACTGGTTATAATTGGAACATTACCGAATGTATTTGCCAGCTTGGCATAGAAATATGCTCTTAAATAATGCATTTCACCTTTTCTGAGGTCGGACCAGGATTGATCAGCTGGGACTTTATCTATTCTTTCAAAAAACACATTGGTAGCTCTAATTTTTTTAAACATATAACCCCAAAGACCTGACTGACTATCTCCGCCTTTGTTGTAATCAACACCAACTTCATTAGAATTATTTTGGTCCAATATTCCTTTTGGAATATATTGCTCCCCGGCCCAGTTAAACAGGGAATAGCACTGATCAGTCATTGCATCCCAACCAAAACCATCAGTAACCCACATCCCCATTCCATTATAAACTTCATTGATAAAAAGGTCCACAAGACCTGGATCGGTCCAAACAATAGTCTCGCTATATTCGTCTGATGGTGCTTTCTCGAATACCTGTTTATTACAAGAATAAACTAGTGTCAGACAAAAGATTGCTAATAATATTTTTTTCATCTTTTTAGTTTTTTAATATTAAAAATTCAAATTTAGTCCAAGTTGCCAGGATCTCATAGGAGTTCCATTAGACCAACCTGTTTCAGGATCCGAGTAAAGATCATGCAATTTTAAATGCTGCATTAAAATAGCTATATTATTTCCTCTTAAATAGATGCTTACATTATCTAATTTTAATTTTTTAGTAATGCTACCTGGCAAAGTATAGGTGACACTTAGGCTTTTCAACCTCGCAAAATCTGTACTTTCAAGAAAGAAAGATGAATTGAGATCATAAAGACCCTGTCCGTAACCTTTTTCAGCACGCGGATAAGAATTATCCCCTTCTTTTTGCCATCTGTTATCAAACCAAGGTCCAACAACATAGTCATTATAGTCATTCATAAATCTATATCCACCTGCTTGACCAGTTATAAGGGCTAAAACTTCCCAATTCTTATAAGTAAGCCCTAAATTTATTCCATACTGAGTTGTAGGAATACTGCTTTTATTGATTCTTACCCTATCAAGAGCGTTAATAATTCCATCACCGTTCACATCTAGTAACTGTAGACAACCTGGTCCGATATTGGGTCCATGAACGGAAGCATCAATTTCAGCTTGATTTTGATAGATACCTATAGCATTGTAAATTAAGTAAGAGTCAATAGAACTCCCTTCGTATTTTTGATAAGAAGGGATTGATGCAGGTTCGTCAAAATACACAACCTTATTTTTAGCATTTGACATGTTTGCACCTATAACAAAGGACAAATCTTTTGTCAGTTTCTTTTGATAACTAATTTGTATTTCAAATCCCTTGCTATCAACTTTACCTAAATTTTCATCCGGTAATACTAAGCCTGTATAATCAGGTACCGATGCATTTCTTTGAATCAAAATACCCGTTCTTCTTGATGTAAAGTAATCAAAGTCAAAACTTAGAGAGTTATTGAATAAAATACCTTCTAACCCGATATTTTTAGTTGTAGCAGTCTCCCAAGTGACATTTGGATTTGCAATAACTGACTCAAAAAAGCCAGGTTGCTCCCCATTACCATAATCATATCCAGACACAACACCCCAATCGCCTTGTACCCCATAAGCATAGGCACCCAAATATTGAAAAGGGACAATATTATCATTCCCCAGTTTACCCCATGATCCTCTAAGCTTAAGGTTATTTATAACTTTACTATCTTTTAAAAAAGACTCTTCCGATAACCTCCAACCAAGAGAAATTCCAGGGAAAGTACCGAATCTTTTATTGGGAGGAAAATTTTGAGAACCGTCATGTCTTAATGAAAAGGTCACAAGGTATTTCTCGGCATAGTCATAATTAACACGTCCAAAATAATTAATTCTACCATCCGCTGTAGATGTTCCATAATTTGTCATAGTTGTCGAACCACCTCCAAGCAATTCCTGAAGATCATTACCAACAAAATTTTTACGAGCAGCACTTATCATGTCACTTTTTCTTTTACTTTGTTCATAAGAAACAAAAGCATCAATAGTATGAGATCCAAAAGATTTTTTATAATCTAACTTTATGTTGTAAGTATTGGTAGAATAATTCCATTTTTCTTGTGATAACACTCCCATTGTAGCATCAGGGGCTTTAGTATATGTCTCTGTTGCCGTATCGTAAAGATATTCAGGAAATGTACCAATAAAGTTTTTTCTGGAATCATCGCTTGTATCAAATGCTCCATAGGCTATAAGGGATAGTCCATCAGCAATATCCCATTTAAAAGAAAGTTTAGTGTTTAGAAAATTAGTCATATCTGTATTTGATCCATTGGCAGGGTCAAGCACGCCTAATGGATTGCTTCCTCCTGCTGGTTGTTCCCCCTTTCCCAAAGAACCATTAGGAAGGCGACCTACCAGCCATGGCCAAGTATCAACAAAATTACTGGCGTAGTTGCTACCTCCTTTATTAACAGCATCGATAGTTTCAAATTTACTATATTTTCTATTTTCACGACGGTTATACAAATCTAATCCTAAAGATAATCTCTTAGACAATTTAGCATCGAAATTTGCTCTAAATTGATATTGCTCATATGGCCAGTTTCCTATAAAAAGAGAGTTCTGTTTCAGATATTGTGATGAAATATAATAGTTAAGTTGATCCGAACCTCCACTTACAGAAAACGATGAATTAGTTGAGGGTGTCCAAACTTTTTGAGTAATTTTACCCCAGTTTGTGTTAGCATACTCATAGGGCTTAGTCTGGTCTTTCATCCACTGTATTTGTTGATCATTAAAATTTGTGGCCCAGCCAAGACCTAAATTGTCACTCTGTTCTTTCTCAAATTCAGCCCATTTCCATGAATCAATTGATTGAATTAAAACAGTTGGCTGACTCATGGTCGTACTTACATTAGCATTGAATTTGGCCTTTCCATTTTTACCTCTTTTAGTGGTTATTAGAATAACCCCGTTTGCAGACCGGGCACCATAGATGGCAGCAGAAGCATCTTTTAGGACAGTAAATGACTCTATATCATCAGGATTTAACCGTGAGAAGTTGCCTCTATCTGGTATTCCATCAATCACTATCAAAGCGCTAGTGCTACCCAGCGTACCTTTACCTCTAATGTATATCTCTGCATCGTCTTTTCCAACCTCACCCTGAGTTTGCCTGACTATAATACCTGGTGTTATTCCAGTAATTGCCTGAGATAGGTTAGCTACACCACTTTGTTCTAGTTTTGTTGGAGAAACTGATACTATAGAACCTGATATAGCTGCTCTTTTCTGGGTGCCATAACCTACAACTACAACTTCATCAAGGCCTGTCACATTGCCGGCAAGTGCAACATCAATGACTGTTTTTCCTGCCACAGCAATTTCCTGTGTAACATAGCCGATAAAAGAAAATTGCAGAGTAACGGATGCATTAGGTACCTCTAAGGTATAATTACCTTTTACGTCGGTAAGTACTCCGACAGTAGTTCCCCGAACAACAACGTTAACACCAGGTAATGCTTCTCCTGTTGTGGCATCAGTAACGGTACCTTTAACAGTAAGCTGGGGGTCATCAGTTGACGGATTTCCCCA
>Ga0187886_1003936_pt1 | contig 10903 bp, 10 predicted proteins | sample June2016WEW_20_1_FD_133001 | JGI IMG/M metagenome (GOLD analysis project Ga0187886, IMG submission 133001) | Peatland microbial communities from SPRUCE experiment site at the Marcell Experimental Forest, Minnesota, USA - June2016WEW_20_150 | ecosystem: Environmental > Terrestrial > Soil >...
AAAAACTTGATCATTCAAGCCATCGACCTGATCGTCTCGCTCGCAGACCGAACGGGCAAGGTTGGCGTCTCCATTGACGAAGGCATCGAGGACGTCTTTGACCATCGACTGGGTAATCTCGGCCATCCGGGGAATATCGATGTACGGCTTGAGCTGCGGCTCTTGATTCAGAGAAATGACCCTCTCGGCGATGTTCACCGCCTGGTCCCCGATCCGTTCCAGCTCCGTATTAATCCTCATGGCCGAAGTGATGAAGCGCAAATCCGCGGCCATGGGTTGGTGCAAAGCCAGGAGTTTCAAACACCAGTCATCGATCACGATTTCCATCTGGTTGATCTTTTCATCCTCCGCAATGGTCCTTTCGGCCAGGGCCGTGTCCCTTTTCACCAGCGCCTCCACGGCATTGCTGATGGCCCGCTCGGCCAGTCCAGCCATTTGCAAGAGGTTCTCCTTCAATTTATTCAATTCTTGCTGAAAATGGGTGGCCATCGCGCCTCCTTTCTTTTTAACCAAATTTTCCGCTGATGTAATCCTCGGTCCGCTTGTCTTTGGGCCTGGTGAAGATCTGATCCACCGGGCCTTCTTCGACAAGTTCTCCGCTCAGAAAAAAACCCACCCGATCCGCCACGCGGGAAGCCTGCTGGATGTTATGCGGCACGAGGATGACCGTGTACTTTTCCTTGAGTTCAGTGAGCGATCTCTCGATGCTGGCCGTCGAGATGGGGTCCAGCCCAGAACAGGGCTCATCCAGCATGATGACTTCGGGTTCCAGAGCCAGAACTCGGGCGATACACAGTCTCTGCTGCTGCCCCCCCGAAAGGCGCAGGGCAGAGCTGGATACTCGGTCCTTCACTTCCTCCCATAGGACCGCAGCCCGCAGCGCTTTTTCCACGATTTCCTCCAGCCGCCGCTTCTGCGCAATCCCTTTGAGGCGCGGGCCATAGGCGACGTTTTCGAAGACCGACTGAGGGAGCGGCGTCGGCAGGTCAAAGACCATTCCGACCCTGCGGCGCAGCTCGGGCAGGGAAATTTGCGAATCATAAATTTCCTGGTGGTCGAGGAAAATATGGCCGGTGTGATTCGTCCCGAAGATTAGATCCGTTAGGCGGTTCAGGCTCTTGAGGAGAGTTGTTTTTCCACTCCGGGCGGGCCCCAGAATCGCGAAAATTTGCCGGGGGGGGATTTGCAGGTTGACATCTTTCAACGCCATGTCGGCCCCGTAGTAAAAATGGAAATGCTCCAGGACGATTTTGGCTTTTTCAGGCATGAGCCATTATCCTCCCACTTTTCGGAAGTAGCGCCAGAGTAACCAGTTGGCCAGGGTGTTGATGCCCAAGATCATCAAAATCAACGCAGCTCCGGTGGCATAGGCCATCTCCATGGAAATGCCCTCCCGGGCCAGGATATAAAAATGAACGGACATCGTCCGAGTCGGAGAAAAAAGGGAGGTGGGAATAAGGAGAGAAGACCCTGCGGTCAGGATAATGGCCGCGGTCTCCCCCACGCTCCGGCCAACTCCCAGGAGAACTCCCGTAAAAATCCCCGGCATGGCATTGGGTAAGATCACCTTGGCCACCGTCTGCCAGCGGGTCCCTCCCAAAGCAAAACTAACTTCCCGGTAAGAATAGGGGATGGCTTTGATGGCCTCTTCTGCCGTACAAATGATCGTCGGCAAGATCATCGCTGCCAGCGTAAGGCCACCGGAGAGAATGGACCAGCCCATCCGCAGGAGGATAACGAAAAAGACGAAACCGAAGAGGCCAAATATGATGGACGGAACTCCGGCCAGGCAATCCGTGCCGAACCGGATGATTCGGCTGACCCGGCTCTCTCGGGTGTATTCCCTGAGGTAAACAGCCGTTCCCACACCCAGGGGCGTGGCGATGACAATGGCGACTGCGGTCAAAGCCAGGGTTCCGATGATGGTCGAAAAAATCCCGCCGGTTCGCCCCATTTGTCGGGGCGAATCCATAAAAAAATCAAGATTTAACAGCGGCAATCCTTCCACCAGGACCTGCAAAAGGATCCAGATCATTACTGCCAAGGTGGAAAAAGCAGCCACCCATACTACTCCCTTGCCGACCCTTTGGCTCGTATACCGGGAGATCATCGAGGTCAGGCTCGCCTCCTCCTAGAGATAACGATGGCCAATGTGTTCAGGCCCATGATGATAAAAAATAAGACCACCCCGGTGGCAAAAAGCGCCTGGCGATGGTCGCCTGTGGCATAGCCCATCTCGATCCCAATGTTGGTCGTCAAAGTGCGCGCGCTGTCCAGGATGGAGCGGGGCATTTGCGCGGCGTTTCCCAGGATCATAATCATGGCCATCGTTTCACCAACGGCCCTTCCCATGCCCAGGATCACGCTGGCCACGATACCAGACCGCGCAGCCGGCAGCAAGACCCGCCAGATCGTCTGCCAATGGGTAGCTCCCAGGGATAGGGCGCCTTCTTTAAAGGTGCGGGGTAAGGCGTGTAAGGCATCTTCGGAGATGCTGATGATCGTCGGCAGGATCATGATCCCCAAAACGAGCGAGCCTGCCAGGACGCTCAACCCCGGGCCTCCCAGGTTATTTCGGATCAGCGGCACGAGCACAATCAAACCCCAAAACCCGTAGATGACCGAGGGGATGGCGGCCAGAAGCTGAATCGTGGGCCGGAAGACCAGGCTGACGGATGGAGGAGTCAGTTCACACAGAAACACAGCACAGGCCACCCCCAACGGAACCCCCACGATCAATGCCCCTAAAGTTACCCAGAAAGAGCCCACGATCATCGGAAGAATTCCAAAAGACCCATGGCTGGGAAACCAGCGTTCACCCAGGAGGAAGGAAGCGGGCCCCACTCTCCAGATGAGCGGCACTCCCTGCGCGAAAATAAAAAAAGCGATCAAGGCCAGTATGGAAATGGAGGAGAAGGCCACGAAGAAGAAACCTTTTTCGATTATTTTTTCTCTAAGCATTTTTCGGACGCTGAGCTTCCCTTGGGGAACCCGTAAGGGTGGTCACGCTGACCAGTCCTTCCTGGACGAGCAATTTCTGACCTTCCGGACTCAAAATATAATCGAGGAAATTCTTGGCCATTCCCTGAGGCTGGGTCTTAAAAACGAACAGGAAAGGACGGACGAACTGGTAGCGTCTTTTTTTGATGTTCTCGACGTTTGCTTCGACTCCATCGATCTTAAGCGCCTTTACCCGGTCATTCACCAGGCCCAAGGAAATATACCCGATGGCATTGGGATCATCAGCGACGACCTGACGGATCGCCCCGTTTGAGTCCTGGACCAAGGCCGCCAGGCTGATCTCCGTTTTCCCCATGATCAAGTGCTGAAAGGATTCTCGAGTTCCCGACCCTTCTTCCCGGGTCACCAGCGTGAGGGGATGGTTGCGCCCCCCTGCTTCCTTCCAGTTGGTCATCTGACGCGAAAAAATTCCTTTGATTTGATCTATGCTCAAATTGGTAAGCGGGTTGCTTGGATGGACGATGATGGCGATGGCATCATAGGCGATGGGGACAGGAATCAGGTCACGCTCATCGGGCATCAACGCCCGCGAGGACATGCCCACCTCGGCGGCCTCAGTCCGGACAGCCTGGATTCCGGCACTAGATCCTCCCCCCTGGACGTATATTTTTCCCTGGGAATGATGGCTCATGTATTCTTCAGCTAAAACCTCGGCAAAGGGTTGGACCGACGTGGACCCCACCACGGTCAACCCACCCTGGGGCTTCTGGCAACTCCCCAGGAGGGTGGGCAGGATGAAAAAAACGCAGGCCCAAACCCAATTCAGCGGCTGCCGCATGCCCATCTCCTCAACCGTATCTTCCGGTGATGTAGTTTTCTGTCCGCTGATCTTTGGGCCGGGTGAAGATGTCCGCGCTCGAACCATATTCCAGCAATTCGCCGAGCAAGAAGAAACCCACCCAGTCGGAGGCCCGGGCGGCCTGCTGCATGTTATGCGTTACGATGACGATGGTGTAATCTCGCTTCAGCTCCTGCATCAACTCTTCGATCCGCAAGGTGGCGATGGGATCCAGGGCCGAGCAGGGCTCGTCCATGAGGATGACTTCTGGCTGGATGGCCAGGACCCTGGCGATGCACAGGCGTTGCTGCTGGCCGAGAGAAAGCTCGGTGGCAGGGTGCTGGAGGTGATCCACCACTTCCTCCCAGAGAGCGGCTCCCTTGAGGCTTTTCTCGACGATCTCGAAAAGGTGAGATTGAGGATGGGCCCCCAAAACTTTAGGGCCGAAGGCCACATTTTCAAAAATGGACTTGGGAAAAGGGTTCGGGCGCTGAAAGACCATTCCTACCCTGTGCCTGAGGCTGACAGGATTGACATTGGGCGCGTAGATGTTTTCTCCGTCCAAAAAAATTGAGCCCGACAGGCGCGTGTGCGGGATGAGGTCGTTCATCCGGTTGAGGGTCCGGAGGAAGGTGGACTTGCCGCAGCCCGAGGGTCCAATGAGGGCCGTGATCTGTCTCTCTTTGACGTCGAGATTGATATTCTTCAAGGCCTGGAACGAACCGTAAAAAAAATCCAGGCTTTCGGCTTTCATTTTTATTTTTCTGAAAGTTTCTCCCATAAAGTTTCTTATAATAACCAAAAAAAGAACGCGGGATCAAGTTCATTCTAAAAAAACCTTCTTGCGGTATCCGGTTTCACTCAATATAGAAGACCGGAGTTACGGGAGGATAAACGGAAGGATGGGGATTCTAAGGTTTAAGGAAGGAAGAAACTAAAGCGAGAGCCTTGGCCCAGTTTGCTTAAGACGCTCACCCGCCCCCCGTGAGCCTCGACGATGTGCTTGACGATCGATAGGCCCAATCCCGTTCCCCCCAGTTCCCGCGAACGTCCCTTATCTACTCGATAAAACCGCTCGAAGATTCTGTGAAGGTCTTCGGCTGGAATGCCTATGCCCGTGTCGGAAATAGAAAACTCCACGCCAGGGGGATCGGCCCGAGCTTCGATGGAGATCTGGCCCCCTTCTGGGGTGTAGTTGATGGCGTTATGCAGAAGATTCAAGATCACCTGATGGATTTTTTGTCCATCGCCCATGATGGATGTAAGCTCCGGAGGGATCCGAAGTTGGAGGGTTTGCCTTTTCGATTCCGCCATGGGACGAAGAGCATCCACGGCCGAGCGAATTAACTCCGGGATGGGGATGGCTTCCTTCTGCAGGGACCAATCGGGAGATTCCAGTTCCGCAAGAAGAAGCAAATCGGATACGATCTTGTCCATCCGGCTGGCATGCCGATCGATGACTTTCAGGAACTGCTCCGCCTGCGCGGAATTTCCCAGTCCTCCATCCAACAGGGCTTCCACGTATCCTTTAATGGCCGTCAGGGGAGTACGCAATTCATGGGAAACGTTAGCCACGAACTCCTGGCGAACGCGTTCCAAGCGCTTCAGGTCTGTTACATCGTGGAAGACTACGATGACTCCCCCCACGCCGCTTCCAGGATCTTGAATTAGAGAACTCTGGACATGATAGAATCTTCCAGGTTGACCCAGAAGAGAAAGACTCCGCCGCTGGCCCTGCTTGCTGGCGAGGGTCGCCTGAATGAGATCGTTTAGCTCTGGGTCGCGAAAAACTTCCAGGTAATGTTTGCCCTCATCGGCAGGCGATAGGGAAAAAACATGGGTTTCCATTGCTTCATTTATTTTCTGCACCCGGCCCTTTAGGTCCAAGACGAGAACCCCTTCCTCCATACTAGCCAGCAGAGCCTGGGATTCGGCCAGATTCTTGGAAAGCCACAGGATTTTTTCTTGGATGGCTTCCGCCATAAGATTGAGGTTACTCCCCAGCTCTCCCAGTTCATCTTTTTTATGCTGCAGGTGAATTCTCCAGTTGAAGAACCCCTGCGTGAACCTTTTGACGGCCTCAGCGATTTCTCCCAGAGGTCTCATCAGCATCTGGGAAATTCCTAAATTCAGAATCAAGAATGCCGCAACGATCAAAAAAGAAAAAAGGATCCGCCAGAAACTCCCGGAGTCCGGACTCATAAAAAAACCGGCTATCCAGAGGCCGCTGAATACGGGGATCAGGTAGAGGAAAAGAAATTTCCAGCGCAACCTCGACCCGCCTCTCATCATTTCGATGGTTCCTCTTGCAGTTTGTATCCTAATCCTTTGATGGAGATCAGGGACTTATCCAGCAACGGAAATTTCTGGCGCAGATGGGCAACATGAACGTCCACGGTGCGAGTGGTGCCGAAATAATCATAGCCCCAGACTTCATTGAGCAGATGATCCCGAGAAAGAGCTCGCCCTTTATTGACCATCAAATACTCCAGAAGCTTGAATTCTTTGGCGGTCAGGCTCTGAACCTTTTTTTGATAGGTAACTTCGTGCCGCGACAGGTCCAGAAGGATTCCTCCGTATTCGTACCTCATCTCTTTCGCCTTTGATTTCTCCAGCCGCCGGAAAAGCGCCTTCACCCGGGCCACGACTTCCCGGGGGCTGAAGGGCTTGGTGATATAATCATCCGCGCCCATTTCCAACCCGACGATGCGGTCGGCTTCTTCCGTCTTGGCTGTAAGCATGATCACGGGGAGGTCTGCGGTTTGCGGCTGAGACCTTAAAATCCGGCACACTTCCAGCCCGTCCATCTGGGGAAGCATCAGGTCGAGCAGGATAAGGTCAAATCGCTCTTGGGCAATCTTTTGCAACCCTGCTTCTCCGTCTTTGGCGCTTTGGACCCCATACCCTTCCCGCTTCAGGTAAAGCTCAAGAAGCTCCCGGATGTCCTTTTCGTCTTCGATGATGAATATTTTTTTGGGCATGGTTTGGAATACCAAAGAGGAAGCTGAGGATCGTCATGAGGAAAATAGCGGGGGCCGAAAAATGAGCCGCTTTCCAATTTCACTTTTTTATCTCTTTTTTTCCTCTCTCTTCGAACTCTTTCTTGAGCTCTTGCACTTTTTCCCGGAATTCCTTGGTTACTTCATTCGATTCTTGTAACTCCGTAATCACGTGAGGAGTCATCACGAGGATCGTCTCCGTCGAAATATTCTCATTCGTATGGTAACCAAACAACGCGCCCAGGATGGGAATTTTGCTTAGAAAAGGAACCCCTGTTTTGGTGGTATTCTTGGAGTCTTCGATCATTCCCCCGATGACGATCGTCTGGCCTTCCATGATCGAAAGAGATGTCTTGGCCGTCTTTTTCGGGAAAAAGGGGACATTCGCGAGATTCCCCAGGTTTTTTTGGGATACCGTGCTCTGCTCGATCGATATTTCCAGGGTAACCAGCTTGGCATCACTGATGCGCGGGGTGACACTGAGAAGTACACCGATATCCTTGTACTCGATCGTCCCTGTTACAATTCCAGTAGATACAATGGCCGTGGTGTCCGTAGTCGGTGCTCCCGGGGTCGTGTATGTATTGGTCAGGATAGGTTCGGAGGACCCGATCTGGATTTTGGCTTCTTTGTTGTTCGAAGCCAGGATATGGGGGGAGGAGATGACCTTTAAACGATTTTCCGTAGCCGAGGCATGAATAGCGGCGGCGAGTTTGCCCGCCGAAACGATTGAGTACCGGAGGCCCGAAGAAAACGCATCCGGGGTAGGCACGAGTCCCAGAAAGGGCGTGCCTCCCATCTGAATTGAATAATCCCCTGCTGTAAACGTGGAAAACTCCAGGCCATATTTGGTCGCTTCGTCAAGAGTGACCTCTGCCAACAGAACTTCGATCAACACCTGTTTGGGGTAGAGGTCGAGTTTTTTAATTGTTTCCAGGATGGCCTTATAGTCCCGCTGAAAGGCTCGGATGATCAAGGAATTGGTGGTCTCGTCGACGACGATGGTGATTTCTCCTTCAGGAACCGCTCCCGCGGGTGAAGCCCCTTCCTCCTTCGGGGTGGATGGGGCAGGCGCTGAGGGGGGTCTCACTCCTCTGGGCACCGAAGGGGTCACGCCCTTCTCTTTCGATTCAACTCTTTTCTCGGTTATAAAAATTTGTTTCAGGACATCGGCTAAATCCTTGGCCTTCGCATTTTGGACATAGTAAACGAAGACGCTTACTTTCGTCCCTTCGCCGGCAATTTTGTCAAGCTCCTTGAGCCATTTTTCTACTCTCTCGAAGATCTGGGGGATCGAACTCACAACCAGGAGGGAATTAATTCGAGTGATGGGGGTGAAGGTGATCCCCACTCCCCGGGCTGATTTCAAGGAAACTTCGAAAGAAGAGAAAATCCGTTCCATCTCCTTGGCAATCTCGTTTACATCCGCATTGAAAATGGGGTAGATCCTGACCCGCATATCGGCAAAGATGTCGACGTCGAAGAGGTCGATGATGTCGATGGATTTTTTGATGTTGGAGGCGGTGTCGCCGATGATGAGGATATTCTGGGAAGGGTGTTCCACAATATCCGCCCCATCCGAGAGGAAAGGCTTGATCATCTTGGAGACTTCGGCCGCCGGAATGTATTTTAGGCGAATGATCTGGATGGTGTACCTTTGTTCAGCCAGGGTTTTTCCCGCCTCTTTGGCGGTCAATGGAGGAGTGTATATTTTTTTAGCCTCCGCGAAGGGGACGATTTCATAAAGAATCCCTTTCTGTACCGCTGTGGCCCCATTCAATTCCAGAATGGATTGGAAGATCGGGAAGATTTCCTCATTGGAAAGTTGGCCTGAGGTATGGATATTAACAATTCCTTTGACCCTGGGGTCGATGATGTAATTAATTTTTAACACCTCAGAAATGACCCGGATCACCTCATAGAGATCGGCATTGTCGAAATTTAAGACGAATTTTGAGCCCCTGATCGGCTCGGATGGTTTTGCCGCAGCAGGGGGAGGAGGTGAAGTGGGGGGAATCCCTTCTGCCCGTGGGGCAGGAATTCGAGGCTCTGGCAATTTCTCCTGCTTGAGAACCTCAGCTCTTTCGCCAACGGTGGTTTTTTCTTGCTCTGGAGGTGGAGGTGCGGCAGCGCTCTCCTTAGAGAGTTGATCTGGGCGCTCTTCTATTTGCGGCTGGAGGGTCTCTGCTTTTGGCTGCCCCTTCAATTGCGCCCCCTTACCCGCACAACTGAAGGTTCCAACCATGAAGAACAGAATGAAAAATCCCATCCATAACCATCTCTTTATTTTCATCCTCCATGGACTCCTTTCGGCCAACATCTATCTCCCCCCACCTTCTGCGGGTGCACCGGGCCGCACGGGCCTTCTGCCCGTCCAGACACCCGGATCGGGCATCGGTGTGGGCGTCACAGGCCTGGGTGCTGGGGTTTCGATCACGCTTTCTCTCGTGGGCTCCAGGGGCACTGGCCGCACTGGGGGAAGAGTGAGTCGGGGCGCTGCGGGGGTCGGCGGGGGAGCCGGTGCCGGAACTGGCAGAGGGCTCGTTACCTCGGCCGGCTTCGTCGTTGTTTTCATCTCCGGTCGTCTCTTGGGAAACCTGGGATCAAAGAGAAGTACTTCAAATGAATCTTCCTTGGCTTCTAAGGTAATCCGGTCCGGTAAGATCTTTGTTAATTTATAGTCCCCCAGTTGATCCCCTAATTTTAGGGTCTTGATCTCCCTTTCTCCCTTATGCAGGGGTCTCCCCGGGTTGACGACGGAGGCAGTTTGGTAACCGCCCGCGATCATCACCCCATACAAAATAACTTGGGGCCGGACCAGGGGTTTCGCTTGTTCTACCGGCAGAAGGGGGAATTCTATCCGGTCGGGGTTGAAAATATTCTTTTCGGCTATTACCAGGATGGACTCGTGGGGGGAAGGCTCTTTACGCCCCTCGGTCGCCAGGCTCTCGGTTTTCGCCTCCGGCTTCTTGACCGCCCCCTTTTTGGGGACCCACTCCAAAGGATGGGACCAGATTTCATAATTCTTATAAGCCAAGAGGAGGACGACGCAGAAAAGGAGAAAGCCCAGGACTCCATACCGGGAAGACATGATCACTCCCTCCCTTTCTCTTTGGATTTGCTCCCTTTCATCAATCCAGAGATGACCAGATTCCCCTGGATGTTATTGGGCATCCGCGGGTTGAAGATCAGGAGATCCATCTCGGAAATCATCAATTTCTTTTCCTGGTTTTCGAGATCATAAATAAATTGGCTGAGGCTCATCATGCTGCTGATCGGGTTGAAATCGATTTGCAGAGAAATCTTCCTATAGACCCCGATCTCCTTTGCTTCCAATATTCTAAAGCTACGCAGGCCAATCCCATTCTTCTCGGAAAGCCGCTTCACGATATCCTGAAGATGGGCGGCTCCCAGTTGGGGGGTCCCTCCGGGCAGAAGCTTTTTGGCAATCTCTTCCTTCTGTTCCAGGGTCCGCTGCAGGACTTCTTCGAACGTTTTTCGATTTCCCGTCACCTCGGCGTACTTCAAAATAAGCTTCTGCTTGAGAGCGATCTCCTCATCGGCTCTCTTTTGCGCAGCGACCAGGGAGACGATGCCAAAGTGGTAGATCAGGATGGCCCCGGTGACTCCAACAACCCCCCAGAGCAACTTCTTCTGAGAAATCTTCCCTTTTTCCCAGAAAGACCATTTCTTCAAGAACTTGCCCCCCGCCCTTCTAATCGCATTTTGATTTTGAACCTTTCCTTCTCCTTCTCTGCGCCGATTCTTCTTTCCCGCTCTTTGGTCACGGGGGCCAAAAATTCGACCTTCTCAAAAAGAGGGGATTTGTCCAGCAGGGGGATCAAATCAGAGGCCGAATCTGCAAACCCGCTCATCTCGATCTCTCCCGCTGAATATTTAATATTCCAGATCCAGACCGTGCTGGGTAAGATTTGGGCCAACTCCTTCCAAATCTCTATCTTACTGAACTCCCCCGTTGTGATTTTCTCATATTCCGCTACTTCTTGGGCCAATTCCCCCCTCTGTTTCTGTAATTTTTCAATGGCCTCTACTTCCGGCTTTCTTTTTTTAACCTCGGCCCGGAGAACATCCAAGGCATTCCGGT
>Ga0187886_1003937_pt1 | contig 10902 bp, 6 predicted proteins | sample June2016WEW_20_1_FD_133001 | JGI IMG/M metagenome (GOLD analysis project Ga0187886, IMG submission 133001) | Peatland microbial communities from SPRUCE experiment site at the Marcell Experimental Forest, Minnesota, USA - June2016WEW_20_150 | ecosystem: Environmental > Terrestrial > Soil >...
CCACTGCCATGGGGTACCTCTGATCCTTGCGGTAACCCGTGGGCTTCATGATCCATCCCTCCACGTTATGGCCTCCGCTGGACACGAACTCGAAACGCTCGTGTGGGTGGAGGTCGAGGCTCCCTCTCCACCTTTTATTGATGTTAGTTAGCTGGGTTTCCTTACCCTTGGTCCTAAGCCATAACTCTGGCGGACTAGTGACACCGAGAGTAGTATAGGCGATATTACCCATCTCGCTGACGCTCCACGCCTCGACGCTCTTATCTACGCCACCGAGGAGGCGCTCCATCTTACTACCTGTGGCCCTGACCCTGTTCAGGTAGCTCGAGCCACCGAAGTTGGTTGTGAAGTAGATGTGGCCATCCCTGTGCCAGAGAGGTGTTGGATCCGGTGAGGAGACGCGGATGTCGCAGCTTAGACCTACGCCGAGGCCCTCATCGAGGCAGCCAGTGAGCTTATCGGGGACACCCCCATCCGCCGGCATGGCCCACACATCCGACTTGGTTGCCCCTTCCCTGCGATAGTCGTGGCCAGCAAAAGCGATCTTGCCCCCGTCGGGTGAGGCCGTGATTGATGTTATCTCCCACGTTCCATCGGTGAGGCGGCGAGGCTCACTCCCCGAGTCGAGTCTATAGATGTGGTTGTATCCATCCCTGTCGGTGTCCGGCTCAGTGTTGCTCACAAAGATAATTGATTGTCCGAGCCACTCGGCTGAGTCAACATCGAACTCACCCTTTGTCTCCTGCCTCGGCTTTCCTCCCCTCGAGGGAACCGAGAAGACGTGCTTGTAGACGCCGGGATAGTAGCCGCGGGCGTTGAACCTGTAGCTGAGCCTCGTGATGCGCTTCACGTCCTCCTTGGGCTCCTCTGGCTGAGTCGGTGAGATGAAGAGTATACGCTTCCCATCGGGGGACCATCTCGGTGACTCTACCCCCATCTTCAGGTCCGTCAGCTTCCGCGCCTCACCACCGTCGGCCACGATGACGTAGAGCTGCCGCTTCTTCTTCTCCTCTTCCTTAGCGGGAGGCATCGAAGTAAATAGTAGTTTCCTTCCATCTGGCGACCAGCGTGGCTCTTTGTCCTTAGCCCTCCCCGATGTGAACTGCCTTATTTCACCATCATCGGCTAACCATATGTCGCTCAGGTACTCGTCCTTCTCATAGTCCATCGTGGTGCGGACGAAGGCGACCCTTCCCCCGTCTGGGCTTATCTGGGGGTCGCTCACCGCCACCACGCCGAAGAGGTCCTTAATCTCAACTGGTCTCCTTTTAGCCAAAGTAACCCCTATTCTATGCCATCCACCATCAGTTATTAAAAGTCAAGCAGTCATGCGCTCGCACGAAAACCCTATATGACTCTTTATAAAAATGAAGTTTAGAATACAAATGCCACATTTTTTGAGTGGATTATTTATAGGCTCCATCCCCGGTTTTCTTTTAATGGATTTCGTAACTCCCACAGATCTCGGTCAATACGTTAGTATTGTAATTATAGGTGGTCTCGTAATCACCTTTGTTGGTGTTTTTAAGAGTAAGAGTTTAGGCGGTTTTATAAGTGGATTAGTTATCGGTCTTGGACTGGGCATATTGTTACTTGGGCTACTTTAGTGAAGCTCTCCTCAAACTCTTTTTACAGATCCCTTCCTCAACAGCGCGCGCTTGATAAATGACTTCTAGCCGTCATGAATATTGGCTAGTGAAGTCCAATGACTTCGCGAGCGAATTGCTTCGAGGCAGCTTCAAACCAGCAGACCTACCATGAGGCGCGCGCGATTAACCCTGAGATCCATCAACGGGATAGGGTTGGAAGCTCAATCGGGTTCGCGCACGCGAGTTTCTTCTCCATAGAGCAAGCAAGAGAATCGCAAGCATTGTTCCAAGGAACACAACCTCAATAGGGAACCCGGGGATGCCCCCACTCGCTGAGTTAGGAACGTACGACTTCTCAGCAGCAGCAGCCTGATCGAGAAGGTTCGAGGCCGACGTCAATTTATTATTTGCGTCCTGCAACTGACCACGTTTAGTCGAGTTAGCTGCTTGTGAAATGTAGGTTTGTGCTTGACTCAGAAGTGATTGCGCATCCGTGCTCTTATAACCCGCACCCGTTGCTTGATTGAGCTTTGTCTGAACGGATTGGAGAAGCGATTGATAGGAATCATATGCTGTTTGATAGGTGTTCTCCGATGTTTGGGCTCTACTCAGCAAATCAGAGGCAGAGTTAAGATCGGTTACCGCGTCCTGGAATTTTCCCTGATCGGCTAAGGTTGCAGCTTGCTGATATGCGCTCTGAGCCTGATCTATAAGTACCTTAGCGTCTGGGCTCGAATAGTTGGCTGAATTAATCTCGTTGTTTACAGTGGGTTGAAGACTCCGATAGGCTGTCTCAACTCTCGCGCGCGCGACCGTGAAGGTCCCAGCGGCGATGTCCTTGCTATCGGTACCGACCCACTTGAAGGACCATATACCGAGAGGAGCACCGTCTGGGATCACCATCGGGTTGCCGCTTGCCGTCTGAGCAGAGTATGGTAATGTGTACCAGAGTCCAGTCTTGATCCACTTCGCAGAATCCAGTTTATCGCCGCTGAAGACCGGACTACCACTAGGATCATAGATCTTAATCACACTTCCATCTACAGGTGCAGTTTTGTAAGTGTCTTCTAACTGGAATGTGATCGTGTCACCCCTAGCGAAAGTCGCATTTCTAGGTGTCGCAACAACGTGCTTGGGGAGCACTTTGAATGTGGCTTGAGCTGAGTAGTCGTCGGCGTCGGTAGCGTTGATGTAGTATGTTCCGGTTCCAAGCTTATCTGAACCAGGCACGATCCAGTAGGCTCTGACTATGCCTAGGCTGTTCACCGTTGCAGTGATCGGACCATTAACCAGCCAGTTCTGTTTGACATCCATATCCCAAGTGGAGTCTGTTGCACCTGTGGTAGTCTTGTTGTATAGTTTGAAGGTTAGATCAGATGGGCCAATTGCCAGATAGCTAAAACCCTTTCCAGAAATAGTGACATTATAGTTGTTTGGCCCAGCGTCTGGGTTCACAGTAATCGAAGTTCCATATGTGACTATAAACTGTGCAGAAGTTTCAGTATCTGAGTCAATGTCTAGAACTGTGATCGTGTATGCTCCTGGGGAGAGGCCGTATGGGATAAGTAGGCCGCTTCCACCCTGAAGCAGGCCAGCGGCGCTGACCTTGCCAGTCCCAAGGGTCTTTGAGCCGATTGAGGCGTTCCAGTCCTCATCTGGACTAAAACCATTTCCTGTTAGAGTGATGGTCTCACCGGTTGGGCCCGAGCTGGAGCTCAATTGGATTCCCATTATCCTGAAGTCTATGTTGTTCATTAAGCCTCCAGATTCTACAGTGAAGACGTTGTTATTGCCTGAGATGGCGACATTAGTTGGGACCTTCCAAGTAATGACGGCTGATCCAACACTGTTGGTTACACCTGATCCAAGATCGAACAGTGTGGAACCAGGAGCGGAGCTAGTGCCATAGTATCTGTAGTCTATAGTGAGTCCGATTGGCAGGGATGGTGGTGGAGTAGTAAAGATGATGTCGTATGCACCGGTCACGTAATCTATGGTTCCGGAGGCCGTTAATGGTCCACCGGAGTCAACTATGTTACCACCACCATCATCATATGCTTGTTGCACACCATTAGTTTTGAATAATATGCCATAATGGTCTAAATACCTGTGTGAGAGTGTTCCTTTGAACTCAGTCGCCACACCGTCAGGCATTGCAAGCACTTCATTGAATACCGCAGTCGACACAGGTGGGTTAGCGGTTGATAGTATGGCTGCGAGGTTCTTCGTGGCGTGGAACCCGTAGAATGTTCCTGTAATTGTGTCACCAGGTGCTCCACTTTCGGGGCTGTTCTCGTTATCAGTATGCATAGTGAAGGCCGCGGAAGCGGTGTTGCCGTCAGCGTCCTTCACCCAGACTTGGTGTGTACCGAAGGTGGCCTCAGGGACGGTGAACCAGACCTCGTAGGCACCACTCGCATCAGCGGTGGTTGAGTTCATGAGGCCCTTAGCGCCATCCCAGGCGCCTGTGGTTGTGTCCCAGTAGAGCTGGACAGTTGTATTCGCAGGCACTGCGCCTGCTGGTCCGGTCGCCTCAACGGGTTCCCCCGTAACCTCATTGGAGCTACTAAGTATCGGAGGAGATAGCGCGTGTGATTGTGTGTATTCAGCCACAACCTCCTCAGCAGACAAGGCTCTATTGTAAATTTTAACCTCGTCTATTATGCCATTGAAAAATCTTCCGGGAAAAACACAACTTTGTCCTATAAAAAATCTATCTCCATTTGTATTTCTGGTTATACTTATTAAAGTTGTTTTTTCTAATACACCATTAACGTAGATTTTAATATAGTTATTAGCTAGGTACGTTCCTACAATGTGATACCACTTATTAGTCTCAACTACGGTATTCGATACAGCAACATTTGGAACTCCTGGACCAACATAAAATTTGAATCTGTTGTCAGTCTCCGTTTGTAGGTCCAAGTCTCTACCATTGCCAGATCTACCTGCGATTGCCATGATATGATTTGCAACAGATGGTAACTGATTAAAATAAACCCACGCCTCGATAGTTGCTCCTTGAACCGGGTCGAGTATCTCATTATTTCCACAATCAACATAATTATTAAGTCCATTAAAGTTCAAGGCGCCATTTACTTTCCCGCTCGTCCAAGAAGCACCATATATAGTTCCTTGATTGTTGTAGCCGGAGCCGTCTTGGGCTATTGTACCTGAGCCTTGATCAAAATTCCAGTAGCCAACCAAGCCTGGAGGCTGAGTGTATCCAGCGCGCGCGATCCCGCTTAGAGATCCCACCAAAAGCAGAGTCACTAGCAGTACTGCCCCAACCTTCATCTGTAATTCTCCTCCAAACCATGTTTAGTCGTGTCCAGCGTAACCCCTGGAGGCCACCACGCACGCGTCCCCGAGGATGGCACATCCAAAACATTTCCCAAATGGAAGACACGCCACAAAGATACACGACAGATTTCCCTCAAAACAGCACCCCTGTACCTTCAATAACTAGTTACAGCACGCGACGTATTTAATAATAAATTGCAAGCTACTCTCAACCGACGACGGCTTCATTATATTTCCGCACAATCGGGGTAATCATGCTAATGCGCGCGTTCCTCGAGGAGCTTAACGAGTTCTTCGAGAACGGTCGAAGTCAAGAGGATCAGAAACGGGGAACACCAGACGCTCGAGACGCTGATCAACGAGGAGGCCCAGCTATTCGCGCGCGCACCATAGTCTTATCCCCAACTCGCACGCGTGATTAGACGAAAAATTGGAAATAAAAGTAGGTCACTGATCACTTAGGTAGGTGATTGTATGGATTATACAAAAATCAAGGTGACGAAGATTGAGCGAGTGGGCGTTATCACCCTCGACGATCCCCCGCGGAATGGGTTTAGCAAGAGAATGATCTATGAAATCCTGGATGTACTAGACCAATTCGAGAAGGACGACGAAATACGGGCGGTCATGCTCAAAAGCACCGGTAAAGATTTCTCCGTTGGCGCAGGCGTCGACGACATCAAGAAGGACCTCGCCGGTGAGAACGAGGTTAAGGCGTCATTCTCGGAGCTGGGTGGCAGGATCGTTGAGAGGATCGATGGCTACCTCAAACCGACACTGGTCGCAGCCCGCGGCACCTGTCTCGGCGGCTCGACCGCAGTCTTCAGCTCCTTCGACATACGGATCGTCGGGGAGAACTTCAACATCCACGACGGCGACATATACTACGGGATGGTCGGCTCCTGGGGTATGAGCAGCCTCCGCCTGCCAATCTGGATCGGCAGGAACAAGGTAATGGACTACATGTTCCTCAACGAGGGCTTCAACGGCAGGCAGGCATACGAACTGGGCCTAGTGAGTAAGGTTGTACCCGATGACCAGGTGGATGAGATCGGTCTTACCATAGCAAAAAAGATGTCCACGGCTGCGCCCATCGCTGTACGCTACTATAAGGAATGCGTCCGCAACGCAATCTACATCAACCTCGCGGAGGCTCGGGTGAAGGAAGCCGAGGTGGCGAGGATCGTCAATGCCACCGAGGACGCTAGGCTGGGTCTAGCAGCGGTCATAAGGGGAGAGAGCATAGTCTTCAAAGGTAGATGAGCGTGATCGCGCGCTCGATCCTCCATAGTTTTATTCCCCACGCGCGCGAACAAAAAAAGTGGAAGGTGGTTGGGTGGTTCTAACACCTTCACCAGGCTGCCATAATTGGAACAAGGATGTTAGCGTCAGGGCTGCCTATGCCTGTGGCTGCGTCCCAGCCTGTGGTTGCCTTGTAGCCCCGTATCGTGTTACCTGTAGGATATGTGTTGTCGTCTAATGTTATGTCGTGGAAAGCGCCTGAAGTGTAGGCTTTTCCGCTGAAATAGTATGCATAGAGACTCGGGTTGATGTATCCCAAGTTGTGCCCAGCATATTGGCAAACGATAGATGTCAGTGCAGCCCAGAATGGTGAGCATGCGCTAGTGCCTCCGATGATGTAGGCGCCTGCTAATGGGGGATATGCAGTATAGGGTATGGGTCCTAGGCCACCGTAGACACCGCTGTCATAGGAGACATCCGATGTGCATCGCCCAGTGGGAGTGGTCGTAATCTTGTTTGTGTCGGTTAGGGTTATTCCGGATTGCCAAGAGGGCAGTGCGAATAACGAACTCATGGCGCCGCCTGCTGTAACGGCGTCATATGGAGGTGTGTACCCATCAGCAACCATGGCTTCGTAATCGTTTCCGTCGATCTCATAGTTGTACGTGACTCCAGGGAGTGTTCGCCCTGGGTCGCGATTGGCCCATTTTCCCGTTCCTTCTTCGTAGCCATCGTTACGCGTCATGAATAGATTTGTTCCTCCGGCTCCTGTGACGTAGGGATCTGAAGCTGGGAATAGAGCGTTGTTGAATGGCCCGCCGTTTGTGGCTCCGCCATCTCCCGAAGAGGCAAACACGGTAATGCTGTAAGATGATTGAGCGGCTAACTGGTAGATTTTATCAGCCTGCATTATTTGGCCATTGTTGCCATGCAGCAGGTATTCCGGTATGCCATAGCTTTGGGAAATCACGCATCCTAAATGGTTGGTGATGGCGTAGTTAACACAGAGGTTGAGGCTGTTTCCGCCAGCGTCTGGAGCAATGACCAAATCAATGTTTGCTCCGGGGGCTATTGCATGCACCGTGCAAACGTCAAGCGTGGTCTCCTCGCTCCAGCCGATCAACTTGTTAGACCTGCTGTCAGGGTCGGATAGCTCTTTGGCTACTATGTTGAAGGTTGGCTTTCCAAGGGGATAGATTATGTGCAAGTGGCTTTGCACATCAGCCAGGGTCGTCCAGGGCAGGTTTGCCCCGTAGTAAGTGGCGGTGTTCTGCAACTGTATGAACGAGAGTAAGTCTTGATAGATCGTGGGGCTTCCATAGGCGTCGACTATGACAACTGTCTGGCCGCTTCCATCGTATCCTCCTGTATAGAGTGGGTTCAAGTCGTAGGCATTACGAAGCTCAACCACCGTGTTGTACAGAAAACCTGTTCCTCCATATCTGGCGAAGTTGACAGCTATCGGTTTTACAATATATTCCCATCCCCCACTATTATCTTTGGTTAAATTTTGCGCATTTGTGGTAATCGGGACTGCGATGTAAGAGAAAAGCAATAGAGAGGCTAGCAAAGTGAAGCTAACAATTTGTCTTTTATTCATATTTCATTCTCCTTCCTTTCTCAGTTTCAACTTATTGTGAACTGATTCTTAAGTTTTTATGGAAGATAGCACGCAAAAGAAAAATTCCGAAATAAACCAATACTATATCATAAATAGAAAAGTGAAAACCCAAAAATTTCACGTACAATGCGCATGCGCAATCATCATCATAATGGTAGCCATATCAATTATCATTAGACGAGGTAAATCCTCCAAACCAAAAGTATTAGTAAATTCCTAAATAATGTGCGCGCGAGAGTCAGGTGAAGCTGAGGATAAGAAAATTGAGGCCAGCACGACCACATTTCAAATTTTTTTCCTAAACAACTAACTGTTTTAATGATATCTGACCATAATTATTAATATCCGGTGGGTTTGAAGAAAAATCGATCCTCTATGTTTGGTTTCATGAAGGGAAAGATGGAGATCCTGATACCCCGAACGGGCTACGCCTTTGGGGAGATAATCGAGGGAACGGTGACTTTAGAGCTTAAAAAGCCACAACAGGCCAAGGGGGTCTCCATAACTCTACTGGAGCAGGAAACGACGCACGAGCGCAGAGGAAACCAGACAGTCCCCGTAACACGCACAATAAACAGTCAAACCATCATATTAGACTCGGAGAAGGAATACCCCTCGGGTAAGGCATTGGATTATCCCTTCAAATTCACCTTACCAGCATATCAGGGACCACAGATAGATGCTAACAGTACTCTGGGGAAAGCTGTTAATGTAATAGAGACGGTCGGACCCATAATCAACGCCTTAGGGCCGGGCTATAATAATAGAACGGAATGGTTCCTCAAGGCAAAACTCGACGTAAGCGGCTTCGACGTAAACAAAGACGTAAAACTGCAGATCCGCCTACCGTTGGGCACGTGAATAATTCCTTAACCTTCTTAACAGCTTCCGAGTCGTCTCGCGTGTGCGTACGTCGCGATAACGAAAAACAGTTATACATTTAATATTCTCCATTCCCACCCCGAACCCAGTGATGAGTAATGATAGACAATCCGAATAAACGAAAAGGGTCTCACATAATCGCACTACTTGTGATTCTCGGCTTAACCGCTCAAATTGGGTATTCCCCAATGATGCTCGGTGCCATCGCAAACCCCGACTCCCCCGTCTCCGGGGCAATAATGGTTGCAACCAGCCAAGCTGGGAACGGCTCCAACTTCACAATGCCCAATGGAAACTACGTAATAACGCAGGGCCTGAAGACGGGCATCTACAACGTAAGCACGATCGCTGAGGGCTACATAAGCCAGAATGTTGGAGGAATCTCCGTAACTGTCGGGGCCGAGACTGGTAACGTAAACTTCAACCTTAAACGCTCCGGCGGAATATCCGGCAAAGTCACGGATTCTGCAACGGGATCAGGCATAGCTAACGTAGCAGTCACGGCCTTCAGCAAAGGTAGGTATGGCTGGTTCGGTTTAACCGACTCAAATGGTAACTATAAGATCATCACCAACCTAGAATCTGGTGTATATAACGTCACAGTGGCCTCAGCCACAGGATACTTCACGAAGACCATAAGCGGGGTTAGCGTCACAGCCGGCGTGGAGACCAGTGGTGTTAACATCTCCCTTGGCAGCTCCGCAACAATATCGGGCAAGGTAACGAGTCCATCTGGTATACCGATACCGGGTGTGAGTGTCACCGCGATCTCCACGGACGGTGGCGGCTATTTGGGTTCCACTAAAACGGGGGTAGATGGCAGCTATAAGATTGAGAGCGGCCTCGGTTCAGGTACCTATATGGTAACTGCCTTTTCTGGGACAAGCTTCAACCAAGTTCAAAACGTGGAGGCCACGGCAGGCCATGAGACACCTAACGTGAATCTTACATTGAATGTGACGGTTCAGCCAACTGGAGCCATCACGGGAACAATCACAGACACAAACAACAACCCCATAGCCGGAGCAACCATCTCAGCCGGTTCTGGCCAAGCCACCTCAGGCTCCGATGGCGTGTATGAGATCTCAAGCGGGATCCCAACGGGGAGCTACACGGTCTACGTCTCAGCAACCGGATACCAACCACAGAATAAGACAGGTGTCTCGGTCACAACGGGGAGCACTACTTCAGGTGTCAACTTTAAGCTAACAAAGATCCCCGCAACACAGTCTGGAAGAATATCGGGCACGGTGATGGGTGAAGATAACCCACTGACTAGCAAACAGCCTAGCAGCATCACATGCATCCCGGGGCAGACCAGCATCAATGTTGGGGATACACTATCAGTCTCGGGAGGGATCACCCCACAGGTAGCTGCGGCATCCGTGAATATAGAGTATAAAATGGGCTCAACCGACGTCACTAGGATAGCGACGACTGGAAGCGACGGAAAATACAGTGATACCTATTCCCCGACGGCAGCTGGGTCATGGACGGTACAGGCCTCATGGGCGGGTGACTCCCAGCACGTCGGTGCAAGCAGCCTAGCAGCATCATTCACCGTGACCCAACCTTTGACCACGGGTGGAATCAAAATCACGGTCGCAGACAGCAATGGTATGCTAATAGTTGGAGCGAGTGTGTCATCAACGAGTACACCGAGTGGACAGAGTGCTCTAAGCGGAGTATCAGAGTCAGATGGATCTATAACATTTAACAACATAACTCCTGGCTCCTACACATTCGGAGCCACAATCGCCGGCTACGTGACAAACTCTGGAACAATAAGCGTTAGTGCTGGGTCCACAGCAATGCTATCGATTACTCTTCAGCCCCAGTCCACCGCCACAACCAGTGGAATCAAGGTCACTGTCCTTGATAGCAGTGGTAAACCCATAGTGGGGGCAACTGTATCTTCGACGAATACACCTAGTGGGCAATCCGCTCTAAGTGGGGTCTCCGGGTCAGATGGGTCCATCACATTCAGCAGCCTCGCAGTGGGCAGCTACACCCTCCAAGCAAGCATGAGTGGCTATGTTACTAATTCTGGCCAAGCCACCGTCACAGCCGGCAATGTAGTCTCCTCATCGATAACACTTCAGACCCAATCCACCGGAGGCTCATCTTCAGGAGGAATACCCGGTTATACTTTTGAGGAGATCATGGCTGGCATCATTCTCAGCATCGTGGTACTCATCTGGTTGCGGAGGAGACAGTAAGACCTCAGCCTAACCCCTTTTCAACTTTTTCTCAGAACAACGCGCG
>Ga0187886_1003938_pt1 | contig 10900 bp, 8 predicted proteins | sample June2016WEW_20_1_FD_133001 | JGI IMG/M metagenome (GOLD analysis project Ga0187886, IMG submission 133001) | Peatland microbial communities from SPRUCE experiment site at the Marcell Experimental Forest, Minnesota, USA - June2016WEW_20_150 | ecosystem: Environmental > Terrestrial > Soil >...
AAATTCAGCGTCCCATTTTCTACATGCGGAAGTAATGCGTCCTGCTGGGTTTTATTCCATCTGTGGATTTCGTCAAGAAAAAGGATTGTTTTGATATTCTTTTTAAGATTATCTTTCGCCTCTTTGATTATTTTATTCAGGTCAGCCTTTCCGGCCGCAACCGCGGACATAGCATAAAAGTTTGCGTTGATTTCACTGGCTATAATATTTGCAAGGGTTGTTTTTCCGCTACCCGGAGGTCCCCAAAAAATAAGCGAAAACGGAGCCTGGGATTTAATTATCCGTCTTAAAATTGCCTGCTCGTTGGCCAAGTGTTCTTGTCCGACAAATTCCGCAAAATTTTGCGGTCGCAGTCTTAAAGCGAGGTTCATGCGCTTATTTTACCACTTTATTAAGCTTAAGACATTAAGTTCTGATATAATTTTATAGAAGATGATTAAATATATAGGGTTTGATAAAGACGGCACGCTTATAGATAGTCACAGTGATACTACCAAGGAATGGGGAAAAATAATTCATTCGGATTTTGGCATTGATGCAAAAGAAGCTGAAGAGGTTTTTGGCATAACCGCCGCGGGACAGTCAACAGCCGTACAGCTAGCCCTAACACTCAAAAAACATAATATTAGTTTTCCCGAAGAGAAACTATTTGAAAAAGCAAATGAGATAGCGATTTGCCTGGGACGAAATGTTAAAGCAAATCCTTTTCCAGAGGTTCTAAATATTTTAAGTAAATTAAAAGGAAGTGGTTATTATATTTTTATATCCTCAAGTCATCAAGAATCCGTGGTTAAAGAAGACTTAACAAGAACAGGACTTATTAAGTATATCGATTATTATGTTGGAGTTAGGCCCAATCAACCAGACCTAAAGAAAGGCGAGCCACATTTCAGAGCGGCTGCTAGTTATTTTGGAGAAGACTTTGCGGCATTTATTAAAGAAACAGTTTTTGTTGGTGACACGCCGCCAGACATTGAAGCGGCTAACAAATGCGGTATCGCAAGTATTGCGAGAATAGGTACCCTATCGCGGGAGAAGTTATTGGAAGCAGGTGCTAGATTTGTGATACCGAACTTATCAAGTCTTCCCGAAATCCTCAGAAGCTTATAAACTTCTTGCTTTCCTCACTCTATCAAGGTGGGTTAAATATTTTTTTCGAAGCCTTAAGCCTTTCGGGGTGACTTCTAAAAGCTCATCATCTTCCAAAAAATCTATACACTCTTCAAGACTTAGTATTGTCGCGGGAGTTAATGCGCCCAAAGAAACGTCCGATGTAGACGCCCGCATGTTGGTTTGTTTTTTCTCTTTGGTAACGTTTATTTCAATGTCGCCCTGTTTCGAATTTTCGCCGATAATCATTCCTTCATAAACCTGAACACCGGGTTCAATAAAAGTGATTCCTCTGCCTTGAGCATTGTTTAGACCATATTTTAAGGCAGTGCCTGCTTCCGAAGCAATTAATACGCCGTTTCTCATCTGCGGAATTGTCGGAGACATCGGCTCATAATCTAGAAAAACCGTATTAACCATTGCAGTTCCCTTAGTGTTAGTCAGAAGGTCATTTCTTATCCCAAATAAATTCTTTGAAGGGATTTTAAATTCAAACCTGGTATTCCCTTTTCCGTCGGACTGCATATTTATCATTTCACCTTTTCTAGCCCCCATTTCGGCAGTAATAACTCCCAAAAATTCATCCGGAATATCGATCATCGCAATTTCAACCGGCTCCATCGTTACCCCATCGACAACTTTTGTAATTACCTGTGGTTTTTCAACCTGAAACTCATAGCCTTCGCGTCTTAATGTTTCAATCATAATCGAAAGATGAAGCTCTCCGCGTCCGGAAACAACCATTTTATCCTCTTCTTTGGCAAGCTTTAAGCCAATATTTGTTTCAAGTTCCTTAGTTAGTCTTTCCAGGATTTGCCTTGAGTTTGTAAATTTTCCCTCTCTTCCGGCAAACGGAGAACTATTTGCCGAAATTGCTATTTTTATTGTTGGTTCTTCGAGATGAATTCTTGGAAGGGCTTCCGGATTTCCCGAATCTGCAATTGTATCTCCAATCGCAACAGTCGGGAAACCGGTCATGTTTATTATGTCTCCGGCAAAAGCTTCTTCGACTTCAATTTTTTTAAGTCCGTGGCTTAATCTGATACTTTCCGCTTTCCCTAAAATTTTTTCTTTCTCAGCATTAATAAGTGTTAAGTTCTGGCCCCTTTTTACATTTCCTCTTTTAATTCTTCCGATTGCGTGTTTTCCCTTGTGTGCGTCGTAATCAAGATTTGAAACCAGCATCTGAAAAGCCCCTTCTTCAACTCTTGGAGCCGGAATATATTCAATAATTTCGTTTAGGATTGGTTCGAGGTTTTGACTATTTTTCAACTCTGCCAAAGAAGCCGCCGCTTTCCCTTCCCTGCCAATTGCATAAAATACCGGAAATTCCAGTTGGTCATGATGTGTTGCCAGTTCCAAAAATAAATCATTTGTTTCTGCCAGAGTTTTTTGCACATTGGCAAGTTTTTTGTCAAGTTTATTAATTACAACTATAATTTTAAGTCCGAGTTCGAAAGCTTTTTTTAAAACAAATTTAGTTTGCGGCATCGGACCTTCCTGCGCGTCGATTATCAAAAGCGCTCCGTCGGCCATATTTAAAGTTCTTTCAACTTCTCCTGAAAAATCTACGTGGCCCGGAGTGTCAATGATATTAATTTTGTAATTCTTATAATATATAGCGGTATTTTTGGCCAAAATCGTAATTCCCCGCTCTTTCTCCAAGGGATTAGAATCAAGAATGGTTGTTTGTTGCATTTCCGCTTCATTCTCGCGAAACGTATGGGATTGTTTGAGCATAAAATCGACCAGAGTTGTTTTGCCATGATCGACATGGGCGATAACCGCAATATTTCTTATTTTTTCCGATTTAAATTCATCCATAACAAAAAGCAGCCCTTTTGTAGAAGCTGCAATCTAAATTATACCACAATTGAAATAATTTTATTTTCAATGATATACTTAACAAATGGCAAGAACAAAACGAAGGAAAACAACGGCCAAACATAAAATAAGTTCTGTTAAGGATTTTCATGCGCGAAGAATTAAAAAGGAAGGGAAAACATTATTTTTATTAGCGTTAGTATTCATTTTAATAATTATTTATTTTGGGATTTCGTTTTTAACAAAAGGTCAAAGCGAAAGTAAGATTTACAAAACGTCCGTAAGTATTCCTTTGACGAAATTTACGCCCAAAAGAATGTCTTTAATCACTCCTTATCCTTCGATAACCATTACCCCGACTCCTGTTCCGTTAGTCGGATATTGTTTAAGGGTTCCAATTCTTACTTACCACCACATTCAGCCCGAAGAAACCGCCAAGGAGCTAAAACAAACTTCTTTAAATGTTGACAGTGGCGTTTTTGATCAACAAATGGCCTATTTAGCTGCGGGTGGGTATACCCCCATTTGGGCAAATGAGCTGGTGGATGCTTTAAGAAATCATACCGGACTTGTCGGAAAGCCGGTAATGGTGACGATGGACGATGGTTATGCGGATAATTACATTTATGCTCTTCCGGTTCTTCGAAAATACAATATTAAAGCCAATTTGATGCTTGCTTCCGGATTAGTTGGAAGTAATTCCGATATGCTCAGCTGGGACGAAATTAGCCAGATGAAAGCAAGCGGACTAGTTTATTTTACCAACCATACCTGGTCTCACTATCCGATTACAAATGGTCCGCAAAGCAAAATAGAAAACGAAATTGATACGGCACAGGCGCAAATTCAGCAATACACAGGCCAAATAGTGAATATATTTACCTACCCCTACGGTTCATTTAATAACAATGCCATTCAGACTCTAGAGCGCAAGGGCTATCTGGGCGCTTTCACGACCATTCCGGGTGCATATCAATGCGATTCGTTTATTATGACCCTTCACAGGTATCGTATCGGAAATTCTTCCCTTGCTTCTTACGGTCTATAACCTCTACTTCGTAGGTTGACCATTACGAAGTTGAGGATTACTCTTGAAAATTTAAAAACTAAAAATGGTATAATTAAAATGCTATGAAAGTTTTAAGCATTGTCAAAAAAAGAGTCGACTATATAACACCTGACTCTACATTACTTGATGCTTCTAGATTTATTTTTGGACACCACCACAGAGGTCTCCCTGTTGTTAAAGGTAGAAGTAAAAAACTCATAGGTTTTATTACTCAGCAGGATATTCTTTCTCAGCTATTTCCAACTATTAGTGAGCTTATGGAAGATTATGTGCATGAAAAAGATTTTGAAGCAATGGAAGAAAGAATAAAAGATGTTTTGACTAAAAAAGTTAAAAACGTGATGAGTAAAAGAGTTTTTTCAATATACATAGACGAGCCAATATTAAAGGCAGAATCAATTATGAAAATAAACCACGTAAGTAGACTTCCTGTTGTTGATAATAAAGGCAATTTAATAGGAATTATTTCAAAGGGAGATATTTTCAGAGCATTGGTAAGTCCCAGAATAAGAGGTTTTAAATAATCCTCCAATCATTAGATTGACCTCGATTGTCTTATTTTGTTCTATTTACTTTCGTATTATCTTCTACTATTCTAAATATAATGCCCTTCGATTCACTTCGTTCACTCAGGGTAATTACCTTCTCTTTTGTTAAGGGAATATTAAAAATGTATCAATATTGGTTCTTGTTATAGCGTTATGCAAAAAACGATTTTACACATCGATTTTGATTCCTTTTTTGCGTCTTGTGAACAGCAATTCAATCCTAAACTCCGTGGAAAACCAATCGGCGTTACTGCCCAAAACGGTCGGACTTGTATTATTGCCGCCAGTCGCGAGGCTAAAAAATTAGGCATCAAGTCTCCCAGCCGGACTTGGGAGGCAAAACAGAAAGTCCCCGATATGGTTTTTGTCCCGGCTCATTTTGAAAAATATTGGGAAATAACTCAAAAGTTTTTGGATATTTGCAAGGATTTTTCTCCATATGTCGAACTTTTTTCCTTGGACGAAGTTTTTATGGACATTACCTCAACTCAAAATTTGTTCAAAGGCAAACATGAAATAGTAAGTAAAATACGAGAAAGAATTAAAAACGAAATCGGTGAGTACATCACCGTTTCGGTTGGTATTGCTCACAATAAACTCTTGAGTAAACTTGCCTCCGGGATTAATAAACCAAACGGAATGTTTGAGATTACACCCGAAAATATCTGGCAAACTTATGCAAAAGTAAAACTGACCGATTTTTGCGGAATCGGAAGAAAAATAGAGAAAAGATTGAATAGACTTGGGACTTACACCCCCTTAGATCTTCATAATACTTCTTTAGATGTTCTAATCCATGAATTTAAAGACGTTGAGGGGCATTTTTTAAAAGCTCTTGGTAACGGTCAAGACAACTCCGAAGTTATCCCCTATTATTTCCCTTCGGAAACAAAATCGGTTGGGAGGAATTATTGTCTGCCGCAAAACCAATACGATAAAAGGATTGTTATGCAAAATGTTTATGAGCTATGCGAAGAGGTAGTTCTCAAATTAAGGAAGCTCGGCAAGAAGGCTAAGACTGCGGGAATTTATTTAGGAGGAAGTAAAAGTGTTCATGGCAGAAAAAGCTCGGGAGAATATTTTGATAGCGGACAGGAAATGTTTAATCTTTGCCAGAAAATCCTAAAAGAAAACGGATTTTGCCTTGGCGATAACGATTACATCCGAAGAATCAGTGTTTGGGCGGGAAATTTAGAAGAATCTTCACACCTAGCGTCGTCTTTATTCGACTTTGACGCAAAGAAAGATAACGTTATCAAAACGGTGGATAAAATAAACGAAAAGTTTGGTGACCATACGGTAAGAAAGGGTTTTCTACTGCACGCCGATAAATTAACGACAGTTCCTAACGGATTTATGGCGGACCGGTATGAAAGGCAAAAACTCGCCGAAGAATCTAGGCGGAAATTGATTTAGCCTCCTGAACTATTTCGTCTTTTTTCTCGATTTGGATTCTCAGAATACTCAAGCAATCCACATTTTGCATTATTTTTCTTACCGTGACAACGTGGTTATCCAAGAGAATTTGTTTTTGGGATTGAGAAAGCGACGCCAAAATAGTCACAGGATAAAGATTTGCATGCTCGATTAAATCCCTTAAGCCCTCGTTCTGCGGATAGTTCCAACCGACGACTCCCATGTTTACGCAAAGCGCATAAGCGAGTGCGTCCGGGGTAATTTTCGTATTAGTAAATAGCCATGGTCTGTCGAATTTATATTTTTCCTTTAAATCATCGAATCTGGCCTTGGTATATAAAGAAACGTGAACGTCAGTATGAATGCCCGGCGCGTTATGAAATTTTACCTCTACCATCAGCTTTTCCGTACCAGGTTTTTCGGCAATCACGTCAATTTCATGACTGACGCATCTTCCGGTTAAAATAGAGCCAACTTCCGTAACATACCCCTTGGTTTTTAGAATTTCCGAAACTAAATCCTCAAAAGGATATCCGGTTGGGCCAAGTTCCATAATTGCCCGTTTCAGGCCATATTTTACCTGGGTAGGATGAGGCTCATTTTTGAGAAATTCAGTTATGTGTTCGTAAACCTGGGATGTTGGAATGTTTTCGTATAACTTCGATTTGACATGGTTCACAACCTTATTTTGAATGTTCGAAGGAATTCCGGCCCTTTTTATGGAATACCTGATTTTTTCCTCGCTGAACGGTTCTTTCTCGCCGCTCGCTTTTAAAACATTGACCATAATCTTATGCTAAGACTTATTATGGATTTTTGCAATTTATTTATTCGGGATGTTTTGTAAAAAAATGAGGTCGTCTTGGACAGCTTTAGACCACGAAAGTGGAAAATTATGCGTGTCGTTTGGATAAGATATGAATTTTGTCGTTTTATTTAACCTCAATAAGTCATTGTTCAACTCAACGGACCATTGATATGGGACATTTGTATCACCAGTTCCGTGTTGAAGAAGAATTGGCACGTTTATGTCGCTCAGATAATTTAAAGGCGAAAGAGATTGCCAAAGCTGCGGGTTTTCCTCAGGCGTCCCCATTATTTTAAAAGTTTGCGTGTAGGGATAAGGACTAATTTTAGCTTCGGGTAGCTTCGGAAGGTTTTGCTTAGAAAACCATTTTATCGGATCTGTGACCGGCGCCCAGAAGATCGCGCCTTTAATTTTAGAAGAAAGAGATGCTTTTTTACCGGCCACTTCTAAAACTTCGAGAGTTACTTCCCCGCCCATAGAATGCGACCAGAGAAAAACTTCATTTTTATTAGCTTGTGGAATGTTTTCGATAGAGTTGAGAAGCGTTAAAACGTCAATCGGATACGCAAATCTCATAAGCGCCTGATTGTCGTCTTCCGAATTTCCATTGCCCCGGTAGTCAGGTTTAATAACTAAAAAACCTTGATCCGCAAAGTAATCTGATTCGGTCTTGTAAGAGTTAACCGTGTCATAAGTGCTTGGTTGAATATATCCGTGGTCAAGAATCAGAATCGGAAATCCGTTTGTTATTTGCGGTGCGTTTGGAATATTTAACAGCGCATATTCTTTCAAGCCGTCGGACGTAAACGAAATCACAAAACTTCTAAAATTTCCGTTTGAGGGAACCTGCCTTTCAACAACAATATCGCTTTTTTCGTAATCTCTATTCAATAGTGCGGTTATAGAATAAGGAAAAAGATTAGCTTGTCCTTTTTTAGGGTTAGATTTTGGCTCCTTGTATAAACTTCTTTTTTCAAAAGCGACAAAATCGCCGTCTTTATAAACTTCAATATAATTTTTGTCATTAGCCATCTGTTTTGCCATATTTTTTTGAGCCGGGAGAGATGGCTGCGCCCAATAGTCGTTCAATAAGAATAAAATTACATCTGCTTTACCGATGCCGAGAGGAATCGTATATAGATTCCTTCTATGAGAAAGATGCGAACCAAGATTGTTGCTGGCCGCGATACTATACTTGGTTGGGATATTAGAAAGAAAATTATCAATAGATTTTCTGTTGGCAAGTTGATCGTTAAACATTCCAATATTTGCGTGTATCGCTCCTGGAAGAGGGCCGTAAAGATAAGCTGAAATAAACACAGCCAGAATAAGATAAACAATTATTAAGAGGTTACTAATTTTAGGAAAATGTCTTTTTAAAAAAGCAACCGCGTAGATTGCCGAAATTGCAATAAAGGGCGTTACTGCGGCAGTGTATTGATAATATATTTCACGAAGCGCCATATTACTGCTTAAAAGATTTATTAATAAATCCGGGATGGCAAAAATTAGATAAATCGGAGAAAGTAAAGAGATAAAACCGAATGGCAAAAATAATTGCACAAGATACCCTATCCTCTGAGGAGTTGCAATTATTGAGATAGTTTTTACAGGCATAAAAAAAATATTTTTGGAAATTTCCGAAGCGGACGCTCCGAAATCAGAATAATAAGAAAGAGCAAAATGTTCACCTCCTCTTACATGGGGAATTACAATCCAAATTAAGATATAGAATATAAATGCTGATACTAAAAACACAAGTAGGCCAAAGATTGCCTCACAAACCTGCTTTTTAGCGAGCTTTAATCTAAATTGATTTTCAAAAAAGACGCGTAAAACAATCGCAAGGCCAAACAGCGAAATAATTGCCCAAATTTCTTCTTTGGTTAATCCGGTCAAAACAGCAAAAAACAAAAACAAAGCATATTTTTTCTTGATAAAAAAATAAAAAGTAGCAAGAAGTAAGGTTGTTCCCAAAGTAACCGCATGAAAATCATAAAGATTAGTAAATTGAAGAGATGGATTAAGTAGGTAAATTGCTGAAAAAGTTAAAGCCAAACTTTTGTTTTTTAAGACTCGCTTTGCGATAAGAAAAACAAACAAAACTCCAACTCCAAGAACTAATGTTTGCAACAAAAGCAACATTTTAGGACTCGACCAAATTAAGTATAAGGGAGAAATTAAAACCAACATGAAGTCGGAATGAAACACAAGTCTTGAGACCGTATTTGTTGCATTGGGGTCGGTCATTTGAAAAATCCTGCCGTGGATCGTGTTCCAAACGGTTTGATCCATATTGCCTAAATCAAACCTTCCGGCCAAAAAATTATCATAACGAAGAAAACTTGCCAGTGTGAAATAAAAAATATAAACCAGAATAAAAATAGCAAGAACTATTTCGTATTTGTATTTTTTTATGAAATTTAACATCTATTCTTAACCTTTGTTAAGGCTCCAAACCCTAAAACTATTAAAATGAAAACTACCTCAGAGATTATTAAAATAATTCTTGAAAAAATGCTTAAAAATCCGGAATTTGCAACAGAAGTGAGCATGCTAAGACCAAGTGTAATAACGCCTTCGCGAACCCCCAACCCCATGGGTGTTATAAATGAAAGATAACCGGCTAGAAGAGCAAAAGTAAAAAATGCCGATAGTTCAAAATATAATTTCGTATCAAAGTTAAATATAGAAATAGTGGCTATGAGAGTGGCGAAACCAAAAATAAAAAAAGTAACGATTGAAATAAGCGTTAAAATTATTTTTTCTTTCAAAGAATATCCCGGCAAGAATAGATTTGCAATAAAATTGTTACTTCCTCTTGCTTTAAAAATAAATGCCACCGTAACTGAATAAATAATAACCGCAGCAGCAGATCCTAAGATAATAATTTGCATTTGTCTTAATAATCCTACCGATTCGTTAGAGCTTAAAATTAAAGGCAGACAGAAAATAGAAATTAAAGTACAGGAAATGACAATCAGTTGAATTTCATCTAAGAGCGCTAGTCCAACGATCTTTTTTCCTATTCCAGCATCGGAAAATAAAGAAACTCGGCTTAGAAAAGACCAGACGTTTCCCGGAACATAGCGTTTAAATTCGGAAAATTCCCAGAGGTAAGCAGTTTTCATCAGTGGTATTTTGTAACCCTTAAATTCTAAGATTTTCTTCCAAAGATAACACCGTAAAAAATAATAAAGAAGAAAAAATATTATAGATAAGGTTATCAAAGGCAAATTAAGGTTGATTATTTTCGCCTGAATGGAGGCAAACTGCGGTATGAAAAGTCTTATTAAAAAAATTATGGCAATAATCGCCAAAGGCCAGCCGATTAAGAATTTAAGGGTAGAAATTGTTTTATTCATAACGAAGGGCGTCAATGGGACTAAGCTTAGAGGCTCTAATCGCAGGAGCCATGCCAAATATTATACCAACTGCTACGGAAAACCCAAAGGCTAAAAATACGGACCATGGCGTTACTGTCGAAACCAAAAGAATAGCAATAACGATGGAGGCTCCCATTCCCAAGATGATTCCAATAATACCGCCTGTTACCGAAAGCATAACTGCTTCCAATAGGAATTGTTTTAAAATGTCACTTCTTTTAGCTCCAAGTGCTTTTCGAAGACCGATTTCCTTTGTCCTTTCCGTTACAGAAACAAGCATGATATTCGCAACTCCAATCCCACCGACTAAAAGAGAAATTGCCGCTATCCCGCCTAAAGCAAGTGATAGCATGTTTGTAATATTTGCTACAGCGTCAGCAAGGGATTGACCTGTTTGTACTGTAAAGTCATCAGTTGTCAAATTATTTTTTAGTAAAATGTCCTTAATTTGTTTTTTCACAATTGGCACTAGTTCCTGACTGTTGGCGTTAACGGCGATTTCAGTTACGCGGGTTATCCCGAATTGGGATTGAATTGCTTGAATTGGAATATAAGCAATGTTATCGCTGTCAACACCCAAGAACGTGCCAAGTTTTTCCGTAACACCAACAACCGTGTAGAGCTTGTCGCCAATAAACATTCTTTTTCCAATTGCCCTTTGTCCGTTAAAATACTTCGTGTATACGGAGTATCCGATGACTACAACATTTGCGCCGGATTCTTCCTGTCCCACTGTAAA
>Ga0187886_1003939_pt1 | contig 10898 bp, 21 predicted proteins | sample June2016WEW_20_1_FD_133001 | JGI IMG/M metagenome (GOLD analysis project Ga0187886, IMG submission 133001) | Peatland microbial communities from SPRUCE experiment site at the Marcell Experimental Forest, Minnesota, USA - June2016WEW_20_150 | ecosystem: Environmental > Terrestrial > Soil >...
CCTCTGAAAACAAATTTTTATTCTCCTTTGTGAGCCATAGGCTCATGAATGTTTCAACCAATAATCCTTAGTTGTTGCAGCTTGACAAAAATGCACCTTTGTAGGTGAAAGAAACAACCGCTGGATTGACCCATCCCCTCCGTACTCCAAGTGTCCCGGTAGAATCGCCATCTTTTAGAAAGCTTTCCTCAAGTTTTCTTTACACGCCTACTGACCTTTGCTTTTGGATACCGGGCATGGACATCCTTCTCATACTTCTTTGCCATTAATTCCCTTTGCTTATCCAAGTAGGTGCGATACTTCTCCGGCTCTTCTTCTTTTAAGTGTTTCCGTCGTTCTGTAGTATTAAATCGCCACATACATCGAGGAGAACAAAACCTTTTCTTTCGCAGAGACATGTTGATGAAAAAATTGTGGCATTTTGGGGCAAGACAGATCTGAACGCTTGCTGGGTGGGGACTATCGAAAAGGAGATAAGCTATTTTGAAGCGAAGGTAATTATCCAAGTTTCCGGATAGAGGGAGAAAGACCTTTTTGCCAGAGTCCCATCCTACGAGAGCCAAAAAAGCAAGGTGAAATGGGATCTCACCCTGGGCAAAGCCAGATAACATTTCTTTAATGACCTTTTGTAAATGGAGCAGCATGGACCAATACTCTGCAGAATCCTTTTCCGGGGAAGGTTTAAAAGCCCATTTCATTCTACGGTAACCCAGAGCTATATCTTCTCGTAGACCCATGATAGATGTAAAGATATTCGTATTGCCCATTGAGGCCGAACGAAACAATTCATGGAGCGATGATCCCTTAAGGAATAGGTGTTCCTCTGATTCAACCAGAAGCTTTGCCTTGTCTCCTGGCTTCAATTCATTAAGGTTCATATTCGCAAACCTAACAAGGAAATCGATGGCTTCTTTTCGATCTTTATCCATACTAAAACCACTCCAGGTAAAATAATATTAGACCAAATTAAGCGATATGTAAAGGCTTTTATGTGTACTAATAATTATTTAATGTACATAGTAAATTTCTATTGACATGGACTAATAAATATGGTACATGATTTTAAAACGAGTAAGGACGCCTAAAGATGATGCCTGAATTGCTCAATGTTCAAGAAACGGCAGTTTTTCTCCGAGTTAGTACACACACGTTAAGAGCTTGGATTCGTCAAAAGAGAATCCCATGTGTCCGGTTAGGTCGACGGGTCCTATTGCGTAAGGAAGACGTCGAATCTTTTGTCAGTAGGAATTTACAGAAATGAAGGTTGAAGTTCTCGGAATTCGGTTGTTAAACGGCGATAGACCTCTCAGGGCCTTTGCCGACATAAGGCTTGAAGACTCGATCGTGATAAGGGAGTTTCGAGTCATCAAGGAGAACGGAAAGCGCCTCCGGGTAGCGTCACCACAGCTTTCTTGGAAAGGTCCGGATGGCCAAATTCAGTACAAAACCATTGTGACACTTCTTTCCGATGATCAAAAGGGAGCGGTTGAACTCGCTATCCTTAAGGCTTTCACCGGGGAGTTGGAGAAACTTAATGCAAAAGAACGTTCATAACAACCCCACCTTCCCAAACCCATGTCAGGCGGCCCCAGGGTATCTTGAAAGATACCATTTCTTTGTGATTCTGGTAAATCTGGATAAGAAGTCCTTTATGAAATGGGAGTCCTACCAGGATAGGCGAGCGACAACCGATGAAATCAAATCATCGTGGGGACGTTGCCCCAATGCGATGCAAAGTAATTGGCAAAGACCAAGATGAAAGGAGGTGATGAGAGTGGATATCGAGGAGAAGATTTCAGACCTGGAGAGGCAGTTTTCCGAGTTAAAGGATGCTTTCAAACAGCAGGAAGACTTTGTGGAGCTCACATTCAGAAAGGCGGCAGAGGTCTGGCAGATTCTGTGCGATCGCACATTGATGCTTGGACAAATGATGAAGAAAAACTGTGAGCTGATGAAAAATAATTCGGAGATCACACTCGCTTGCATTGCGGAATTTGAGGAATTGAGAAAACCCATGATGGAACACCTGGGAAAATTGGAACCCGCCGCAGGGGGTCAAAAGGTTGGCCCGTTGTCTTCGCAAACGGGAGAAGGGGAGGCTTGAGATGAAGGAGATGGCGATGGAAAAGAAGATTGATGATTTTTTCGGGCTATGGTCCTGTATCATGGGTGCCGGCGGGGAGAACGGTGAGGATGACCCTCTCGGACAGCTCCTCGATCGGATCTTTCAGAAAGAGTACAAGGACGGTCGGGAGGCCATGAAGTGGTTAGACGATGAACTCAGCAAGATCAAGGGACTGGAACTGAAGAAGAGTCTCAGGGATGCGGTAGAAAACCTTATTACTAAGGCTCAATATTTTCACCTGGCCGTGGGGTTTGCGATAGGGGGCATTTACGATGTGACCACTCCAGAGGCCCGGGCTCAGATCGACTATTTGAGACAAACGATTCACGAAGCCGGGGTTTTCCGAATGGTTGCTAAATTTGGGGAACACTCTACAAGTGAGGTATCCCACCCTCCGAGTCCTTCTTCTAATGTGGTCGGTACCGAGGAGAAGGATCAAAAAAAGGGATCGATGCCGCAGGATGATTATTTCACTCTTCCCCAGGCCGCTACATGGTTGGGAGTTTCGCCGGCCTGGCTTTATAAAAAAGTTAACGCCGGAGTGGTACCCCACCGGAAGATCGGGCGGATGATTCGGTTTCACCAAAAAGATATCGCCGAGCTGATGAATGACCACAAGACCGGGCCAATTTCACCGAAAGGGCATGGGGAAGTTGGGAAACGACCACAAAATGGGGATGATATGAGCGAGACCTGGCTTACGGCCCAACAGGTGGCAGATCTCATCGGAGTCTCAAGGTCCTGGGTTTTGAGGAAGGCGAAGGCTGGGATCGCACCACATGTGCGGATCGGTGGGGTGATCCGGTTCTCGGAGAGCGTAATTGAAACCTGGATGAAAAATCACGGAATCAAGGGCGCTTTGAAGATTTGAAAGTTGCAATTCGATTGCAAGTGGGCGAGGCCAGGGGAAAGGAGTCGCACGCAATTGCAACTTAGATTGGCAAAAGCACGGGTCTATACCCCCATGGCCAGGGAGGAATAAGGGCCTTCCTATCGATTCTCTAAGCTCAGGGCAGCATAAAAGGAGGTATCATGAACAAAGTAGAGTCATCCCAGGAATTGGCTGAAATTTCCGACAGGGAGATACACCTCCTTGATGCTTTGAAGAATTACAAATCCCGTCGCGATAATGCCCTGATTAAGAGAACCAGGCGGGAACTGAGGCATCTCTCTATGAAGCGAGCAGCTTTGTTGGAAAAGATTTGAAAGGAAGTGAGTCATGCCAATCTGCCGGCGCCGATTAGATGAGCAGCATGGGAATCCCTGGATCTGTGAGTGCCCTCTATGTAGAAGGGAAAAGATGACCATTGATCCGAGAGATGGATCGACAGGAGAAGATTCACTTCGGGCCCTCTCGGAAGAACCTTTAAAAGGAGAAGAGGAATGAAGGAAATCACAGGACCATATCTTGATACTCAGGGTGCCTGTAGGCATTTGGGCGTCTCAATTGCTACGCTTTACAGACTCATAAAGTACAAGCGGTATAAGCTCCCTGCTCATCGTGTGGGAGGGACATGGAGATTCATTCCCGATGAGCTTAATAAGTGGGTCCTGGATAACCGGAGATAGGCATGGTTTCTCTATAAACATGTTTGATAGAACTTGATAGGAAATTAAAATAATGCGTGACTTTTTTATTGAACTCTATAGAACCGTTCCGCTGATAAAACAAAAGGGGAGAAACTTCTCTGTGATCGATGCGGCGAAACAATTGAGTAACCATGATTTGAATCCTATGGGTCAGAATCGCGCCCGGTCCCGAGGCGCAATGTATCGGGACTTTCCTTTCTGCCTGGGGCCGGTCTACGCCTGGCTCGCAATGGATCGGTCCCAGTTTTTTTAAAGTGTTATCAATACCATTTATCAAAGAGACTTTTTTCTTTCAGGCAATCGTAGAAAGGAGGTGAGGGGAATGTTTGGTAAGGATAAAGAGACTACAAAAGAAAATGAAACGTTGTTGTTGAAAGAGTTGCTTAGGTTGGGTCAGAGAATAGAAGACTTCAAAACTGAAGTGGCTAAGTCGATTTGGCATCTTGAGAGACGGGTGGAAACTATTCAAATTAAACTTAATATCGATCCAAACGGAAACTATAAAAAGAGATGAGCAAAAGACACCCTGGGGTTGGGACGGCTTTTTTGTTTTCAGGCAATCCACAGGAAAGGAGGTGAAAAATATGAGAGATTGGGTGAGGCCACATTTGATCCAACGAATCATGGACGAAATAAAAAGTGATCCCAATGGCTCAGAGGAGACCAAGGAAGAAATGATAAAGCTGAGATCCAAAGAGATTGAACATGAAGAACTGGAAGTCTATTCTGAGCTGATGGGAGAGCTTCAGTACGATTTTGGACGGGGGATAGCAGGAGAAAAGATATATTTTGAAGATAATTTTGGCGAAGTTCTAAGTAATATCCCGGAGGAAGCGTTCAAAAAGCTTTCGCAAATGAAAAATCTCTTTTTCCTCTTTACCCCACATGAGGGGGCAACCTGGAGAACAATTCCGCTGAACGATGACTTGAAAGCCACGGAAGGGTTGAAAATAGTAAATTTTCCCTTTGCAACGGTCTTCAAGTCGCCCAAGGCGATTAGAGGAACAGTCGTCCATGAATTAGCCCACATTTTTGCAGAGCACGATCTATGGAAAGAAGAAAACGAGAATGAAGCCGATGAGATTGCAAGAAGTTGGGGATTCGAAGAAGAAATAAAGGCACTTAACGATTATTGGGCAGAATTGGAAGCCAAGAGCAAGACAGAGGATTAACTGGCTCATTGAAAGGAAATGACCATATTTAATCTCAACCCTCCGGGCCGGAATATTGCCTCTCACACCCTCTTCAAAGGAGAGCAATCTCCGGCCAGGGGCTATTTAAAGGGAAAGGAGGTGAAAAGAGATGAAAAAGAAATGTATGATTTGCGGCAAGGAAGTTGAGGGTGAGAAGTTAGGCAGGATGAATGCGGCCAGTGCTTGCTTCTTTGAGGGACAAACTATTTGGGTCAAAGGCCACAGAACCTGTCTAAAAAATATTTGGGATCTGGTTGTGATTCCAAACCGGCGCCGACAATATGAATGGGAGAAAGAATTCAGGAGAGGCCAAAGAGAGCGCCTAAATTCAACACTCACATTAATCAAAGAGATTTACGGAAATCCAAAAGCTTTAAAAGAGTACATCAAAATAAGTAACCCTCGACATTAATGAAAGGTGAGAGGAGAGGGGCGGGACCCTCCCTTGCCCCTGCATTTTAAAAGGGAAGTGAGAGAGCAACACTCTAAGGTTAGAACGGCCTTTTTATTTTCGAATGAAAGGAGGTGACGATCCACAATCCGAAGGTTGGCCGGAAACCCGATAACCGGCTCGTAGAAGTCCTTCACGATAAGAGGGAAAACACTAAAATCAAAAGGGAGGTGAGGATATGGGAATCATAAAGAAGGAAGAAATCAGGGGGTACAGATTTGAGAACGAGATAGTCTGCCCCGATTGTGCTACCGATGCCGAGTTGAAAGACTTGAATGAGGATGAGATCATCACTGACAACGAGATCGAGAATGGCGATGAGATGTACTTCTGCGATCGCTGTAAGAAGGAACTTTAGGGAACGGGCCTCATCATGGAGAGATCCCTAACAAGGCAAGGCATGGCATGGTAAGACAAGGGAATTTATGGAAGGAAGTGATTAGATGAAGAATTGTTTTAAAAATTTACCTTACCTTCAAAAACAATTTGAGCTGGTTAAAAAGGAGTTTTTCCCGCGGTGGGACAGAAAGCAACGATGGAAGCTCGAACTCGTTCATTCAAAAGACACGAGGCTTATGCTTCCTGGTGTTTTCCTTTTAGCATGGTGCGATAGGGAATCAAAAACTATTCTTTTTCGCGCGCGTAAGATTTCACATTCTCTCTTCTTTGACCTCAGGTGGGGAATCTCCTACTATGGCAACGAGTGTCCATTTGAACAAATGGTTCACTGTATTTTGATACATGAGATTTGCCACGCTCGAACTCCTGATACCGGGTTGGGCCATGGATCAACATTCCAACGCCACATGGACGAAGCAGCTTGGAGGGCGGGAGAACTTGGATATAAGAAAATGAAGGAATTGCTTCGGGCGGAAACGCTAATAGCTGCTCGGATTCTTGCCCCGAATGAAAAGAAGTTGAACCGTGAACATTGGGAAAAATACGGACGGGAAGAAAGCAGGATGAGGCGATACATCAGAAAAGCCAACAGGGAACTTCAGGAAAGCAGAAGATGAAGATACTTGAAAGGAGGTGAACATAGATGCAAATGGATCTAAACTTATCCACCGTTGAACCTCAGTTGATTGAACTTGCAAAGAAGGCTTTGGCCGAAGGGAATATCTTTGGGGTTATGGGCTATATGCCCAACACAAGTCGGCTTGCTTTTGTTGTTGACAATTTCCCGGTACTTAAAGAGCGCGGTGTTTACGAGGAAGCATTGCTCGATGCGTACACTGGCACGCGAACAAACTTTTCAAGGTGGTCCTTCGATTTGATTAATTATCTCTTTGAATTGGCTGATAGAAAAAAACTGCTTGAATGTGGCGAACCACTACCCGGAGATGGTCCGTTCACCGTTTACAGAGGCGTTTCCGGGCGCGGGGCTGCACGCAGAATTCGGGGGATGTCTTGGACGGGGTCCATAGAAAGAGCAATATGGTTTGCAAAGAGGTTCGTTTTCGAAAAACCAGCAGTATTCAAAGCGACGGTGGAGAAGCGTTTAGTCTATGCTTTTTGCAATGACCGAAAGGAAGAGGAGTTCTTGGTAAAGATTCCGCCCGGGCTGAAATTAGTGAAGGTGTGGCCTGAACATGAAAGGAGATGAGGTGAGGAGATGGGATTGCTCGAACAATCAATCAGCGAGTTACGCCGGTTTATGAAATTATTGGAGCAAGGTAAGATCACACCCGTAGAGTATCAAGCTAAAATGGCATATTTCAAACAGCAGGAGAAAGAACTGAGAAAACTAATGAGAGAGACATTGAAAAAGGCAAAACAGAAAGGAGGTGAACCCCAGATGGGACAGCTTATACAGGAAATCAATGAATTAAGGCAGCTACTCAGATTGGTGCGTCAAGGCAAGATTACGAATTCAGAGTTTAGGGGTAAAATGGCATACTTCAAAAGGACTTCGAGGGAAACGGGAAACTTGTTAAAAGAGTTATCCAAAAAGGCGAACCAGAGCAAAGGGGGTGAACCCTTAACCTAACAGGCCGATGGCCAAAGAAAGGAGAATGATCATGCGACGCGATGGTACTGGCTATTATGACGGACAGAAGAAGTGGACTCAGGCCCCAAACGAATTCTGTATGGCTGATTATCTGGAGCTGCAGGAGGATTTAAAGAATCAATTTAAGCACCTTCAAAAGCTCGGTATATTCAAAAAGGACCTCATGGAGGCCTGGAAAAAATGTGGAGTCAGAGGGATTAAGTTTTCTCAATTCTTAATAGGGAGGAGATTGGCCGAAATTGAGGGTATGGATGGAGCACCGGAAGGCTGGAAAAACCGCTATGGCACAGATGTTGGTTACTGGATCGAATTTCAAAAACAGGAACCATCTGATATCAGAAGGATCGTCAAGCACCTTGCAAGGGAATATCCCGAGGGGTGGAGTATAAAGATCAGACCGAGAGAGTTTTACCGGGTCCTCTTCTTTCATGAGATTGCTCACACTCTCCCTATATGCGGGCGCTTCCTAAATGAGCTTTCCGCGATGAGTCGGGAGGAAAGGTTGAAGTTCGAACACGAGGCCTGGCTCTGGGGTGTTAAGATGGCGAGGCAGAAGAATCCAAAGATTAGGATTCTCCACCCATCCGTTAAAAAGGAAAACAAACTCGAACACAGCAACTACTGTCAGTGGTATGAGCTCCTGAAGCGGCATGATGAAATAAGAAAGAGAGAAAAGGGTGAGGCCATGAAGAAGGCGGCCTAAAGCCAGAGAGAAGGCAAAATGAGCGAGAAGTGTGTAGAAAGCGTAGAAAATGAATATGGTCAGTTAGTTTGTAGAATTCTTCCCGCATGGAATTTTAATAGCAAACCGATTCACTGTAATGGTGATAAATCAAAACCAGCGTGTTTGGGGTTGTATGATGAGATAGAGGAGGCAAACGATGAGCAAAACAAAAAATAAAAACTATCTCAGAAGGGTCGGGGATACTGGTAGTACATCTGAGATTAGGGACCTGTTGAGGGATTACACAGTGGTGGGCCAAGCCGCGGACATATGGGATCGCCTTAGTTTCCTGCAGCGCCAGTACTCTTTGACCCTCCGGAACGCTTGCGAGACCCTGGATAAAGGAGATCCTGAGGGCTTTTTCAAAGCCGTAGGGAAAGCTCTTCTTCGCGCAGAAAGGTTGCGAATGAAGATGAGGAAACTACTTGAACAGATGCCGTCGCGGGAAGCATACGAGCAGGACAAAGAAAGAATCCTGACGATCTTGGAAGAGGTAGTCCCTGGATCGCGGGACAAGATCATCCAGGGTATGAAAAAAAGGAGAAAACCAGAATCAAAACAGACCCGGTGAAAGGAGGTGGGCTGAATGGGGGTCACAGTCAGACAAAAAGTGAAAGATAAGGGTAAGCCGAGGTTGGAAGAGACGATGGCATTATCAGTGCTGAGTCAGTTATTGGATCAAGCAGTATGGCATGAGTACTTGGAAAACCGCTATGTGATTGATAAAGTCCACAAACGTTTGAGGGATAATTTCGTTGAGTTACTTGAACAATGCAGAGAAGTTTTAGAAAAAGTGATCCCTGCAAAAGAGGCAAGGCAAATCATGAGGGCAAAATATACTCCAGAAAAAGGGAGAAAGATCCAGGTTCCGGTAATCGAGAAAACTGAACCCCGGACTATTAAGGAGAACAGAAAGAAAATGGAGAGGAAGCGTAGTTGATTTTATTCTTAGTTGCAATCAAATTGCAAGTCTTATTCAAAACTTTCAACGAAAGGAGGTGGGTTGAATGGCAGTATTGGCTGAATGCTTGTGTCATAGGAAGCAATCCGTAAAAAATAAGGTCTGCTCCACTTGCGGAGAGGACTTGGTTAAACTGAGACGATCCAATAAATTGAGATACTGGATCACCTATCGGCTTCCGGACGGAAGGCAATGCCGGCAGTCCGTGGGCAGCTTTGAGGGATTGGACCCATTTTCGATAACCGACGCCCGAGATGCCCTGGCGAAGCGGAAGATCCAAAGAAAGGAGAATCGGCTTTTCGACATCAAGCCCGAATGCAAGATGACTTTTCAGGATCTGACAAAATGGTATCTCGGACTCGAAAGCGTAAAGTACCTTGATTCCTATTACCAGATAACGAACGATCTAAGAAAATTCAATTCTGTTTTCGGAAACAGAATCATCTCTGACATTACCCCTTCAGAACTGGACGACTACAAGGTCAAAAGGAAACGAGAAGGCCTGGCCGATTCGACCATTGATCAAGAGATTGGCTACGCAAAAACCGCTATCAACAAGGCCTTCAATGATGATTTGGTAGGTGGAGATGTTCTAAAGAGATTCAAGAGGGTGAAAAAGTACCTCACAGGTAAAAAGAGAAATTCAAACGCACGAAAGCGGATCTTGATGCCTGTGGAATTTGTTAGCTTAGTAGAACATGCCCCGGCGCACTTAAAGCCGATCCTCTGGACGGCATATAACACGGGAATGCGCGAGGGCGAAATCCTCAACCTGACCTGGGAAAAAGTCTTGCTGAAAGAATGCCTCATTAAACTCAGGCCGGAGGATACAAAAGACGATGAGGCCCGCGAGGTGCCCATCTCCAATGAGCTCCATGAAATCCTGAACCGGTTACCGAGAGGGATCCAGGGTGACTATCCCGTTTTTACGTATAAAGGGAAACCCATCGTGGAAGACATCCGCACGGGGCTGAAGAAGGCCTGCGAGAGGGCAGGGATACTGTACGGCCGGTTTGAGGACGGCGGATTCGTTTTTCACGACTTACGGAGGACCTTCATTACAGATATGAGGAGGGCCGGTGTGGATCAGGCAGTGACGATGGAGATCACTGGGCATTCGAGAAAAGAGACCATCGATCGATACAACCAGGTGACAATGGATGACATGAAGCAAGCCGTTGAGAAATTGGTATTGTATCGAAGAGATCAGACTGAAAATGTTGACCAAAACGTTGACCAAGTGGCGATTTTGGGGGATAAATGAAATCGGGATACTTGACAAAGCCTTTTGAATCCCGTAGGATAGAAACCTATGCCGAAGTGGCGGAATTGGCAGACGCGCTAGATTCAGGGTCTAGTGGGCTGTAGAGCCTGTGGGGGTTCAAATCCCCCCTTCGGCACCAGGAATCCCTCTGATAATTTAGGACTGTTTTCATTCCTTCTTCTGTCTTGCCTGTAGGAGCGGGAGTACCCGTGCAAAAATTTGGGTGGCTTCATCGGCCTCTTAGCAAGCACCGGCTATTCGTCGCTGGTATCTTCGTTTTTGCCGCTATTGCCCATGTACCCTACATAGCTCCCGGGGGGCCATCGGCTTGCTACCCTAATCCCTTATTCCTGGTCTATGACGAGGGAACGGTCCTTTACGATTCCTTTCGCATTACCTGTGGTGAGGTTATCTACCGCGATTTCTTCCAATTCAAAGGGCCAGTCTTCTATCACATCTACGCTGGTTTGTTTGCCGTCACCGGCCCATCTATAGCAGCCGCGCGGGCCTTAAACTTGTTAGTCACGGCTCTTACCGCGACGTTTATTGCATTGCTCGTCGGACGAAGCCTTGGGCCCG
>Ga0187886_1003940_pt1 | contig 10898 bp, 11 predicted proteins | sample June2016WEW_20_1_FD_133001 | JGI IMG/M metagenome (GOLD analysis project Ga0187886, IMG submission 133001) | Peatland microbial communities from SPRUCE experiment site at the Marcell Experimental Forest, Minnesota, USA - June2016WEW_20_150 | ecosystem: Environmental > Terrestrial > Soil >...
TGGTCTTTGATCGGTCGGTCGGTGGGTTTGTGACCGTACTTCGGGTCAGTTGACTCCTCACACTTCTTCACGATGGTTCGCTTGAGATTCCATGGAGGCGAAATTCTCACGTCTAGCACCGACCTGACGTATGTTTTCGTGCCATCTAGCAAACATTCTCCTTGCGTTTCACGTTGAATGAAGTAGGATTGTCCGTCCTCGCTCTTTAGATCTGCTCCTTGCTGCACCTTAGACATGGCTTGCCTTGTTGCGCTTGACCTCCACTATGCGCGCGTGAGACCATCTGCCCCTACCTATTTTCGATCTCTCGAAGAGGCAATATCGCCACGATTAGGCAAATCATCACCCATTCTTCTGTCGTGCCAAGTAATGAGAGACTTTGGAGATACCTTTCTCGTGTTCCGCGTGGCTCGGTTTCGAGTTGACACCTCATAGGGCAAGTTAGCGGTATCGCGAACCTACACGGAGCATTTTGAAACCGACACGGCGAAGAGGAGGGACTCTAGGGGGGAAGGAGTGAGGGACACGCGAAAGTCCCTTCTGGATCTGAGCAGGGCCACGCGCCCGCAAGTGCGGTACCGTAGAGAACCTCCGCAACGGTGAAGGAGCCACCTGTAATGAGGCTTCCACTCTTCAGGGAGGCCGTGGCTATCGTCCACCTTCTGTCTCGAGTGCCTGAGGGTGTCGGCTGCCAATACCTGTATGCGTCGTCATAGTCGGAGTATATCCAGTACGGGTAGGGCGCTCTCATCCACATTCTATCGTAGTGGACAAACACAGAGGATGACGTATCAACTGTGGCCTTGCAGTTGGCAAATGTGACGGTCTCGAAGGGGGCGAGTTCAGCAAAGTAGGCCCGCCTATTTCGGCTGTCTGAGAAGACGGCTCTCTCCACTATCCATTCGGCGGAGTTCCTCAAGTATGAACCAACTTTGAATGGCCCCTGGCGAATTGTGAAGGATTTGCCCGTCGTGACGTCAGCTAAGTAAAGCTCGAAGGTGCCTCTGTCAGGCACAGCCTGTGATTTTCCTTCGGGGATGAACTGCACGTATGCAGCGATTCTGTCGCCCGGATTCGCGGGCATGGCGTTGATCGGATGTGAGAACTTGGGGTACATCTCCCACCATGCAGAGTATGATGTCCGGCCGGTGGACGGATCATATGTGGAGCTAGTGCCGACCTGCTCGACGGTATTGCTGTTGCTAGCATAGCCATCGATGCCGACCCACACAGAAGTGTCAGCGGTCTTTCCTGTCTTGCCTGGACTCACCGTTGGCACTTTCCATTCGCCGTACACATAACTCACCGTGTAGGAAATGACGGGACTGCCGACTCTACTATCCCAATACTTGTTCCCAGTGTCTGTGGTAACTATTCCTCCTCCGACGACGAGGGTGTAACCTGCCCAGTTGGATGAGTAGCCATAGAACCGCTTCAACGCCGCCGCTTGTACAGTCGAGGTCGCCACGGGGCACGCTAAGATGAGTAGCAGCAGAGATACGGCGACCGCTTCATTATACACGAGTTTTCACTCGGACCAGTCACGTTTCCAAAGCTTCGCAACAGAAACTAGAGGGTGGGTGCGAGTATATGAGTGTACCGACCACAGTACTCAACTGTACCGCGTGGTAATTCTCCACACTCTCTACTGTAAAACGTTCACCGACCTGACGTATGTTTTTGTGCCATCTAGCTAACATTCTCCTTGCCATTCACGCTGAAGTAGGCATTGTCCGTCCTCGCCTATTCAGCCTTGCTGCATCTTGGACACGCCGTGAGGCTAAAGGGCGACTTCACCTGTGCAGATTGATGATGGCAATTGTTTACATATGATGCTAAGTGGGGCTGCAAGAACAGATCTTGTAGAGCATATGGCATATGGTGGCCCGCCTATTGGGGTTGGGTCTTCTGCCCATCCTGCGGTTCGAGATTACGCATGATCAACGAACACGCTGGTCCGCCGTGCCCTACATGTGGTCGGCTCTTGTAGTGGCCTCTTCATCGGACCGATTCGGGACAGAATAGGGAGTGGGCTTGTGGACAAAGACGATTTTTCGCAGGCGTTCTTTTTTCAGGACCCAGATAGGGAGCGGCTTGTCAGAATCGAGCGTCATGCGAAACTGCTTCTAGAACGACAGAGGATCGGACATATTGACAGCTTGATTCTACTCCTGAGTCCATTGTTCATCGCAGCATTGGCGTTCGTTATGCCCACAGTCTATGAGGCGGGAAAGACTGTGGCCGTGTGGTGGGGGGGTGTACCTGTCTTTGTTCTCTTCATCTATTTTGTCATCCTATTTGTCATCGCTTTGGCGGGTTTTCTGTGGTATCTTGCTGCATACTTGAGAGATAGTCTGACGGAGCGCATTAGAGCCACAGGTCTTCTCGTGGGTTTTCTCCTTTTGTTGGTCGCAATGGAAGCGAGCATTGCCCTGATCTGGGAATTCGTTGACATCCTTAACGCCGTCGTTTGGCCCGTCACATGGTGTGCTTTCGCTGTGGCCGCTCTTTTCTGCCTATCAGTCAGAACGATGTTTCGGTTTGACGTTTGGTTGACCCATAAGTACAAGGTGCTTGCTCCGCTCACGGTTGGTGATGCACATGCTTCTGTTGATGAACTCGTGAACTCATGTATCACTAGTGGCGGAAATTGGGGATTCTTTGGGCGGTATTGCTGGGGGGCAAGTTGTGTGGCATACGGAGTGTACATCGTTCTCTACGTATTCGATTTGGCATTCCACGGATTCCCTCTATCTTATGCAGTAAGCGCTCATTGGAATGAGGAGGTCATCTACAACATCGTTGGACTAACGCTGATGGTCCTTACGGGTCTTGTCGTCAGATGGAGGATGAAGCGTTGGCGTCTGCAAGGAAAATGGTGGGCCAAGGAACTACCATTATAGCCGAAAGAAGCATTGTCTTAAATCGCAATCGAGCCCGCTTACATTTGTGGTATTGTGTGTGCTTGAGTTGATTATTCAACAGACCAATTCCACTGTCACCACGACGATTCTCCAACAGCCAAATGGCTGGTCATTTCTCGATGTGTCATTGAGCGATTGGGTTTTGGTCTTTTCGAGTCTCGCTATGGTCGCCGTAACCATCGCGCTTGCCTACTACGCCCGTGTAGCAATAGTTGAGGCTAAGAATGATCGAAGAAAGGACTCGATAGAGAAACAATTAGAGAAATTGTTTAGCCCGATGTTTGAGATCCTTGATACTGCCGGACGGCTTGACGTTACCCCAGAATCTCCTCGCCCCACGTTTGTTGAGGAAGGCAACAAGTATCGTGTGTTGGCCAACGAAGACATTGCCAACCTTTGGACCCTTCTTCTGAACTACGGACACTACTTGGACCCCACAGAACACGACAAAATGAGAACACTGCTTTCTACTGAACCCAAAGAAGGCTGGGGCACGTCTCTGTATTTTCCTGAGGCAGACTACAACGAGTGGCTAGGGTTTGCGGCGCAAAAGCGAGAGCAACTGAGAGCTGAGCTTCGCACGCTAAGCTAGCTAGGCTTGAACAATTCCATTAGAGCATTCTGAGAAACCATAGGCAAAGACCATTCGCTCTTTCCTTTGTCTTCCCAAATGTCGTCGTCAATGGTATACTTGTAAGGTGGTGTTCGACCTGCCGACTAGCAACATCAATCTGGTCTTCGGTCTTTTCGGATGCCAGTCTACGGCCTCCAAGCGCAAGCTTCGCATGAGCAACTTTGACGAGTGTAGTGTTTTAGCCCATCTGGGGGGTCTCTCGGTCCCGGGCGGTCAAAGCGTGGGAGTATCTTTTGGAAGTAGTGGTCATCACCTTGTTGGTAGTAGCGGAAAACCGCGTAAGCACAGAAGTCGGCGAGTTGCATCATTCGAGTGTCACGTCGCCCTGCGAAGTACGGGATGTCTATGATGTCCTTTAGGTACCCTTGGTATTGCGTGCCCGTTCTCTTGAAGTCTGCGAACAGCTCCCGATAGCGCTGTTGGCGGGCTTGATCAATGATCACCAAACCCTTGTTCGGTTGTCCGTAATTGAACTGGCGTGTCAAGAGTATGTTGAATCTCTGCAACAGGTCTTGAAATGTGTCATGTAGAACTTGATGCGGACTCTCAGCCACGCTTACGTGCATAACAGTCGCAAACGCTGCCAGAAAGGGGAAATGCGAGGATGAGATGCATTCGTAGATTTCGTTCATAAGCTGCTCTCTGATGTTCGGACTTAGTGTACTGAAAGGAGGATTCCTTCCTCCTCTGATTTCAGTCGCATGGAACCCAAGAGGCATTTGTCGGTCGGGGAAAAAGCGTGTCTGAATATCATCAAGTTGCTTGCTTATTCGATAGATCTGGCCTTCATGGACAGCAACACCGGCCAACACGAAGTTGTCATGTTGCCCGGCCTGTGGGTCACCTGATTCGTCCATGTACAGAAGATACAAGAGATAATCACGAGTAGGTGCAACCCAGTACGGTTTTACCCGTAGCGGACCGCGAGAGGCAGCCCTCTGGATCGCAACAACTGATTATCTACAAGTCATACATAGAGGTATCCCTTCCTACTTTCACCTTCCAAGTATCGCTTGATTGTGCCCTCTATGGTGTCTCCTTAGAATCCCACTGGTCATGCCCCCGAACTGACAACCATTCCAAGCCTGCCTTAGCTCCAATTCAAAACACACACAAACCCGCATAGGCTCCTCGCGTAGGTTTCAGTCGGAAGTGCCTTATGTTTGCGGCATCGATTCATTTCTTATTCTGTTGAGTGATGCGAATGACCAACAATGGTCAATCGCCGTCTAAGCGCTTCCTCGTGTTGCCACGCTGCCCCAGTTGTGGGGCTGAAACTCCACTTCGTGCTCGGTTCTGCCCCAGCTGTGGATCCAGTATGACAGTCAAGACTGTTCCTCAAACGTCAGACCACAGAGGACAGCATTGGCTGTGGCAGGACGTGCCCCCGCAGCCTTCAGTCAAGACGGCTCCTCAGACTTCGGACCACACGCGACGCTACGAGTCATGGCAAGACATGCCCCCGCAGCCCCCAGAGGTTAGGAAGACCGCACCGCAAATTCGTAAGCACAGATTTCACCTGCGTCCCCAACTCATTGGCACGATTCTCTTAGTAATAGTCGCGTTCTCGGCAGGGCTTGCAATTGGACCCTACATCACGCCGTACAGATCAATTCAGAACACGGTGCCGATGATAGTTACGGTTACGACAACTGTCGTAACTACCCCGATCACCAGCGCGGGCACCTCACCCCAAATAACCTCTGCTACGGTGACGCAGACTTCGACTACCACTACAGGACAAAGCCCCAAGTGGATTAGCTCCAGCACGAATGTAGTATCCTACCTGCAAGCAGCGAACTATGCTGGGCAATCCAAGATAGTGGAGGGCAAGATTTTTCGCACCTATGCTTCAAGCAAGGGAACCGTGTTTCTAGACTTCCATGACCCTTACCAAGGATACTTTGAAGTCACGATTTTCGCAAGCGATGTCAAGAACTTCCCATTTTCGCCTGTGTCATTCTATCTCAACAAGGAGGTTCGAGTCACCGGAACTATCGAAATGTACCAAGGAGCGCCAGAGATCATAGTGCATTCGCCGTCACAGATTGAAGTTGCCAATATGGGCTTCAACTATCCGTGATCAGGGACACCATGACTGGACCTCCTTCGGCACCAGATGAGTGCTACGAGGGCAGTCACCATCACAGCCAAGGCCACGACCGTTGAAAACGGAACATTCACCACGGCGATTGGGTTACTCGTCGTAGGTGTACCGACGGGAAGGGTGACCACTGCAGGCCGGTATTCTTCCTTCTGTGCCGTGAAGACGAAATTGGCGTTGTATGTTCCTGACGGTACGGCGATTACATATTCGCCGACAGGAGGCACGACATTTGCTACCTGTCCCCGGAAAGTGGACCCGTCGACACTCAGCGACACGTCGGCGGGTGTCTTCACTCCAAGCAAATCAGTTACATGAACCCTGATGATGCCATAGTCAGTGCTATTCAGAGCGACGCTCTCGACGACAATCGACAGAGCGTCGACTTTCGGTAGTTCCGGGGGCAAAGATCCGGATCTTGTGATTGCTGTGTACCAGACTCTAGCCGTTGCGACTACTGCTGCGTTGATTCTGTTCTCGACAATGTTAGCGAGTTCAGGGGTCCACTGTAAACCCTCGTCGATGAGGGTACTATTGATGGGTGACAGGAAGGAGTGGCTCTGAATTGCCGTCTCCAGAACAAACGCAGTCACGTTGCTAACGGGTTCAATTACTCCCACATCCGCCTGACTCACTATCCTGAACTCCGGGAGATGGGCAGCCGCTGCGGATTCAAACAAGTGGTGCACGCCAACGCCGTTCTTGGTCTGAGGATCGTAGAAGAGCGTGGTGTGATAGGGTTGTGTGGCATCGGCCATGTAGTGGCAGAGTCTACCTGCATCTAGAAACACACTGTTCCAGTCCTTTGCTCGTATTGCTGATCCCATTTCCGCTGTGAACTCCTCGACTGCTTGGGGGAGTGTGCCTGTCGATGGATCGCTTGGATTCCAGATTTCAAGATCGATGAAGTGTCTCGGCGGCTCGTTTGGGTCACTTTCCCGATAGTACGTGTCAGGATAGGCCACAGTTTCTTTGAGCAGCCACTCGTAGTATGTGAAGAACTGTCTCCATGGATTTGGGAGCAGATCTGTCGCGGCTTTCGCAATTATCGGGTGAGTATCAATTGACCATGCGACGACAGGTGAGGGCGCGATTCCCATTTGACAGATGCAGACGAGCACAAAAGCAAAACTGACCATTGATCGGATGCAGATGCGCTTCACGATGCACCCACTGCCAGATAACTGGGACTGGGTCACTCAAGAACCCTCTCAACCTTGCCGACCTGGGCGCGATCAGAGCTTTCGACTCATTCCTGAGCCAGTATCCTGTTGAGTTCATGGCTCGGCCATGAATTATTGCTCGGGCACTGTGAGGTGTGTGCCGCATAGTTCGCACCGATAGTAGACGACATGCTCGCCCTTGAACTTGACAAGCTTGACGAGTCGCGGATGCTCACAATTCACAGGTGTTGGAAGTGGGCTCATAGGCTCACCTCACAGCCGTCTCGAATTACTTTCTTGACGTGCGGCTCGCGGCAGGGCAGTCGTGGATGAAAGAAGTCTTGCGGTCACCATTTCGCGGCCACAAATGAGGCATTTGCAGAATATCTTGTCGGGGAATCGCTTGTACTTCCAGATCGGTATCAGTTTCGGATGTTTACAGTAGTGTGGGTCGAGCGGTACGGGTTGGACAAGACTTGAATCGTCAATGTTCAAGTTGTGGCGCTCTCTTCGAGGCTGAGACCGTAGCACAAGCGCTCTGTCGTGATTGCATCAACATGAGCGTTGCCCGGACGTGCCGACAGTTGGAATACCCCTATGACAGCAAGTAGAGTCGGCATGACTGTCGGATCCACAACTCGCAATGGTGGCGAGTTCGAGTTCAAGAAGATCACCCTCTCGCTTGAGAGAGACCTGGTCCCTGCAGAGAACCCGATCGACGCGTACCGTGACATCAAAGCGCTACTCGAACGGATGGTGACAGAACTCCAAGCCAGCAAGCCCCCGCAAACTGCTACCGCGGTAGCAAAGTCGTCTCCCAATACGAGCGCCATGAAGCCTAAGGAAAGTGTCACACCTTTTGCCGCGACACCACGGCCAGCAGCGTCGAAACTCGCAACTCTCCAAGAGCGATTAGGCCCACGCCTGCAGGATCTCGAAGTCACAGACGGCATGGACGGTCTGATCGTGAAGCCGCGCTCGTACCTGGGCGACTCATGGGCTGAGGTCAATGAGGTCGTGCGCTCACTCGGTGGCCAGTGGATTTCAAACGGCAAACAAGGGTACTGGCGGATACCGAAGTGACGCGCAAGAAGACGTGACCGCTCGCTATTGCAAGAGCGGAAAGGGTAGTAAGTATGATATAGTTGCAACCCGCCGTTCCGGGGTTGTGTTAGGATTATGCGGTCTGCTAGTTTGTTTGCGGTTCTGGCTCTAGCTCTCCTTTTGGTTGCCTCTTCAGTGGCATACGCGCAGCCGCCGCCCACGCTACTGTGGAGCGATCCCACGGACACACTTGCCATAGCTTTGTCGGCAAACGGGCAGTATGTCGTTGTGGGAACATTCCTTGAGGTAAGATTTTACAGTAGAAGCAGTTCCACTCCACTGTGGATATACTCAGAGTTATCCACTTTTACTTCGGTAGCGATCTCTGCTGACGGAAGCTACGTAGCCGCAGGTAGTTTTGGAGGCGTCTACTTCTGGGCAAACGCGAAATCCCTAACGGGGAATCCAGCGCCGACTTGGACTAGCGCGATCCCAGGAGGTTCTATCGAGCACAGATGCCTCGCCATCTCAGATGATGGCAACTACGTCGCGGCCTGCGGGACAGGCCCGAACGTCTTCTACTGGGCTGGCGCGGCGGGGATGACGGGATCCAATATCGCCACCACTTGGGATTTCTCGCTTGCCGCACAAGTTGAAGCGATAGCCCTCTCGGATGATGGCAACCATGTTGCAGCCGTGGGGTTCTCGTTCAATGCAGGGGGAGTGCTGGGCTACTGGAATAACGCCATATCCTTGACGGGGCATAATCAGCAGCCCACCTGGAGGGCACAAGAGCCAAACGAGCAGTTTGTTGATGTGGCGATCTCGGATGATGGAAACTACGTTGCCGTTGCAGGCCTAGCGTCAACGGCCACGATCTTCTATTGGGCCAACGCCATCACGCGCACTGGCACCTCGGAGCCGCACACTTGGGCGGGTGGAGTAGATGTCCCGTTTGCGTCGGTCGATATTTCCTGCGACGGCGACTCCGTTATAGCGGGAGCCGAAGTCCTGATAGAACCATCCATAGGCGGAGCCGGAGTGGCTGTAGCGGGAGCATCCGCCGATGGCATAAACCGCGGTTCAGTCTACTTCTGGGGCGCAGCTCAGGGTTTGAGTGGTAGCCCTCTCCCAACCTGGGTCTATCCAACTCCGTTAGGTGTGGCAGATGTGGCGATCAACGATGCCGGCACCTACATGGCGGCCGTTACCTCGAACCTGGACACGCTGTACTTCTTTGACAAGCAAGGCAACCTGCTGTGGCAGGATGTAGACATCCGCGGGGACAAACTTTCCATCTCCTGCGACGGAGGAACCCTAGCGGTGGGAACGCCTGGCCCACTTACGGCGTACCTGTTCGACACAGGCTTCTCGACCCCATGCTGCGGAGTTGAAGCGGTCGGTGGAACCGCGATGCCCGTCAACATACTCGCCACTTTGGGACCATGGCTTGTTGTAGTCGGCCTAGTCGGCTGCATCGGCACCGCAGTCGTAGTCGCCAAGAAGCGGCGACCGTAGATTCTATCCTGCCCAATTCTCTTTCCATTCTACCAGGTGCCGCCTGGTCGTCGAAGCGCGTTTAGCTTAGCGATCTCTCGGCCTACCTTGTCAGCGAACTCCATATCGAGCATGGCTGCGCCTCGCACGTTGATGTCCAGGTGCACCGTGGAGGATGACACAGTCGGAGCGGATGCGCCAGCGCACCATTCGGCAAATCGGCAGTTAACTGCCGAAATAGAAGCACTTCCCCCTAGGCCGGCAGAGGCAAAAGGTGCCAGTCTCGAGACGATCCGCGAGCGCGTAGCAAAGTGGCTGCCAGACTTGGAGATCATGGACGGCTTCGATGGCTTCAGCGTGAAACCGAAACACTACCTAGGCGACACATGGGCTGAGATCAACGAGGCTGTGCGAGCGCTCGGTGGCCACTGGCAGAAAGGTCAGACGTCAAAAGACGGATCCTGGCGAATACCGAAATGATTCCGCTTGGTTGTCCGTTGTGTGGTAGAGTTCTAATCGCTATCTTTCCGGCCGGCGCTAGGCTTCCTTTGGGCTCTCCAACTCTGCACGTAATTTAAGATGAAGACTGAGGCTGTCGCCAGAATCGCGGCGACGAACAGAAACTCCATCGCGCTGACATTCTGAAGAGAAACCTGTGCCAAGTTGATGAACGTGATTAAAAGATAGCCCAGAGCGAGCAACAAGAACACAAATTCGACTAGCCTTGTAACCCGCAACTGTCTTGGTCCAAGTTCGAAATTCTCAACTTTCCTGAACATGACGATAATCGCAGCAGCCACAGCTATCACCAGAAGACCAGCAGCAGGTGCCAAGTACGAGGCGATTGCGACCTTGTCGGGGGCTATCGAGGCAATCGCGAAGAGCAGAGTCATCAGCAGCACGCTGGCTTCAACTATCGTTCGTTCTGGCTCGGAGTCGTTTGCGTGCGACTGTTGATTTGTCATGGCTGAACGATAGAAGATGGGCAAGACTTCTCTTTAGGTATCGCTCTCTGGGCTACTTGCTGCTTCCAAGACCGGGGCGGATTCATTCGACGCGCCACGCTCGAGAAGCTGGCAGGGCTGGGCTATGGCGTCGACCGAAACAACAACAAAATGGAACGGCTCAACGGAGAAATCCGAGACCGAGAAAAGGTCATGCGCGGCCTCAAGAAGCCCGAGACGCCGATCATTCCGGGCTACCAAATCTACCACAACTACATTCGACCACACGAAGGACTAGACGGTAAGACTCCAGCGGAGACTTGTGGAATCAAAGTCGAAGGCGACGACAAGTGGTTAACACTGATTCGGAACGCTACTAGCCACATTCGCTCAAATCATCAAGGTACTGGATTATCTGGTTCTTAGATTTGCCTTGGTTCATCAAGTCAATGTAGTTGACCATTGCTACTCGCAAGTACTGTTCGATATACATCACGAACTGATCAGGAAATGCTGCTTCAGCTAGGTTTTCAGATGAGAACTCCCCTTGGTGAACTAGGTCGTTGCGGAGCCTGTAGGCGAGGTCAA
>Ga0187886_1003942_pt1 | contig 10893 bp, 9 predicted proteins | sample June2016WEW_20_1_FD_133001 | JGI IMG/M metagenome (GOLD analysis project Ga0187886, IMG submission 133001) | Peatland microbial communities from SPRUCE experiment site at the Marcell Experimental Forest, Minnesota, USA - June2016WEW_20_150 | ecosystem: Environmental > Terrestrial > Soil >...
GCAAGAACGTGCTGGCCATCATGATCCAGAGCTTCGTCTCGATGGGCTGGACGACGGTGCTCTGGTGGCTGTGCGGCTTCTCGCTCTGTTTCTCGGGGAACCTCAAGACGGGCACCGACTTCTTCGGCATCATCGGGAACCTGGACTGGGCGTTCCTGAGGCACATCACGCTCACCACCCCCTCGCCCAACGACACGATCCCGATGATCGTGTTCTGCGCCTACCAGATGATGTTCGCCATCATCACGCCGGCGCTCATCACGGGGGCGTTCACCAACCGCGTGACCTTCAAAGCATACTTCCTCTTCCTCACCGGCTGGCTGCTGTTCGTGTACTTCCCCTTCGTCCACATGATCTGGGGCGGCGGGATCCTGCAGCAGTGGGGCGTCCTCGACTTCGCCGGCGGCATCGTGGTCCACAACATCGCCGGCATGGCCGCGCTGGCGTCGGTGATCTACGTCGGCAAGCGGCACGTCGCGGACCGCGGCCCGCATTCCATTCCGCTGGTCGCGCTCGGCACGGGCCTGCTCTGGTTCGGCTGGTACGGCTTCAACGCGGGGAGCGAGTTCCGGGTGGACTCGACCACGGCGGTCGCCTTCCTCAACACCGACGTGGCCGCTTCGTTCGGCGCGGTCGCGTGGCTCTTCGTGGACTGGCTATTCGGCAAGAAGCCGCACTTCATCGGCCTGCTGACGGGCGCGGTGGCGGCGCTCGCGACCGTCACGCCCGCCGCGGGCTACGTCTCCCCCGCCACCGCCGTGCTGATCGGCTGCGTCTCGGGGGTCATCTGCTACTTCGCGGTCTCCCTCAAGAACCGGATCGGCTGGGACGACGCGCTCGACGTCTGGGGCGTGCACGGCGTCGGGGGATTCCTCGGGATCGTGATGCTGGGGATGTTCGCGACCACCGCCTTCAACCCGAACGGCACCAACGGTCTGTTCGCGGGCAACGCGCCCTTCTTTGGCAAGCAGCTCGCAGCCGTCGCCCTGTCGTCGGTCTGGGCCTTCGTCTTCACCTACGCGATGCTGGCCATCATCAACCGGATCACGCCGGTGCACGTGTCGGACCAGGCAGAGGAGATCGGTCTCGACCAGTCGCTGCACGGGGAGAAGGCCTACCTCGACACGGCGGACGACTGAGGAGCAGGACGATGCGAGTCTCGCGCATCCTGGCGGCCGGGGTGGCGCTGCTGTCACCCCGGCTGCTCGCCGCCCAGGCTCCGCCGCCCAATCCGGAGCCGGGGCACCAGGCCATCGAGTTCCACGGCCTGGTCTCGACCAGCTTCTCGTACAACTTCAACGAGCCCGCCTCGCGCACCAGCCAGTTCCGGGTGTTCGACTACGACGACGACGCCTTCCGCATCGATCTCGTGGAGCTGGTCGTCCAGCGGCCCGCGCCGGCGTCCGGCGACTTCGGCTTTCGGGTGGACTTCACCGCCGGAGCCGTGTCCAGGGTCGTCGCCGCGCGCGGGCTGTTCCGCGACACCTCGGGCGAAGGCCAGGACATCGATTTCCACCAGGCGTTCGTCAGCTTCGTCGCCCCACTGGGCGCGGGGCTTCGCCTCGATGCCGGCAAGTTCGTCACCGGCCTGGGCTACGAGGTGATCGAGGGGTACGACGGGTGGAACGACAACGCCTCGCACTCGTTCCTGTTCGGCTACGCGATCCCGTACACCCACACCGGCGTCAGGGCGAGCTACAGCTTCTCGCCGGCCTTCTCGACCATGCTGATGGTGGCGAACGGGTGGGACGACGTCGAGGACAACAACCGCGGGAAGACGGTCCACCTCCAGCTCGCTCTCGCGCCGTCGAGCCGGCTCGCGATCACGGTCAATGGCATCGCGGGACCCGAGCAGGACAACGACGACATTCACTACCGCGACGTGCTCGACGTCGTGGCGACGTGGAAGCCGACCGATCGTCTCTCGCTGGGGATGAACGGCGATTGGGGCCGGGAGACCGCGGCCGCGCCCGGCGGCCTCATGGCGGTGTGGACGGGGGTGGCGGGCTACCTGCGGCTGTCACACAAGCAGGTGTCGCTCAGTCTCCGGGCGGAGCGGTTCGCCGATCGGGACGGCGCGCGCACCGGCACGGCGCAGACCCTCTCCGAGATCACCCTGACGCCGGAGCTGCGGCTTGGGGCCAGCTGTATCGTGCGGAGCGACGTGCGCCTGGACACATCGGATCGTGCCGTCTTCGAGGGGCGCAGCGCGATGCGGAAGACGCAGCCGACCGTGTCGGTGAACGCATTGTACCACTTCTGAGCAGCCCACCCACCAATCAGCGGCGGCCGAGGAGAGATTCGCGGCCGCTGCGCGGCCTCGCTCCGCTCGCCGGGCTGCGCTCGGCCCGACGCCAGTCCGGAGGCGGAAGCCTGAGCTGGGCCACTCGAGCATTGCCTGGGCGTGATCCTCGTCGAGGAGGCCGCAGCAGACGACGAGCCGGAACACGGTGGGGTGGAAGGCTTCGCTCAGGACGCCGCTGGCGTGTGATGGTTCCGGCGAGCGGGGTCAAACCGTATCTTCGGGCATCCCGTCCCGGAGCCGTCGGATGCGACTACATGTCTTTCGCTGCGGGGTTACCCTGGCCCTCTGCTTCGCGGTGGTCGCCCCGGCGGCGCAGGCCCAGGCGGCCGCGTCCGCCGCGCCGCGCGGCATCGTCCTCGGCGACGTCACCTGGATGGAGGCCGAGAGGGTCCTCACGCCCGACGCGGTGATCGTCATCCCGCTCGGCGCCGAGTCCAAGGAGCACGGCCCGCACCTGCGGCTCGACAACGACTTCAAGCTCGCCACGTACTTCCGAGGCCGCATCCTGGCCGCGTCAAACGTGATCGTGGCGCCGACGATCAACTACAACTTCTATCCGGCCTTCGTGGACTACCCGGGCTCCACGCACCTGCGGCTCGAGACGGCGCGCGACCTGATCGTGGACATCGTGCACAGCCTCGCGCACTACGGGCCACGGAAGTTCTACGTGCTGAACACCGGCGTCTCCACGCTGCGCCCCCTCGCGGCCGCCGCGGCCGTCCTGCGCGCCGAGGGGATCCAGTTTACCTACACGGACATCCTGCATGTGGGAGAGGCGGCCGAGGCGAGCGTGCGGCAGCAGGCGCGCGGCAGCCACGCCGATGAGATCGAGACCTCGATGATGCTCTACATGTATCCAGACCGCGTGGACATGGCCAAGGCAGTCAAGGACGACGACCCGCAGGGCACGGGGCCGCTCTCGCGCCGGCCGGGCGTTCCGGGGACGATCTACTCGCCGAGTGGGGTCTGGGGTGACGCCACGCTCGCCACCCGCGAGAAGGGGCGGGTCGTGGTGGAGGCGATGGTGGCCGGGATGCTGCGCGAGATCGAGGAGTTGAGGGCGCTGCCGGAGTAGCTCGAAAGCCCTATGGACGCGTTCGGTGTCGCGTCGCACCGCAGGGTATGAATCTCCCGCGCCTCCCTACGCTGGCCGGCCATGCTCCACGAGCTTGATTTCGCGATACTCGTACTGGTTCCAGTCGCCGCACTTGGGGCACGGGATCCGCACGCCCATGCCTTCGTCCACGCTGTACCGTTCCGGCAGAAGGAACTCCACCGCGCAGATCCTGCACCATACCCGGTACTCACGCATGTGCAGCCCTCCAGACCCTCGGAGAGAGATCTTCAGATCGCGACCACCGAGTTGTCGCTTCCGTACGGGTTCGGCACGTACTTGTCGGCCAATGGATCGTTGACCCAGTGAACCCCGTCGACCAGGTAGCGGAAGCCGTACTCGTGCCCGGACCGCAGCTCCACTCCCACCCGCCACGTCCCCTCCCCCGACCGCCGCATCGCCTTCGACGCCTGCCAGTCGGTGAAGTCCCCGACGACGTGCACGGTGTCGGCGTCCGGGCGCTGGAGGACAAAGGTCACACGGGTATGGCTGTTCCTGGGTGCTCGCTGCTTGGTGATCATGGCTGAAGCTCCATTGTTTCCGCTCGATAAGTTGCAGAACCACTTGCACAAGTTGGCGCGCCGGCCAAGGGAGGCTGCTGGCTCTGCACCGCCAGCGCGCCGCCGAACACGTGCGCCGCGAGCCACTCAGAGAGCTGGCGCTCCAGCTCCTCCGGGGCGGTCTCGCCGACTTCCGGCATCACCATCCACCGCTTGCCCGCGAGCATCAGATACCAGCTCGCCGGCATCTCGGGCTGCTGGTGCTTCACATCGGCCGGATGCCCTTCATAGGAAACGAAATGAAAGGAGCGCCCTTGGCGGGCCAGGTGATGCTGTTGCGTCTTGTAGCTGCTCATCATGCCTTAGTAGGCCGGACGAAGAGGAAGGAGTACGACGTGCCCGGCCTGATGGGACACTGCAATATAGCCGGTTCTAGCGGGTTCTGCCGAAGGAGTTTTGGCGTCCCACAGCCGTCGCCTCCAAACCCGTGCGGCAAGGAGCTCCGGGGGCGGCGGTGCTCAACGCCGCCGGCCTCACCGAGCCGCTGCGATCGGCGGTAGGAGTTCGGCGGACCCCACACCAGCGGCAGATCGCCACGGCGGCTGCTCCACATTCATAGCACGTCATCGGTGACCGTCCCTGGTCCAGATGTTGACGGTCGATCGAGCGGCCAGCTCTCAGATCATGAACGGTCGAAACGACCCAGGTTCATCACCTTGTTCCAGGGCGCCACGAAGTCAGCGACGAACTTCTTCCGCGCGTCCGAGCTTCCATACACTTCGGCGAGGGCGCGGAGCTGGGAGTTCGAGCCGAAGATCAGATCCACGCGCGTTCCGGTCCACTTGACCTTGCCTGTCTTGCGATCGCGTCCTTCGAACACGTCCGCGTCCTTCGAGACCGGCTTCCACTCCGTGCCCAGGTCGAGCAGGTTCACGAAGAAGTCGTTGGTCAGCGTCTCGGGCCGCTTGGTGAAGACACCGTGCGCGGCGCCTCCGGAGTTCGTCTTCAGCACGCGCATGCCGCCCACGAGCACCGTCATTTCCGGCGCGGTCAGCTTCAGCAGCTGCGCCCTGTCAACCAGCAGCGCCTCGGCCGGGACGGTGTACTTGCCCTTGAGGTAATTGCGGAAGCCGTCCGCGATGGGCTCGAGCACCGCGAACGACGCCGCGTCCGTCTGCTCCAGCGAGGCGTCCATGCGTCCCGGCGTGAAGGGCACCTTCACGCCGTGCCCGGCGCTCTTCGCGGCCCGCTCGACGCCCGCGCACCCGCCCAGCACGATCAGGTCGGCCAGCGAGATCTTCTTGCGTCCCTTCTGCGCGCCATTGAACGCCTTCTGGATGGCCTCCAGCTTCTTGAGCACTTTCGCCAGCTGCGCCGGCTGGTTGACTGCCCAGTCCTTCTGCGGCGCCAGACGGATGCGGGCGCCGTTCGCGCCGCCGCGCTTATCGGAGCCACGGAAGGTGGACGCCGAGGCCCAGGCGGTTGACACCAGCTCCGACACCGACAGGCCGGAGGCCAGGATCTTGGCCTTGAGGGCGGCGATGTCCCGCGCATTGACCAGCGGGTGATTCACCGCGGGGATGGGGTCCTGCCAGATGAGCTCTTCGGCCGGGACCTCGGGGCCGAGATAGCGTGCGCGCGGGCCCATGTCGCGGTGCGTCAGTTTGAACCAGGCCCGGGCGAACGCGTCCGCGAACTGATCCGGGTGCTCCATGAACCGCCGCGAGATCTTCTCGTAGGCGGGGTCGAACCGCAGGGACAGGTCCGTGGTCAACATCGAGGGCGCGATGCGCTTCGACGCGTTGTGGGCGTGCGGCACGGTGCCGGCGCCCGCGCCGCCCTTCGGCGTCCACTGCTGCGCGCCGGCCGGGCTCTTCGTCAGCTCCCATTCGAAGCTGAACAGGTTCCAGAAGAAGTTGTTGCTCCACTTCGTCGGCGTGGTGGTCCAGGTGACCTCCAAGCCGCTGGTGATCGCGTCACCGCCCTTGCCGCTCCCGAAGCTGCTCTTCCAGCCCAGGCCTTGCTCCTCGATGGGGGCGGCTTCCGGCTCGGGCCCCAGGTTGGACGCCGGGCCGGCGCCGTGGGTCTTGCCGAAGGTGTGGCCGCCCGCGATGAGCGCCACCGTCTCCTCGTCGTTCATCGCCATGCGCGCGAAGGTCTCGCGGATGTCCCTGGCCGCGGCGATCGGATCCGGGTTGCCGTTCGGGCCTTCCGGGTTGACGTAGATCAGGCCCATCTGCACCGCAGCGAGAGGATTCTCGAGGTCGCGGTCGCCGGAATAGCGCTTGTCGGCCAGCCACTTTTCCTCGGCACCCCAATAGACGTCCTCGTCCGGCTCCCAGACGTCCTCGCGCCCGCCGCCGAAACCGAAGGTCTTGAACCCCATCGATTCCAGGGCGACGTTGCCCGCGAGGATCATCAGGTCGGCCCAGGAGATCTTCTCGCCGTACTTCTGCTTGATCGGCCAGAGCAGCCGGCGCGCCTTGTCGAGGCTGACGTTGTCCGGCCAGCTGTTGAGCGGCGCGAAGCGCTGCTGGCCCCTGCCGGCGCCGCCGCGGCCGTCGCCGATGCGGTACGTGCCGGCGCTGTGCCAGGCCATGCGGACGAACAAGGGCCCGTAGTGGCCGAAGTCGGCCGGCCACCAGTCCTGCGAGTCGCTCATCAGCGCACGGAGATCCTTCTTCAGGGCCGCGAAGTCGAGCTTCTTGAACTCCTTGCGGTAGTTGAAGTCCTTGCCCATCGGGTTGGACTTGGACGAGTGCTGGTGCAGGATCTTCAGGTTCAGCTGATCCGGCCACCAGTCTCGGTTCGTCGTGCCGCCGCCGGCGGTGTGATCGATCGGGCACTTGGTTTCGCTTGACATGGGCTCTCTCGTTTCGTCGTTGGCGCTCAATTACTCGGTTCGCTTGCCTCTGCGTCTCGGGCGGGGGCCCGTCCGCGCGTGTGGCACCGCCGCCTGCTTCGAGGGCCGGGCAGCCGCCGCCTTCTTCTGGCACGCGGCACACAGGCCGGTGAAATAGATCGAGTATCCGTGGATGGCGAACCCCCGTCGGCGCACGTCCGGCGCGCGAATCCGGTGCTCGACGGCTTCATCGTCCACATCGATGAGGCGGTCGCAGCGCTGACACACGAGGTGGTGGTGCCGGGACGTCCGAGAGTCCACTCGCCTCGCGGCGCTCGGGCTGCACGCCTTGGCCAGCACTCCGGCCCGCACCAGGGTATCGAGCACCCGGTACACCGTGGTGCGGGAAACGCCGGGCAGCGTGTCATTCACCGCCGCGTACACCTGATCGGGCGCAGGGTGGTCGGTGCGGTCGCAGAGGGCCTCGAAGATGCGGCGACGCTGGACCGTGACCCGCAGGCCGTGAGAGCGACAGGCGGCTTCAAACTGCAGCGTACGCGTGGGCGGGGCCATGGCTCTCCTCGGACGCCCCTGCTTCGCCCAGGGGCTCAGTCCAGAAACATCGCTGGTAACTAGTACCATTGGACATTTTGTGTCAACTGATGGATCTCACGGCCGGTGGGTCCGGTTCGCTTTCGCGCGGCCGTCACCACCCTGCTTGCCGTCCTTTCGGCCTCTGGGCACGGCTTCTGGGCTCTTCGCGCGGGAAACTGGGGGCTGTGGCTGTTCCGTCTCGCCTGGCGCCGCCTGGATGGTTCTAGAGGCGATCTCATTGGTGTCGTGCTGCGATGGGTCCCACGCAGGAACCTGACCAGCCGGGGGGGGGTCAGGCGGCTCCACGAGGTCGAGTTGGACAGCCGGGCTCGGCGGGTAGACACTTGAGGCGGGCGGTTTCGGCAGCAGCGCTACGAAAGGACTGACGTGTCACGTCGTAGAATCCTCTTCTGGATCCTCGCCCTTGCCGCCAGCGGCTTTGCGGCGTTGCGGACCGGGGTCTTTGCGCCATCGACGCCGAGCGTGCGGCCACCGGGGGCCACGCTCGAGGTTCCGGCCCCCTCGGCCCCGAACGCCCCCACCCTGCGCGTCCTCTTCATCGGCAACAGCTTGACCTACGCTGGGGCTCTCCCTGCGATGATCCAGGGCCTGGCGCGCACAGCGGGCGTCAACCTCGTCTATGATCAACACACCCCGGGCGGAGCGCGCCTCCTCAACCACGCAGCCGACCCGCAGGTGCGCGCGCTCCTCGCCCGCGGTGGCTGGGATGCCGTGGTACTGCAGGAACAGTCGCAGTGGCCCGCCTTCTCGGACGAGCAGGTGCGCAGCGGGATCGAGCCGTACGCCACCGCGCTCGCCACCGAGGCCCGCACCGCGAGTCCATCGGTCCGGCTCCTGTTGTACGAGACTCCGGCGCGGCGCGACGGCGACCCGCAGGACACCTCCGTCTCCCCTGAGCTGGCCACGTATGAGGGGATGCAGCTTCGGATCGACCGGACCTACGAGCGCCTGGCGGTCCTGCTGCGGGGAACGGTAGTGCCGGCGGGGGTGGCGTGGCGTCTCGCGCGGCGCGAGCACCCGGAGATCGATCTGTACGCCGACCCCGTGCACCCCGGCCGCATCGGCGCATACCTCATTGCCTGCGTCTTCCACGCCACGCTCCTGGAACGGTCCCCCGTCGGCTCCCGCTATACAGCGGGGCTCGAACCCGCAGTGGCCGCCGCGCTCCAGGCGATCGCGTGGCGTGCCGTGAGCGAGGAGGGGCGTGGGCCGTGAAGGCCGCCCCCGACCCGCGATCGGGTCGCGCCTACTGTTTGAGCGCGCTCAGCACCGCGTAGTATGTGGCCTTCTTGCCGTGGCTGTTGTCGAAGAGCAGGGCGCTGCCGTAGCCGGGGAACGTGCTCGGCACCCAGGATTCGGCGTCGGTCAGCCCCCAGACGACGATGGTGTCGCAGGCGCTGACGGCCAGGCAGGCCGCCACGATGTCGCCGTAGGCGTTGCTCTGAGCCGTCAGTTCCGCCGCCGTGGCGCCGGGCGTGCGGACGCGCACGTCCAGCTCCGTGATGTGGTTCTTCAAGCCCAACGCGGCAAAGCGTTGGAAGGTCGCCGTGAGCGCCGTGCGCGAAGGCACGCCAGAGCCGTCGGCGTTGATCTGGAAATGCGCCTGGAAGCCGATGCCGTCCACGGGCACGCCGCGCGCCTTGAAGTCCGCCAACAGGCTGTAGGCGGAGTCCTGCTTGGGACCGGTGAACTCCAGATTGTAGTCGTTGTAGAAAAGCAGCGCCGAGGAGTCGGCCGCGCGCGCGGCGCGGAAGGCGGTCTCGATGTAGGTTGGGCCCAGACCGGCGGCCCAGATGGTGGAGCGGCGGGTGCCGTCGTCGTTCAACGCCTCGTTCACCACGTCCCAAGCGTAAAGCTTCCCCTTGTAGTGCCCGACGACGTTGGCGATGTGCTCGAGCAGGATCGCCGTGAGCGTGTCCGGGCTCCATGTGGCGCTGGTGAGCCAGGTCGGGTTCTGCTGGTGCCAGACCAGCGTGTGGCCGCGCACCTTCATGCCGTGGGTGGCCGCGTAGGAAACGACGGAATCCCCGAAGCTGTAGCGATACGTGAAGCGGCTGTCGCGGTTGAGCACGCCCCACTTCAGGACGTTTCCGGGTGTCAGCTCGCTGAATTCCCGCGCCAGCGTCGCGAAGTACGCCGCGTTCGCTCCGGCGAGGAAGAGCGTGTCGACTGCCGTGCCGAAGTAGCGCCCCTTGACGGCGGCGGCGGTGTCCAGCGTGTTGCCCGCCGCCGGAGGCGGGGTCGTGCATCCCGGCAGCGTGGGGTCGTCGGCGCAGGTCGTGGTCTTAGGCGCCGTGCCCGAATGGCCGCCGCACGCGCCCAGGCCGACGACCGCGGCGACGACCAGAATTGCCTGGATGCGGTTGCGCGGTCGCTGCGTGAGCCCGGCGCGGCTCCGGCGCGACCCGCTGAATCGTGCACGGCGAAATGGCAGCATGTCGCGATCCTCGTGAGAATCGCCGCTCAAGCCTTCGCCTTCGCCAGCTCTTCGTCGCGCAGTGTCCGGCGCAGGATCTTCAGCACCGGGCTCTTCGGCAGCTCGCTCCGGAACTCGATCGCCCGCGGCACCTTGTAGGCCGCGAGGTTCCCACGGCAGTACGCTGTGATCTCCTCGGCGGTCGCGGTCGTCCCCGGCCGCAGGACGAGGAACGACTTCACGCTCTCGCCCCGCTTCACGTCCGGCACGCCGATGGTGGCGGCCTCCAGCACCGCGGGGTGCGTCATCAGGACGGCGTCGATCTCGTCAGGGTACACGTTGTAGCCGGAGACGATGATCATGTCCTTCTTGCGGCCCGAGATGAAGAAGTAGCCCTCGGCGTCCATCCGGGCGATGTCCCCGGTGAAGAGCCAGCCGTCGCGCAGGACCAGCGCCGTCTCCGCCGGATTGTTCCAGTACCCCTGCATCACCTGCGGCCCCTTCACGATCAGCTCCCCGTCCTGGCCCGGCGGCAGCTCCCGTGTGCCGGTCTCGAGGTCAACGATCCTGGAGTCCGTCTCGATCCACGGCACGCCGATGCTCCCGACCTTGCGCCGCTCCAGCGGGTTGCCGTGCGTCACGGGCGACGCCTCGGTCAGGCCGAAGCCCTCCACGATCCGGGCCCCGGTGAGTTGCTCGAACCGCTGGAGGACATCCACGGGCAGCGGCGCGGAGCCCGAGAAGCACGACTTCACGGACGCGAGGTCGAGCTTTTCCACGCCGGGGTAGTTATTGAGCGCCGCGAACATCGCGGGGACACCTATGAAGAGCGTGACGCGACGTTTCGTCACGGCATGGACGATCGCCGTGATGTCGCGCGGATTGGGGAGCATCGCCATCGCGAGTCCGGCGAAGATCGGAAAGTTCAATGCGGCGGTCATCCCGAAGACGTGGAAGAACGGCAGGGCGGCGAGCGCGACGTCGTCGGCGGAGTCAGCGATGTGGAGCCAAGCCATGGCGGCCTGGGCGTTGACCGAGAGGTTGCGGTGGGTGAGGGCCGCGCCCTTGGCGACGCCGGTGGTGCCGCCGGTGTACTGGAGC
>Ga0187886_1003943_pt1 | contig 10890 bp, 9 predicted proteins | sample June2016WEW_20_1_FD_133001 | JGI IMG/M metagenome (GOLD analysis project Ga0187886, IMG submission 133001) | Peatland microbial communities from SPRUCE experiment site at the Marcell Experimental Forest, Minnesota, USA - June2016WEW_20_150 | ecosystem: Environmental > Terrestrial > Soil >...
GCCGCACTTTTTTAGGACGTTTTTCATATTTTTCAGGTTCGCTTGGTCAGTCATAGCCGTTTTCAGTATCAAAAAGGACATTTATAAGGCAGTGGGCGGGAATTTTCAAGAAAATTGGCGATTTTGCCGAAAAATACTTGACAGCAAGAGCGCTTTTGAGTAATTTATGTATAGTGTTAGGCAGGTGTTAAGAGAGTAGTAATATTATAATAAAGTTTGAGCAGTTATCATAATTTAACCTACCCAACGTCATATCAAATCCTGCCTGCCAAAAATGGTGTTGTTTTACGAGTGTTTTTCGCGAGCATCGAAAGGCGTAACTGTCGATGTTCATAAAAAACAGGCAGCATGTCCTGAAAATAAGTTTTAAGAAGATTTTTACCGGCCGAATCCGGGCGAAAAGATAAAAATTGAGATTCGCTGAGGATTGGGGCAAAGCCGTGCAGATGAAAGTTAACTGTCTTCATCGATTTAAACATCCGCACCCGAACGTGCCCGGAACGACCGGATAAGCGAATCTCGAAAAAGTAAAGGAGAATGATTATGAGAAAGAAAGGTTTCACACTTGTGGAGCTTTTGATTGTTATCGCAATCATAGCTCTGCTGATGGGCATCCTGATGCCTGCCTTGGCCAGAGTCAGGATGTATGCCTACCGTATGACCTGCGGAACCAACATCGCGGGTATCGGCAAGGCGATAGTGCTTTATTCCAATGACTCCAGGGGAGAGGAATACCCGATGCCGGGCGTTACCAAGCTGGCGGCTTATTCTCCAACAGGTTATCTTCCCTGGTGGTGGGGCGGCACCGGAAACAACGCGGGAACGGCTGCGTTTGTCTATCTCGACGGCAGCCCCACCTCCACAAGCATAGCAGGCGGGGCAGGCCACGGGACTATCGGGTCTATATTCTATCTGCTGGTAAAATACCAGGACGTCGCCGTTAAGTAGTTTGTCTGCAAAGGCGACGTCGGAGTCAAGGCCTTTAAGCTCACCGATTCGGTGCAGGCTAAGATAACCGAGTTTTCCAAGGCGTGGGATTTCGGGGCGCACCCCGGCTTATACTGCAGCTATTCGTATCATAATCCGTTTTCGTCTACTGCTGAAGGCGCTGCGACTAACAGGGCTCCCGGTTTTTCCGTGGGCAGCTCCAGTCCCCCGGCAGCGCCGCTGGCAGCCGACAGAAATCCGACGCTGGATAGAAATGTTACTTATCTCCTAAGAGATTCTGTGATATTAGGCGGAGTTGGCGCCGACACAGGTAAGAAAACGCCTTATGAATACTGGAACGCGGCGCCCACCACCCCACCGCCGGTATACCAGGACCCGGACCTGATGTGGAATTCATTTGCTCACCAGCGTGAGGGGCAAAACGTCCTGTTCAACGACGTCCACGTCGCCTTCGAGAGAACGGCAAACGTAGGCATTGATAACGACAACATCTGGCAAAGCTGGCCGAGGGCTCCTTTGGACGTGTTAGTGTCTCCGCCCAAGTATGACCGGGAAGTCGCCGGATATTTTGCGAAAGGTTCGCCTACCGCCGCCCCCGCTTGTGCTGCACCCATTTACGGCATAGCTGCCGGCACCTGGTTCCCTCGGGATGCTGCAGATTCTTTGTTGATTAGCGACCAGCAGGACTGTGGACCGACTCCCTGGTAATTTACGACTTTGATTCTGCGAGGTGATTTACGACGGCCCCGGATTTATAGCCGGGGCCGTTTTTTTTGCCGCGAGGGGATTCACATCGCCGAGACAAGGCCTTATCGTAAGAAATCGAGGTAAAGCCGATTTATTTGGGGCGGGTTGTGTTTGGGGAGGATTTATGATAAATTGCTGTAGCGCAGGAACACTATGAACAATAATAATCCGCCTGCGGCGGATAAATCGGAGTAGATAAATTGGCTCAAACGCTTGTTTACAAGATATTAGGTGCACATCTTAAAGAAGGCAAACTCATCGCAGGCAGCGAAATCGGCATAAGGATTGACCAGACGCTAACGCAGGACGCAACCGGGACGACGGCGTTTCTGCTGTTCGAATCAATGGGGGCAAAAAGGGTCAGGACCGATTTATCGGTAAGTTATATTGACCATAATATGGCACAGTTCGGGCCTGAAAATCATATCGACCACCTGTATTTGCAGACGATAGCGGCCAAAAGCGGCGTTTATCATTCGCGGGCGGGAAACGGGATTTGCCACCAGGTGCATTTGGAACGATTCGCAAAACCCGGTGCGACGCTATTGGGGAGCGATTCGCACACGCCGACGTCGGGCGGAATGGGTATGCTCGCAATCGGGGCGGGCGGGCTTGACGTGGCGGTGGCGATGGGCGGCGGGCCTTTCTATATAACCTGTCCGAAGGTATTAGGCGTTAAGCTGACGGGTAAATTGCCTGAATGGGTCGCGGCCAAAGATATTATTTTGAAACTGCTGAGTATATTGACTACAAAGGGAAACGTCGGATGGGCGGTTGAGTATTTCGGGCCTGCTGTTGCGACGTTGACCGTGCCGCAACGGGCGACGATTACAAATATGGGCGCGGAATTGGGCGTAACGACGAGCGTATTCCCCAGTGATGAGCAGACACGCAGATTTTTAGCTGCCCAGAAACGCGAAAAGGACTATCGGCCTTTAGCAGCCGACGAGGGGGCGGCTTATGACCGAGTGATTGAGATAAACTTAGATGGACTTGAGCCGATGGCGGCGTGTCCGTCATCACCGGACAACGTCAAAACGGTGGCCCAGATTGCGGGCCTTGAGGTCGGCCAGATAGCGATAGGGAGCTGCACAAACTCGAGTTTCAGTGATTTAGTGATGACGGCTAAAGTTCTAAAGGGGCAGCGAATCGCGCCGTTGGTTGAATTTGCGGTTGCGCCGGGAAGCAGAGAGGTTTTGAATATGTTAGCAGCCAATGGCGCGCTGGCGGACACAATTTCGGCGGGGGGCAGGATTCTTGAGACGGCGTGCGGGCCTTGTATAGGACTTGGCTTTTCGCCTGCGGAGGGGGTGGCGAGTTTACGGACGTTTAATCGCAATTTCGCGGGCAGAAGCGGAACCAAAGACGACAAAATATATTTAGTAAGCCCCGAGACGGCTGTAGCGTCGGCGCTGACGGGTAAAATTACGGACCCGCGGCGATTAGAGCAGATGTTCGGAATAAAATACCAGAAGATTAAGCTGCCTGAGGAATTTATCATAAACGATAATATGATAGAAGCGCCGTTAAGCGAGAAAGAGGCGGCAAAAGCGGAGGTCTTACGCGGCTCAACGATAGTGATTCCGGAAAGCCCGAAACCATTACCTGCTGATTTGAAGGGCGACGTGCTGCTCAAATGCGGCGACAAAATCACGACCGACCATATAATGCCTGCCGGTTCGTTTTTGAAATACCGCAGCAACGTGCCTGAGTATTCGAAATACGTATTTCACTGTTTCAATGAGAAGGGTAAACCCACGTTTGCCGAGCGAGCGAAAAAACTTAAGAGCGAGGGCCGGGCGGGCATAATCGTCGCGGGGCAAAGCTACGGGCAGGGATCGTCGAGAGAGCACGCGGCGCTATGCCCGATGTTCCTCGGCGTGCGGGTGGTAATCGCCAAAACAATAGAGCGGATTCACAGGGCCAACCTGATAAACTTCTGCGTTGTGCCGGTTGAACTGGCAGACCCGGCTGATTATGAAAAAATCAATGAGGGCGACAAGCTGCGAATAAATGGCCTGCTCGAAGCGATAAAAAGTAAAGACGAGGTTAAAATTGCAGAGGAGGCAGGCAGATACGAGTTTGTCGGGAAATTGAACCTGTCGAAAAGAGACAGGGAGATTCTTCTCGCGGGCGGACTATTGAAATGGACCCTCGGTAAATCAAATGATGAAGATAGTAAGCGTGTTCGGGACAGGCAGGGCAAAACCCGGCGATAAAAATTATAAATTGGCTGAGCAATTAGGTCGGTTGCTGGCAGAAGGGGGCTTCGCGATAGCCAACGGCGGCTATGGCGGGACAATGGAAGCGTCGGCAAAAGGAGCAAGAGAGGCGAACGGCGAGGTCATAGGAGTTACCTGCCTTGCGTTCGGGCGTGGTTCGGCGAACAAGTTTGTCAGCCGGGAATTTGTTACAAAGTCGCTGAATGACCGGCTTGATAAATTGATAGAAATCGGCGGCGCATACGTGGTGCTGGCCGGCGGAACAGGAACGCTGCTTGAGCTGGCAATGGTATGGGAACTGAAAAATAAGGGCTTTTTAGACGGCTCTAAACCGATTATACTCTTGGGCGAATACTGGAAGCCGCTTGTAGAGGCGGTGGCGAAGGACGACCCCGGCTGCTGCGAACATTTGCTTCTGGCAAATGAGCCGAAAGACGTTGTGAGATTATTAAAGAAGTAACAGTGATGAATTGGGTGCGATTCATATTGATAACGATTTTGGCTATGCCGACGGTTTCGGCTTTCGCGGTAAACGCGCCGAGTGAACTTTTGCGGGATGATTACGTTATTTCAGGAGTGGATGGCTCGCTTGTCGAGGGGCAAAACGGCGAGTGGCTTTTTGAATTTGATTCGGATTTAAGCGATGGCTCAGTAACGCTCAAGGCGGGCCGGCCGGTTGTGCTTCTCAAATCCGCGGCGCTTGAGAAAATGATTGAGGATGCAAAGCAGCGGGTAGAAGCGAGATACCGGTTTTGGGGTAAAGTAACGAAATTTGAAGGCAAGAATTATGTATTCCCGTCGTATTTTGTCGGCTTGCGGAAATTAGACAGGCCGGCAGAATCACCGAATACACAAATTGAGAAAAAAGCACAGCAGTCGATAAACGCACCGAACGACGTGCTGAATATACCGGCTGAGATTGTGTCGCAGCTTGCGACGTCGGAGGTTTTGCCGACGGTTGAGGCGCCTTCGGCGATGCCGTTGAAGCAGGATACAATTTTCACAAACAGGACCGGGCGGGTATTCGAAGAAAAAGGTAAATACCTTTTTAAGCCGGATGGCCTGGGGCAGGGTATCGAAAAAGGTGAAATTGAATTATTGCCCTGCCAGGCGCTGAATGACGCGATGAGACAAGTTAAGGATGAGCCAAATCCCGTTAGGTTCAGTGTCGCGGGAATAATGACAAAATATAAAGACCAGCGATTATTGCTTTTGCAAAAGGCGACAAGGATTTACAGTTACGGCAACTTCGGAAGGTAAACTCACCGCGGAGAACGCGAAGCCCTTGGCGGAGTCTCGCCTTAGCGAGGCAGAGACCGCGGAGAAAAAAGAAAAAAGGTGAAAGTGACAAACGAGCTTGATAAAATTTTGATTAAATACGACCAGCCGGATTTTGAGAAACGATTTACGGAGATACGAACAGCCGTCGTGCAAGTTACTCATTTCGAGTTCGACAGTGAAAAAGAAGAACAATTAGACGCTATTCTTGACGACGTCTCTAAGCGTGGCGATGAAGCGGTAGCCGAATACACAGAGAAATTCGACGGCGTTAAACTTACCCCTGAGCAGTTCAGAATATCGGAAGCAGAACTGAACGATGCGCACAAAGCAATTGACAAGAAACTTTTGAAGTCGATTCGGCAGGCGATTAAGAACGTTAAAGAGTATCAGTCAAAAATATTTGTCGGCAAAAATAAAAGCTTCAAATCGACAGGTATAAAATACACGCCGATAAAACGAGTTGGCATTTGTGTGCCTGGCGCCTCTGCTCCATTACCATCGACGGTCATTATGACGGCTGTTCCGGCACAGGTGGCAGGTGTGAAAGAAATCGTTGTTGTATCACCGCCGAGATATAACGGAAGTATTCATCCTGTAATATTGGCAACCTGCCAAGAATTGAAGATTAAAGAGGTTTACAGGATAGGCGGCGCACAAGCCGTGATGGCGCTGGCTGGGTCAACCAAAACGATACGAAACGTTGATAAGATTGTTGGGCCGGGGAACACTTGGGTTCAGATGGCAAAGAAAAGGGTTCTCGGACTTGTCGGTATTGATTCTATTGCCGGGCCAAGCGAGGTGTTGATAATCGCAAATAATAAGGCCAATCCTGCCTGGGTGGCAGCAGATATGCTGAGCCAGGCCGAACATAATCCGGGTTCGGCGGTTTTATGTACGGAGTCCGAAAAACTGGCTCTGGAAGTGTTAACTGAACTCAAACAGCAAGCAGAGAAGTTAGGCAGAGCGAAAGAGACAATCGATTGCCTGCTGAAATTTAGTGCAATAGTAGTTTGTAAAAATATGGCAGATGTAATATTTTACGGGAACCTTTTCGCCACGGAGCATTTACAGATTCAGTGCGGCAAACAGAGCAAAAAAATCGCCGGCAAAATTAAAAACGCCGGAGCTATATTTATCGGGGATTATTCTCCTGTTGCTGTCGGTGATTACTGGGCGGGACCGAGTCATACCTTGCCGACGGGAACCAGCGCCCGGTTTTTCAGCGCGTTAAGCGCAAATGATTTTGTAAAGGCGACCAGCATTATCGAATACGACAAGAAGAAATTAGCCGAAAGCGCGGAGGATATAATCCGGTTAGCTGAGGCGGAGGGATTAGACGCACACGCCAGGAGCGTTCGGATTCGGCAACAAGAGTAGAATCAGACCTCCCAGTTTAGTTTTTCCTGATATTTGAAATAGAATCGGCCGAGAAGATGGGCCGCTATCATAGCCAGATAGAGTTCAACTGTCTGGAAAACAGGATAAAACACAAATCCGTAAAATCCTCGCCGGAAAGTTATTTGCGTCCAGATAAGCAGGCAGACGAGGGTACTTATTAAAATGACCAGGCCGCAATACTGAAAGAACGTGCTGAAAATCGAGGGGATAATTATAAGCGGGTTGAGGCCGTTTATCGAATCAAACATCAAAACACCCAGAAGTGCCATAGGGTATAAAAATGCACCTGCGCTGGCGAGGCACCAGAATGTGACGTCGAATCTTCGCGTGAAGTCAAAATAAACGACAGCGGGGGCTGCATAGACAACAATAGCGGCGCCTATTTCCAGAAGCTGCCAAACCAGTTCCCATAGGCCGGGCGTCTCCGCGAGCGTTTCGGGAGCGCGGATGTTGCCGGCGGCGCTGTCCCGGACGCATTGGGCGAGAAACCAATAGATATAAGCGCCTATTATCGCATTAATGACGGCGGCGGGCATAGCAATAAGACCGGCGAACACGCCGAGACAATAAGAAAGGATTGTTATTGCCAGGGGAATCAGGACTGCAATTCCCAGAAAGATAAGCCCAGGGATATTGGCGGGATACAACCATATATCGGTAATCGCGGGGGATTTCCTCTCAGGAGGGGCGGGCGGCTCCAAAGGAGGCAGGCCGGCGGCGTCACGCAGCATTTGAAGCTGCTGCTTTTCAGTCAGGGGCGTCTGCGGCGGAGGAGGAAAGGAAGGATTTGTATTTTGGATAAGCAGGTCGGAATCACGTATCAGGCGGATCGGCTCATCTTCCTGTGGCTGGGGTAAAGGTTGTGGAATAATAACGGCGTTTTTACATTGGGGACATCTGCCTTTTTTACCGGCGTGAGCCGATGAAACGCTTATCTGCCGGCCGCAGAAATCACATGCGAACCGGATGAGCGAATTTGCCTGACCCCCGCCTGGTTTGCCTGCATCGGTCATTTGGCCACTCTTGCAAATGCGTCAAGTGCTTTATAATTTCGTCTTTATAAATTCAACGGCTTTGGCGAGCGCCTCGTCGAGTTTTTCGGGTTTTTTGCCGCCTGCCTGCGCCATATTCGGTCTGCCGCCGCCGCCGCCCTCGATGATGGGCGAGATTTGCTTCAAGATATCGGAGGCGCTGATAGTTTTAACCAGGTCGTCGGTAACGCCCGCCAGCAGTGTGGCCTTGTCTCCTTCGGCAAAACCCAGAACGATTACAGACGAGGGGGCTTTCTTTTTGAGCATATCAATCGCGGCGCGTGCCTGCTCAATGGTTGTGGACGATAGTTTGCCGACGATGAGCGAGACGTTGCCTGCCTTAACGCAATTTTCCAAAAGCTGTTTTGCTTCGGCTAATGAGTCGGCTGCGCCCTGCTGGGGGGCGGATTTGAGCTGCTTGGCCATTTTCTTATTTTCGATAAGCAGCTTATTAACTCTTTCGACGACGCCTTCGGCTGATACCTTCAGTAAGTCCGCAAGCTCATCGACGATGTCGCTTCGCTGTTCAAGGTATTTGGCGAGGACTTGACCGGTCAGGGCGGTGATTCTGCGGACGCCCGCCGATACGCTTTCCTCCTTTATGATTTTGAAGTCGGTAATGACGCCCGTTCTGTCAACGTGAGTTCCGCCGCAAAATTCTTTGCTGAATGCCTGTTGCAAGCCGGCTTCATCCGGCGCACCGACTGCGACCACACGGACCTCATCGCCGTATTTTTCGCCGAATAGCGCCATCGCGCCTAATTTGTCGGCCTTTTCCCGCGGAAGCGCTACACTGGTAACGGGCAAATCCGCTGCGATTTTTTCGCGGACAAGCTCCTCGACTTTTTTGATTTCATCAACGGTCATCGCCTTGGGATAAGTGAAATCAAAACGTAAATAATCCGGCGAGACCAAACTACCCTGCTGGGCGACTGAACTGCCAAGTGTTTGCTGAAGCGCCCACTGCAGGAGGTGAGTGGCCGTATGATTTTTCCTTGTGGCCTCCCTGTCGGGGCTGACGAGCGCGGTAACCTTGTCGCCGACGGCCAGTTTCCCCTCGATAAGCCGGCCGCGATGTATGATGCAATCGGCGACCTTGATTGTCTCATCGACAACGAATTTGCCTTTGTCGGATTGTATCGTGCCGCAGTCGCCGACCTGGCCTCCCATTTCGGCGTAAAAGCAGGTCTTGTCTAAAACTACGCCGATTTCGGCGCCGGCCTGAAATTCGGCGTCGGTTTTGAATGCGCCCTGGTCGATAAAGCCGACGATTGTCGCGGGCAAACGGCTGGTCTTGTATTTGTGCAAATCCTCGGTTACGGGTAATTCTGCGCCGGCTAGTGTTACCATAAGCTGTGTGCCTTTTTGTGCGGCCCTTGCCCGGCTTCGCTGCTGCTCCATCAGTGTATCAAAGCCGGCGGCATCGACTTTCAACCCTCGTTCCTGTGCCATTAATTGCGTCAGGTCAACGGGGAAACCGTAAGTATCGTAAAGCTGGAAGGCGTCGTCACCGGTAATGGTTTTGTTTTTGGATTTTTGCGCCTTTTCTGCGGCATCATTAAATATCTCAAGACCCCTGTCCAGAGTTCTGCCGAAACTTGCCTCTTCGGATTCGATTACGGTTGAGACATAGTCCTTTCGTGCCTTTATCTCCGGGAACGCCTCACCGAGGCAATCATCGACGGCAGGGACGAGCTTATATAAAAACGGTTCGTGTAAATTAAGCTCCCTGCCGAAACGCGAAGCACGTCGCAGGATTCTGCGAATGACGTAGCCCCTGCCTTCGTTTGAGGGCGTAGCGCCGTCGGTTATCGCGAAAGTTAGCGCGCGTATGTGGTCTGCTATGACGCGAAAAGCATTATCGGTTTTATTGCCTAATTGAGATGTGAATTTTTTACCCGTCATTTCGCTTAGCAAGTCAGTAACGGCCGAGAACAGGTCGGTATCGTAGTTGCTTTTCTTGTTTTGCAGGACCGCTGTAATCCTTTCGAGGCCTGCGCCGGTATCGACGTATTTTGCGGCTAACGGGCTTAGCTTGCCGCCTTCTGCGCGGTTGAACTGGATGAAAACGAGGTTCCACAATTCAATGAATCTTGCGCAGCCGGCGTTTACGACGCATTTGTGACCGGGCACGTTTTTCTTGTCGCAGCGGTCGGGGCCCAGGTCGATATGAATCTCGCTGCACGGCCCGCAGGGACCGGTTTCGCCCATTTCCCAGAAGTTGTCCTTCTTACCGAATTTGAGAACTCGCTCGGCAGGCAATGGCGTTACTTTTCTCCAGAGTTTGGCGGCTTCAATGTCTTCGGGAAGATTGTCGTGGGGGTCGCCTGCAAATACGGTGGCGTAAAGCTGATTTGGGTCGATGCCCCATACGCTGGTGAGTAATTGCCACGCCCATTCGATGGCCTCGGCCTTGAAATAATCGCCGAACGACCAGTTGCCTAACATTTCAAAAAACGTGTGGTGATAATTATCGTGGCCGACCTCCTCGAGGTCGTTGTGCTTGCCGCTGACCCGCAGGCATTTCTGGCTGTTGACCGCCCGCTTGCAGGATGGCGCCGAAAGGCCGAGGAATATGTCCTTGAACTGGTTCATCCCCGCGTTGGCGAAAAGCAGCGTCGGGTCGTCGATTGGAACAATCGGCGAACTGGGGACAAACTTATGGTCCTTGCTTTTGAAAAAGTCAATAAAGCCCGTTCTTATTTGTTTTGCATTCAATGTCATAGCTCAATCTTGAAATCCTATCGAGGAGTATCTTCTTTTCGGATAGTAAGTCCCTGGTCTATTCTGTCTGCGATTCTTTCTACCGCCTTGGCAATCCTGTAAGACATTACAGTAATAAAAACAAAAAATGCATAATATACGACTACAATTAGAGACCTCAGAAACGATTCCATAGTATTACCCTTTCTAAATTCCTTTTGAGCTGAGTATCATCAATTAAGGAAAATATCATTGAATTATCAGGCCGATGGTTTGTCTTCCACGATACCCTTTGCGACTAAGATTTTGTGTTTTATCTGCTCGCAGAGGTCCTTGTTGTCGGCCAAGAATTGCCTGGCTTTTTCCCTGCCCTGACCAAGACGAACTTCGCCGAAACCCAGGTGGGTGCCGGATTTTTCGATTACATTACAGGCGGTGCCGAAGTCGATGAGGTCGCCCTCGTAGCTTATGCCGTGGTCGAACATAATGTCGAATTCCGTCTCGCGGAAGGGCGGGGCGATTTTGTTTTTGACAACCCTTGCGCGGACCCTGTTGCCGAC
>Ga0187886_1003944_pt1 | contig 10888 bp, 12 predicted proteins | sample June2016WEW_20_1_FD_133001 | JGI IMG/M metagenome (GOLD analysis project Ga0187886, IMG submission 133001) | Peatland microbial communities from SPRUCE experiment site at the Marcell Experimental Forest, Minnesota, USA - June2016WEW_20_150 | ecosystem: Environmental > Terrestrial > Soil >...
ACCGGACTCTGACTCCTGAGATTGCCAGTTACAGAATTTCCACCTTTGAAAACATCTTTCCCGCTGATAGTAACTATTTCACTGACAGGCACTACTGAAGAACCAGGTTCTTCGGTTTGCGGTTTTTCAATGACAGGGGCGGTATTGGTTTTTATAGTCTTTTTTGGAATATTGCCGGATTCTTTTATAGGGCTCTGAGCCTTAATTTCAGGGTAGCTTGCTATTGATTCAGATGCTTCAGGTACATTTTCAGACTTAACTGCTGAAGTATTGATATTCTGTACCCCGGAAAGATTATTCTTATGTGCGGGTGAAGCAAGAATAATTACCAGAGCAGCTCCGGTAACTGCAATTGCACCTGCATACCAGATGTTAAAACGTGATGGATTAAAGCGAAGAAATTCCCTTCTTCCAACCTGACGCATAAGCTTGATGCCTGTCTCAGGGGAAGGCATAATTTCGGCGTTCTCAAGCTTTTGCCTGAAAAGATCCCTCAACATCTTATCTTCAACCTTTCCTTTCACAACTCTTTTTATCGTTCATTTAACTATTACTTTCAGAATACCTGTTCTTTAGTCTGCCAAGTTTTTCAAGTTTGCCCCTTATAACCGCTTTTGCCCTGCTATACTGAGATTTAGAGGTATTGGTATCAATTCCAAGCATTTTTGCTATCTCTTTATGCTTATAACCTTCAACTGCATAAAGGTTGAAAACCATCCTGTAACCGGCAGGCAATTCATTCAGCACCTTGTAAAGCTCATCGGACGTAAAATAATCCTCCTCAAAGCTTTCAACACCTGTCTCGATCGATACGAACTCCTCAATTTCAATATGATACCTGTATTTCAGGTTTTTATGATAATTGGTGATAGCCGTATTGACCGTAACTATTCTCAACCAGCCTATGAAAGAACCTGTACCTGAATAATCTTTAATATTAAAAAATATCTTCAAAAAACTATCCTGCAATATATCTTCAGCTTCAGCTTTGTCTGATGCATATCTTAAGCATACGCCAAGTAGAAAACGCGAATATTTGTCATACAGCAATTGCTGCGCCTTCCTGTCATGCTTTGCGCATCCTTCTATTATCTGCTGGTCACTCGTCATACATTGAGGACATTTTTATGACATACCATGTAAATAAATGGTTGCATAATCTGAAAAATTTATTCAAAATAAATAATTTCATTGTTTTAAACACCCTGTTTAAATGACAAAGGTCATTAAAAAATAATTAAGGATGGTTTTTATTAGCGGTTCAAATTTTATACTAATCAATAATTATCAATAACTACTATGTTTAACAAATTCGTTGCGGCAATATTGCCATATTTTCCAAAAAAGTTTATCTGGATCTTCTCTCACTCCTACATTGCAGGTGAAACGATCGATGATGCAATGAGAGTTTCCAGGGATCTGAACGGTAAAAGTGTAAAAGTTACACTTGATGTGCTGGGCGAATTCATCAAGACACTTGATGAAGCTGAAACCAACATGAAGGAATATCTCAATACTATTGATGTTACTTATAAAAACGGGATTGACGGTAATTTCTCAGTAAAACCAACCAGCTTCGGATTGCTTATCGATAAAGAAGCCTGTTACCGCTTTATAAGGGAGATTGTAGCCCACGCTGCAGAGCAAAAGGGATTCGTAAGGATTGATATGGAAGATTCTCCATGCACTACCCTGGAGATTGAACTGTTCCGCAGGCTGAAGAAGGAATTTCCGGCAAACGTGGGGATTGTCATTCAGGCCTATCTGAAGAGAACTCTCGACGATATTATAGGGTTGTCAGATCTGAACAGCGAGGCTGCGCCACTAAGCTTCAGGCTTTGCAAAGGCATCTATGTTGAACCGGCTGATATTTCCTTCAAGAAATATGAAGAGATAAATCAGCACTACCTCGAGGATCTTGAATACATGTTAAAGAATAAGATACATGTCGGGATTGCAACTCACGATAAAACGCTTGTCAATGCTGCGTATGCACTTCTGAAGAAATATAATGTACCAAAACATCTCTATGAATTCCAGATGTTGTATGGCGTTACACCTAATCTACGTGAAAGCATTGTAAATGAAGGACATGCGATGAGAGTATATGTGCCTTTCGGCGAAAAGTGGTTCAGCTATTCGACACGCCGCCTGAAGGAGAACCCGAAGATGACCAGCGATATTATTAAAGCTATTTTCAAGAAGGGATAATGTTTTAGTTACCCGGTAACAATTCCTCGTTCCTCGGTTTATTTGATAACCGGGCACTTGGCACCGACCATAGAGTACCTGAAAAGGACCTTCAGGTCACTTTTTCCTTGCAGATTCGAGATACCTTTTGTGTATCTCATTCACCTCCTGCTCCGTCAGCCCTTGCTGGAAAGGCGCTGGTTTTTCAGGAAGACCGTTAAGCAGCATATATGCGGCCGGGATCAGCATCAGGGGACTTAAGCCCACCATTCTGTCAGACGGGATCTGACCTTTTGTATAAGCTTCATCCTTTTGTCTCTGCCTGATTACCTCATAATTAAGAGCCGGGTCTCCAAGCTTATTCTGGGTAATCTTTGCCGAGTATGCAGAAATTGCCATATTATTGCTAGCGTTCTGGATTTGCCTGCTTTCCTCGCTTCGCGGACTGAACATATCGGCTTTAAGGTTTGAAAGTCTGGGAAGAATCACCACTTCATCGATTGATATGGTGTCGGCAGACATATAAATGCCAGCGACAAATTCTTTACCGGTGAGAGTATCGCTTATATAAAAATATGCCGGTTTATAGCCCAAGAGCCTGAATATCACAGTATCGTTCCTGCCGGCATAAAATGAGAACCTACCGGCATTATTACTTACCGATGAAAATGTCTTGTTTATAAAAATCTGAACATTTGGCAGGAAGGTCTCATTTTGCTTATCCATCACAAGGCCATGAAAAAGCATCCTGCTCCCCTGGTTATTAGACTCCTGTCCGCACATTGAATCGTACAAAAAAGCAATCAATAATATCAATAAGAGCAGCCTTTTCATTTTATAAGATTATAATTTAATGATCAGGTCACTTATGGATCTTTTCGGAACATGATGTTTCATTTCCTTGTCCCTCCAGTATTTTATATCTCCATTCTTTACCTCATCAATTATGACATTTTCGACTGGTTTCCCGAGAGCTAAAACAAGAAGTATATCAAATTTTTCAGGGATGGAGAATTCCGAACGAAGCTGGTCGCGTTTTATCGAGGCGATCATGCATCCTCCAAGACCGGCCTCAGTTGCTCCCAGCATAATGCTCTGGGCAGCAATGCCATGATCAACCCCGAATCCTTCACTAATTGACTTGTCGCCAAGAATGATTATGTACCCGGAAGGTCTCTCTCCTTTATCCGGCCCATCCCACTCTTTCAAATAAGCAGCCCAAACCAGGGATGGATATACTCTGGCACAATCTTCAGGAGAATTATAGACAAGATATTTCAACGGCTGGCGGTTTGCTCCCGAGGCGGAGAGCCTGGCAAGATCAACCAGGTTTTCAAGTATGTTATAATCAATGCGGTGAGACTCATCAAACCGTCTGTAAGAGCGGGTTTTAAGAACAAGATCCTTTAAGGTCATCTCCAATTTAGGTTAATGAGGCATTATTTTATTCCCTCCAGTTCAGCATAAAGTCCCTTTCTTGAAAGAAGGTGATCAAGATTTGCCAGACCATATACCACAACAGCGGTGACAATTGATGCATGCTCCTGGTACTCAGGTATGCTCTTGTTATAATAGTCATTTTCGGTGTGCCATATTTCTCCGTAATTAAAGTTATAGCCTTTGGTATCAGGCTGATCGAAGTATAGTGTTGGCACACCATTCATTGCAAAGTAAGCATGGTCCGATCCTCCTGCCGTAGTAGGCCTCGGACGAGGAGGTTGAGTGTTCTTAACAAGTTTGAAGGGAAAATCAGAATTTATATCATTGAGAGGCCTGCAGATCTTTTCAAAATCGTCGTACATAGCCTCCGGGACACTCAGACCTGAAGGCACAGTTGGCCCGCCGTCGCGATTAAAATAGTTTGATATTTTCGGAAGCTTATCCTTATTTGCCTCAACCCAGTGCTTGGAGCCATAAAGGCCGAATTCCTCCCCTGCCCAGAGGCAGACGAGAATGGTACGCTTTGGCTTCCCCCCTGCAGCCATGATAAGCCTGGCAGCCTCCATTGTCGGAGTTGCGCCTGATCCGTCGTCAACGGCGCCTGTTGCGACATCGAATGAGTCGAGGTGTCCGCCCATCATTACATATTCATCAGGATACTGTGTGCCTTTTATCACTCCGATGACATTATGATATGTCACAGGGCCCGGCTTGAAATGGTTGCGTATATCGAATTCGAGGAGAAAATACCGCCGTTCCTTAACCATCTTTTCTATAATGGCATACTGGCTCTCATCGAGTTTTATATCGCAAACGGTTGGCAGTGTCTCGAATGTCAGTTTATCAAGGTTTTTCCTGTCATAGAGCACCCTTATCGGTACAGCGGCGGATTGTATAACTCCAAGGATTCCTGCCTGGCACATTTCGTGGTAAAACAGTGCCGGTTCCTCTTTAAGCGGCAGAAGATCTTTCTGTGGTTTATCGCGGTTTTCAAAATTCTGCCTGGTTATTTCACGATTTACCTTTGAAATGGAATCATTATAATCCAAAACTTTAGCCCTGAGCGAATCGGCATGCTGCGAAAAATCTACTGGCCATCCGGTATTTTTGCCGCTGATAAGTACCCAGGCACCCTTGAGTGCTCCTTTCATGTGGTCGAACTCTTCCCTGGTTTTTGGTTCAATAAGGACAGGGCCGCGTTCGACGCCCTTTGTACCTGAAGTATATGACGGTGTTGCAAAGTGAAGATCCATCCCGTTATCTGAAAGAAGACGTCCGAACCATGGTCCCCGGTCAAAACCCACAGGAAGAGTGCCTGCCTCATCCATAATTACTTCCATGCCCCATTTTTTAAATTCCGATGCGCACCATAGCGCAGCATTGGTATAAGCATCAGAACCTGTAATTCGTCCTCCGAAACGATTTGTAAGAACATCAAGATGATGCATGGTCCGATTATCGGTCTTGCCAATTTCTATTATCCGGTCAATAACTTTCGACTGCTGACCGATGACGCTGGCAAACGAAAAACAAAGGCAAAACAAAAAACATAGTATTTTTTTCATGGTTAATTAAAAAGAGATTGATGTTAATTAAACTGCCGCGAACGAAAATTCAGGACAACATGTTGTTTAATATTCCCCGGATCACCTTCAGAAGCGTTTCGAAATCACATTCCAGTCAATTATTTCCCAGAACGACTTTATGTAATCCGGCCTCCTGTTTCTGTAATCGATATAATAAGCGTGCTCCCAGACATCGCATGTCAACAGAGGTTTAAGCCCGTTTCTCAAAGGATTCCCGGCATTAGATTCCTGAACTATCCTGAGCGAGCCATCATCATTTTTAACGAGCCATGCCCATCCAGCGCCGAAAAGAGTTGATGCAGCCTTTGTAAATTGCTCCCTGAAGGTATCAAATGATCCGAATGTTTTTTTAATCGCTTCAGCAAAGTCCCCATCAGGCATTTTTTCCCCGCCTTTGCAAAAAGACTCAAAATAAAATGTATGGTTCCATATCTGGGCGCCATTGTTAAAAATCGCCCCATCGGCATTTTTAATAATCGTTTCGAGGCTGGCTTTCTCAAATTTGGTACCCGGTACCAGACCGTTAAGGTTATTTACGTAAGCAAGATGGTGCTTGCCATAGTGGAATTCGAGCGTCTCCTCACTGATATGAGGAACAAGAGCATTAAGCTTGTACGGAAGTTTTGGAAGTTCAAAGGCCATGATTTGGTTTTTTAATATTAATGAAATATCAATACCAAATCAAATGTAAGAATTTTATGAGCTGTTTTGATCTGTCAGGTAAGAAAAATATGGTCAGTCAGAGAGGGGATTATTCCCTTTTCGCCGGCAATCCTGAAGAGTTCCAAAATGGCTTTTTTCCCATCCTTGCCCAGGTTCAGTGTGAATTTATTAACATAAAGTTTGATATGATTATTCATAACTGCACTGTCCATCTCCCTTGCATTGGCAACTACAAAATCGTATGATGCAAGAGAATCATGATAGGCATATTCAAGGCTCCGTTTTATGATCCTGTTTACTTTCAATGCTATATCTTCAGGGATCCTCCTGTTAACAACAATAGTACCAAGAGGTATCGGCAGCCCTGTGAGTTTCTCCCAGAACTCTCCCATATCGGCAATTTTGTGCAGCCCTCTTTTATGATAAGTAAATCTTGTCTCATGGATTATAAGTCCCGCATCCACCTCTTCTTTCAGCAAAGCCTCCTCAATTGATGAGAACAGGTATTCTGTTTTATTGACAGCATCAGGCCATGCTATGCTGAACAGCATATTAGCAGTTGTGTATTTCCCCGGTATAGCTATCCTTGCTGCAGCAAGCTTTGATGGATCAATTTTATATTTACTGATGAGAAGAGGGCCATTCCTGTGTCCGAGAGCGCTTCCTGAGTCGAGGATCAGATAATTCTGAGATGCAAAGGCATATGCATAGAAGCTCATTTTTGTGACATCGAGTTCACTGCAGAAAGCTTTCCGGTTAAGCTCCTCGACATCTGCCAGCATATAATTAAATTCGAGCCCTTCAGTATCTATTCTGCCATGTACCATTGCATCAAAAATGAATGTATCGTTGGGGCATGGCGAAAAACCCAGTGTAAGTTTCATTCTTTCATTAAACCATTAAAATGAATTCTTTAAGCTTTTCTGACAGATTAACAAGGGCAAGCGGGATGTTCCATTTGTCTTTATTGCGGGGTTCAACCCTGTTAGAGATTGACCTCAGCGCCAGAAAAGGCAGTCTTTCCCCGCTGCAAATATAGAAAAAAGTTGCACCTTCCATTGTTTCAATATCCGGATTATAATTTTTTAACAACCTCCTGATTGTGTCTTCAGAACCGGATGCACTATTCACTGTTATGGCTTTTGCCGGCTTCAGAAAATCCAGTGCCATGCTGCAATATTTATTTTCTGCCACTATTTTACCGCCGGTAAAGGGGAATCTGTCAGGATCTGTCAGTCCCGCCTCTTCAAGAGTAATAAAACCTGTTCCGGTCTCTATCCCTGCATCGGCAAAACAATCGGAAACAGGGACAACAACATCGCCGATTACCATATCATTGCTGAAACTGCCGGCGATGCCGATATTTATTGACAGATCGGGCTTCTGATTTGAAGAAAACCATTTGGTCATCGCCCATGATGTTGCCATTGATCCTACCCCGGTGACCAGCAAACAAATTTCGCATTTTCCCAATAAAAATCCCCCTTCACAGGATTCTATTCCCGGAATTTTCCTGAATGCTGCAGCTTCAGCATCAGTAGCAGTAATCAAAAGTATTTTAAAAGACATATCTGTTTAAGTGGTATAAATATATTGTATTTAGGACTTAAAAAGATCAACTTTATTGGTTAATATTGTATTAAAATCGCACTGGCATATGATCTACATTACACGCAGAGAAAGATTCAGTGCTGCACACAGGATGTTCAGGCAGGACTGGTCCGATGAAAAGAACCTGGAGGTTTTCGGCAAATGTTCCAATCCAAACTGGCATGGACATAATTACGTTCTCTGGGTTACTATTAAAGGCGAACCATCTGAAAATCATGGTTTTGTGATGAACATCAATATCCTGAAAAGGATAATCAGTGAAAAAGTGATTGATAAGCTCGACCACAGGAATATCAATCTTGATGTTGATTTCATGAAAGGTAAAATTTCCTCGACCGAAAACCTGGCAGTTGCAATCTGGAATGAGCTTAATCCTGAAATTGAAAAGGAAGGTGCATTGCTTCACTGTATCAGGATTGAAGAGACAGAAAATAATTTTATTGAATATTATGGCTAATAAAATCGAAAAAATAAACGACGGGTCGGGAATGACTCCTGACGGATATAATAAAATTGAGACCTGGAATGCAGAGACCATTGAAGAGATGGCAAAAATGTATCACAGAATACTTGAATTGATTGGTGAAGATCCTCATAGAGAAGGATTGCTGCGCACCCCGATAAGGGTTGCCAAAGCCATGAATTATCTTACGGTTGGTTATAATCTGAATCCTGATGAAATACTCAGGTCGGCGATGTTCAAGGAAGAGTACAGGCAGATGGTAATTGTTAAGGATATTGACCTCTATTCAATGTGTGAGCATCATATGCTGCCTTTTTTCGGCAAGGCGCATGTCGCATACATACCGGATGGCTATATTACGGGATTAAGCAAAATCGCCAGGGTTGTAGAAGCGTTTTCGCGAAGGTTGCAGGTACAGGAGCGGCTCACCACACAGATCAGGAACTGTATTCAGGATACTCTCCATCCGCTTGGAGTTGCAGTTGTCATCGAGGCTCAGCATATGTGTATGCAGATCAGGGGAGTTCAGAAACAAAACTCTGTCACTACCACATCGGCCTTCACCGGCATTTTCCTTGAACAGCTTAATACTCGCGAAGAATTTGTTCATCTTATCGGTTCAAAGCTTCACTGAAAACGATCTTCTATTTTTTCAGCCATGTAATCAGAACTTAATTTATTAAAAAATTATGAAGGCATATGTATTTCCCGGACAGGGAGCACAATTTGTCGGAATGGGCAGGGATCTGTACGACAAATCAGCTGTCGCAAAGGAGATGTTTGAAAAAGCTAACAGGCTGCTTGGATTCAGGATCACTGATCTGATGTTTTCCGGAACAGATGATGACCTGAAACAGACAAAAGTGACGCAGCCGGCAATTTACCTTCATTCAACGGTGCTCGTAGCGCTTCTTGGTGATAGTTTCAAGCCATCGATGGTAGCTGGTCATTCTCTTGGTGAATTCTCGGCACTCGTTGCCAATAATGCATTATCCTTCGAAGATGGGATTGTACTGGTGTCAAAGAGAGCCATGGCGATGCAGAAAGCCTGTGAAAAAACTCCGTCAACAATGGCGGCAATACTGGGGCTTGACGATAAGACAGTGGAAGATGTCTGTGCTTCAATATCTGATGTAGTGGTTCCGGCCAATTACAACTGTCCGGGACAGGTTGTCATATCGGGTTCCAATGAAGGGATAAATAAGGCTATTGAAGCACTTAAGGAGAAAGGTGCAAAGAGAGCTCTAAAACTATCTGTGGGGGGCGCTTTTCATTCGCCCCTCATGGAACAGGCACGGGCTGAGCTTGAACAGGCAATTAATTCAGCTATATTTCACAGACCTGTCTGCCCTGTTTATCAGAATGTTAATGCACAACCTTCATCCGATCCGGATATTATAAAAGCTAATCTTGTAGCTCAGCTTATCTCACCCGTAAGATGGACTCAATCTGTGATCAACATGATTTCAGACGGCGCAACTTCATTTACTGAAGTGGGACCCGGAAATGTGTTACAGGGTCTTATCAAAAAAATCGACAGGGATATAGCTATAGAAGAAATATCAATATAAATCAGCGTGAATCTGCCAGGTCAGCGGAAATTTCTTTTTTCCCCGCAGATCACGCTTATCTCCGCTGATTTATTTGAATAATAATCTGACATTCTGACAAACAGATTCGTTAAGTGATAATGACACAGGGCATGTTTTAACACAGTATTCAAGTATCTTTTTCTGCTTATCACTATATTCATGTCCCGTAAAATCAAAATCAATCTTTATCTCCCCAATTTTCCTGGGGTTTTCAGTCATGATCTTTGTTATTTTGCAGGTTGTTCCGTCAATTGAGAATCCGTGTTCCCTCGCTGCAATACCCATGATTGTAAAAATGCAGCTACCGAGTGCTGAAGCTACCAGATCGGTGGGTGAGAAATTCTCACCCTTGCCCTTGTTGTCAACCGGAGCATCGGTTGTAATCACGCTTCCTGAACGAAGGTGAGTTATTTCGGTTCTAAGATCACCCTTATAAATTGTCCTGGCTGTTTCCATATTATTGTCTTATTGTATTATTACACCATAACACTGTTGGGCCGTTGTACCTTTGTACCATTAAACCGGTTTCATTATTGCTCCCTTGTGCCTCTTTCCGTCTATCATTATTTCCAGGGGTTTTTCAAACCGTACATGCCTGATGAATTCATCCTCATATACAATTTTCATCCCGTTCAGGTAATCCACATCATAATATCCTTCGTTTATAAAAGGATTTATCGTGAAATAGCCTACTCTGAAGGACGTAAGATTCTGGAAAAAATGAGTACCCTGACTTGGGTCAATGCGGTAGTTTTTCAGACCTGATTCGACAATTATCCTGGCCGCCGAGATCTGCTGCCATTTTACCGGGATGCCGAGCCATGGATCAGTAGAACCCCATCTTCCCGGTCCAATGAGAACATACCCCACGGACTGCTTCACAAATGAAGAATTGATATTTTCTATTCTCTGAACAACATTCTTGTTTTGTGCAGCACTAAATGACTCTGGTTTGACATAGACAAGGTCCATAATTCCTTTGAATACTCCATGGCCAAGGGCAGACTCCGAAAAAATAATTGTCTGTTCCTTCTTAATGTTTTCAAGGTTAATGTTATACGTCTCATCCGAATAAACTATCGGCCTTATCTGAAGGAAGTTAAATATCTTTGGTGTTCCGGCAGGAGTCTCCAGGTTGGCTGCAAATTCGATCTCTATCGGGTTATTCATCTCCTTCTGGCCAACTTCAAGCAGGGTTGAAAGTATTTCAGCCAGCGGGAAGGTCTTATGCTGGAGAATGCCCGCAAAAGTGATGATCCTCTTGCCACCCTGATTGATCCCGTCGTGAAGCATGTTATTTGAATGGTCGTATGTGGAAGCCAGATATTTCATTGCACCATCGT
>Ga0187886_1003945_pt1 | contig 10885 bp, 10 predicted proteins | sample June2016WEW_20_1_FD_133001 | JGI IMG/M metagenome (GOLD analysis project Ga0187886, IMG submission 133001) | Peatland microbial communities from SPRUCE experiment site at the Marcell Experimental Forest, Minnesota, USA - June2016WEW_20_150 | ecosystem: Environmental > Terrestrial > Soil >...
ACCGGCATCCCTTTCTCTGTGACCAACTGCACTGCATCTCGTTTGAACTCACGGCTGAAATGACGATTCTTTTCCCCCATACGCACCTCTTGTCCAATGATACAAATTCTCAGGTGTGTCCATCAACTCGGGGGAAGGTCAGATTGAAATCTTCTATTCTTAAGGAAAATCCCTAAGACACTCTTCCAGGAAGAAAGTTGTAGGTTCTGCGGGCGGGGTTTCGGGCAGATTCCCGGGACACATCAATTATTTTTGTTTGCAAGGTTTGGCAGATTTCTTTGATCTTTCGGCAGGGCTCCAATCACCCGGGTTGTTTTTTTCCCAATTATCCTCAAAATATGATCCAGCGCGGAGTTCGGTCGCCGGCTGCTTTCCGTGGGGATGAAGATCGGCACGGCGTACTCGGAATTCATGCCGCGCCAGAGTGTTGGTGATCCCCTTCTTGACTTTGCGGGGCGACTTATCTAAACTATGCAAGGTGGGTATTTGACTTTCCAAGATGGGCCTTCATGAAAAGGATAGCTCCAGTCTCCCCTTTAGATGCTCATGAGCACGATGAACTCATTCTAAAAGTATTATCCCGCCATCGATTCGGGTTACCTTCTAATAAGATTCACAAAGAGCTTCCGCCCTCTTATCGCAGTTCAGTGAAACAAACCGGCGCCCGTCTGGATAAACTTATTGCTGAAGGGCGTACTAAGGCATGGCAGCCTCCAGCGGGAAAGTCGAAAAAACCACCGGCCCCTATTTATTCCCTTGAACTTTTAGAACCGCTTATTGCAAGTGATATCCTTGAGCTATTAAGAAATCAACCCCTCAAGCTTGTGGAAATCAAGAGAAATTTTCCTGCGCATATCAATAAATATCTTCTGACTTTTTTGGATCCCCTGATAAGAAATGGGAAAGTCAAATGGCATCCTCCCCTTAAAGGAAAGCGTCTCGGTTTGCAGGAACCAAATCCAGGGGACTTTCTTTCTGCTGAAATCAAAAGGCTGTTTGAAAAAGGGGAGAAGATCGGATTCCAAGTAGAGGCTGTTTTGCAGGCTGTTCAGGCATACGCCAAGCCTTCATCATCTAAAACCCCACTCGCTCTGACAGCCGAGGAGACCGAAAGAATCATTTTTAAAGCGATGACCACTCTCAAGCCGGCTGCGACCCAGGGCGCCTTAGTTTATATTCCGGACCTCCGGGAGGCCTTGCAAAGTACCTTTCCGGATAAAGAGTCTTTTGACCGGGCGATTCTGCATTTGGCCAGACTCGAAAAGGTTCAGTTGCAGTCTCATTCTCTCCCCGCAGAACTTACCGAGGAGCAACGACAAGCCATGATTGATAACCAGCGGGGTAGCTATTTCATGGCCGTTGGCGTACGGATGGAGTAAATCTTGCCCAAACAGCCCCAAACCCATATCCTTTTGTCGGATATTCCCAATCCATTTCTCCAGGATCGGGTGGATTCTCCCTGGGATGAAACTTTTCGGGACGTGCCAGATATTAATCGGACTGCATTCCAGAGTATTCAGAATTCCATCAAAGCTGTTCACCAGGGAAATCAATCTCGGGGACTGATTCTGCATGGCGAACCCGGTTCGGGTAAGACCCATCTCTTGCAACGTCTTCGTTTTCTTACCAGGAAGGAGCCACGTACCTGGTTTATTTCCATCCCGCCATTCCCCGGCCCGAACCGATTCTGGCGCCATCTATTGGAACGCTTTTTCTACGACATCTGCCAGCGATCCAAACTGCCCGATTTACCGGGCCATCAGATTTCCGAAGAACTCCCAATGGAAGAAGGCCCAGGACAGGGGCCGCTAACCCAGATCGAAGAAGCGCTGACCCGGCATCTGCTGGGAAAGCCACTGAGTTCCACCCAGGAACTGGCCCGTTTATGGGGCGATATCTGTAAGCAGGACCCACCCGGTGAGCCTTTGTTTCGAAGGTTAATGCCTACATTCAATAAATTGACCGTTCAATTCCGTCTGGACCCTGATGTAATGAAGGTGATTCGTCATTATCTTACCTGGAATAACAGGAGTATTGCATATGCATACCTCCTTGGGAGGGATTTGCCCGACGAGGAGCTTCATTTATTGGGGGTAACCCAAAGCCTGGATGATGAGGAGCGAGCCAAGCAAGCCGTTTTAAATTTCTGTCGTCTGGCGGGACAGGTTTTTACGATCATCCTGGCCTTTGACCAAATTGAGGGGCTGCAGTTTCCAACGGAAGATCTGGATGGCCTTCGAACGTTTGCCAATAATGTGGTCTATCTCATGACTGAATGTTCGAATCTATTAATCCTCAGTGCTGTGCTAACCTCCTTTCTTTCTACTCTCGAGGAGGCCATGCATAGATCTTACTATCAACGAATTGCCCAAGATGTATCCAGCTTAACGTTGTTAACGATGGAATCCGCGAAAAGATTGATCGAATTTCGTTTGGGTACCCAGAAAGAGCTGGTCGATCTGCAGCAACAAGATCCCAGACGTGGACCGCTCTGGCCCTTCACTCCCACCGAGATTGAACAACTCGTTCCCTCCGGCGGGTTACCAGCCCGTGACCTTATCCGTAAAGTGCGGCACCTTTTTGACGAAAAAGGGAAGGTTGCGACGCCCCGGATTAGGTCGCTGGATGATCACTGGAATGAAGAGTTTGAAGAAGAGCTTGGGCAACCTATTCGCCGCGTGGACGAGGGGATTTATGAAGAAGGATTAATCAAGCTTTTGCAAATCAAACCCCCTCGGGGCTATCGCGTTCACCGGGGTATGGAAAGGGATCTTCATGTTCTATTGGAAGGCAACCAGGAGAAGGTGGGCGTCAGTATATCGAATTCAGAAAATATGACCAGCCTGGCCAAGCATTTGAAGCGTCTGCAGGAAATAATCAATAAGAAAAAAGTAACCCGGTTGATATTCCTGCGCGACGCGCGGCTGTCCATTTCGCCCACCGCGACCGTGACCCAGCAAAGACTCAAAGACTTGGAAAAAAGTGGAATGCACGTGGTTCGTCCGCCGGCGGAAGCGTATGCGGCGCTAAATGTGCTACGGCGGCTTTGGAACAAGGCGGCTGAAAATGACCTGACCATAGATGACTCCACTGTGTCCATGGGCCAACTGAAAAGCTGGCTTGCTGAGAAAACTCCCAGACCTCTGCAAGAGCTCATCGATGCCTGCCAGGAAACTGCCGCACCCCTGCTGGCTGATCTCTCGGACAAGTTATTGGAAATCCTCGCCGGGCGCTGGGTGATGACCATCGAGGAGGTCGCAAAAAAATTAACCATGAACGAAGCAGATTTAGCTCGATTCGCCACTGAAACGCCAGACGTCGTGGGGCTTCTCGCCGGGCCTCCCAAAGTCCTTTTTCTGAATCCTGAAGCAGTGAGCCGTACCTAATAATAAATGCCTAAAGTGCCTAGAATGCCTAAAATTGGCCCAACAAAGAAAATTCTATAATTTCCTAAAAAATGAAAAGGCCATGCCGCGAATTTTAACAGTTAGTGAAGTGAGGAAAGCAATTTATTTGGCCGCAGGGGGTCGAGAAGCAGTTGGTCCAGGGGAAACCTCTACCGCTTTGCTTGGGGGTCTCTTTCACGAGACTTTTAGGCTTCTGACTGGGCCTAACCCCGCAGCCAACCTTTGCCGCCCCCTGGAAAGGGCAGACCGAGAGCCGGCATCCTGGGAATTGCAACTCATCGAGCATGCCTACCTCTGGTGCGTTGGGCCTCAAATGGTCAAGCATAAGGCCGATCTTCAAAGGCCCACCAGCGAGGTTCTGAATTACTGGAAGGCCGTCGAAAACCTGTGCCGATGGCTTTGTGATGTCCTTTTCAAACAAAGCCAGCCAGCTCAGGCCATTGAGGAATTGCGCCGGTTCATCTTCGCGGATCATGAATTAGAGGTCCAGGCCGAATTGGCCGATCCTGATTGGGAGGATACTGTTATTCTCCAGGGTCGGATGGATGCCGTCCTGCGGCAGCCAAGCACGGGCCGGGTTTGTGCCGTGGAGCTCAAGCTTGGGCAAACCAGCCCGGAGGCGGATCTGAGCCAGGCTTGCCTTTACCATCTGCTCTTTTCCAAGATGGACCCAACGATGGGTGCAAAAGATCTGGCGCTATGGAGCTTCCAACCCGAGGCCCATGAGCGGGTCTGGAAAGCGGCTGAACTTGAGGAGGCGCAGGCTCGCCTGAAAGATTTGGTCGGAAAACTGGCCCAGGTCCAGGATCGTAAAGCCCCGGAGGCCCCGGTGCCTCCTGAACCATCTAAGCCAGTGAAGGATATGGCGCGCCGCCTTCTGGCGACCTTTGAAGAGTTCAATGCTCCGATTCAATTTGAAGGCCAACCGCTTATGGGCCCTACTTTTTATCGCTTCCTGGCTAAACCAGCCCGAAGAGTCAGGGCCGATAAGATCCTTAACATGGCTACAACTGTATGGCCACGGCTTCGTGATGTCGGTGTTGAGAGCCCGCTACAAATCGCCATGGAACGCGGGCTTATTACGATTGATGTTCAGCGGCCTGACCGCCAAATAGTTTATTGGAATCCCCGCTTATTTCAGCAACCCGGGGACTCTACAAAAGGAGTTTCCCGCTTTCCTGTAGGAATAGACGTGGAAGGTAAATGGAAATATGCGGACCTGGCAGAGCCGGAGCATTCTCATTTTCTCATCGCTGGCACGAACGGAAGTGGTAAGAGTGTGTGGTTGAGGATGGTGGCTGGAAGCCTTTGTGCCTTTAACACGCCAGAGTCATTAGCTCTGGTACTTATCGACCCCAAACGCAATGCTTTCCCCGCGCTGAGCAGTTCGCCATTTCTTTATCGCCATCGCCCCATCGTGTTTCATGCGGATGATATTCTACCATTATTGGATGAATTAACGCAGGAGATGGAGAATCGCTACGTTCTATTTGAAAAAAGACAAGTGAAAGATTTAAAAAAATACAATGAGGTTCAAGCCGAGCCATTGCCCCGGATCGTTTGTATTTGCGATGAATATGCTGATCTGGTCCTCGCGGATTCTAAAAAAGGGAAAGAAATGGAACGTAGAATCGCTCGGATTGGAGCCATGGGCCGAGCGGCGGGGATTCATCTTCTCCTGGCTACTCAGCGGCCGAGCCGGGAGGTGGTTAAAGGTGTTATCCGGGCCAACATGAATGCCCGGGTGGCGTTTAAGGTGAATGAGAAGCTTGAATCCAGAATTATATTGGAGCAAAATGGAGCGGAAACCTTATTAGGCAATGGAGACCTTCTCTTTAAAGATCTTGGACCCGCCATCCGGCTGCAATCCCCACTTATTTCTGACGAGGACCTTAAACGAGTCGCCAGGTGCTGAATACACCTGTCGCGTGAACCTCGTTTACACCCTTTCCCCTTCTCGGGGATCTCAAAAGGTTCCAGGGATCAAGGGAGCGCCGCCAACCACAAAGCCTGCCCCGATAATTTTGCTAAGGATGAGAAGGGATCGAGAATCAAAAAAAAATTTATTGACAGGGAGACCGGGTTGTGTAAAATAGGATTTAAATTTTGATGGTGAAAGGTGATGGCCGATGAAGACCCTGATCCTGGAAGATAAAAAGGTGGACAAGAAGCCGGAATTCAAGAAGAGGGGTACACCCATTGCTTTTGGGATGCCTTAACTGCAATCCACCCTTCGGTCATCCTGAGAGCCATGGGAAAATCACCCATGGCTTTTTTATTTAGTGAGCAGCCCCGCACGCAGAAGAATTGAAGAAGCGAGATCTCCGGGAGATGGAGAAGAAATTTTAATCAAAAAGGAGGAGGGAGCTATGCAACCGAAAACTTGGGCTGGATGTCACATCCCGCTGATCACCCCGTTTAAAGATGACTATTCCCTCGATGAGGCAGGGCTCAAAAAACTGGTCAATTATTTCATCGAGGAGGAAAAGTGCGATGGGTTAGTGCCCTGCGGAACCACCGGGGAATCACCCACCCTGACCAACCAGGAGCATGATAAAGTGATTGAAATCGTAGTCAAAGAGGCTCGGGGGCGTGTGCCGGTTATGGCCGGAACAGGCTCCAACAGCACCCAGGAGGCCATTGAGAGGACCAAACATGCCGAACACGTTGGCGCCGCAGCCAGTCTTCAGGTTTGCCCTTACTATAACCGGCCGACCCAGGATGGGATCCTGGCCCATTTCGAGGCGATTGCCAAAGCCACGAAGCTGCCTCTTTTTATTTATAACATCCCTTCTCGCACCGGAAGGCTCATCGAGGCCAAGACGATGATCGAACTTTCCAAGATCGACAACATCATCGGCATGAAGGATGCTTGCGGCGACATGATGGTGACGATGGACATTATGAGGGGAACCCGGGGCGGGTCGAAAAAATTCTATGTCCTCTCCGGAGAGGATGCCCTGACCTTCTCCATGATGTCCCTGGGGGGAGATGGAGGGATTATGGCTGTGGGCAACGTCATCGGGAAGGAGTACCGGGAAATGATTCACCTGATGCTGGCCGGGAAGATCGAGCAGGCCCGGGAGATCCACTACAAGACTTTGCCCGTGGTTCGAGTGCTGTTCATTGAGTCCAACCCGGCGCCGGCCAAGGAAGCCATGAACATGATGGGCCTGCCCGCCGGCAAACTGCGCCTGCCGCTGGTCCCGCTCCGGCCGGAGAACCGTGAGACCCTGAGAAAGGCTTTAGTGCAACTTGGCCGTTTGAAAGGAGGAGGGAAAAGTTGAAAGACTCCCGGGTCCAGGTGCGGTCGAAAGTCTGGCTGGAGGCCCATGGGCGGCCGGTTTTAGGTCCCGGCCGCCAGGAACTCCTTCAGGCCGTGGAGGAGCAAGGCTCCATCTCCAAGGCGGCTCGCAGGCTGAACCTTACCTACCGGAAAGCATGGGGGCAGATCAAAGCCATGGAAGATCAACTGGGGCTGCCTCTGGTGCAGAAGCAAACCGGCGGACAAGGGGGAGGTGGAGCCCGGCTTACCCCTGAAGCGAAGGATCTCCTTTCCAAATACGGCCGCCTGGCCGACGGGTTGGAGGAGGAGGTCGATGAAAAGTTCCGGGAGATTTTTTTATGACTAGCGTTAGGCAAATTCTGCATAACGTTCTTGCCGTCGTTGTTCTGGCCCTATCCGTCCCCTATCCTTCACTCGCCTCCTCCAGTAGCCTGATGATCTTCGCGGGGGCGGCCAGCAAGCCTCCCACGGAAGAGGTGGCAAAAATTTATAAGCAGAAAAGGGGCGTGGAGGTACAAGTAACCTTCGGCGGGTCGGGCTTTGTCCTCTCCCAGATGAAATTGGCGCATAGAGGAGACGTTTATTTCCCGGGCTCCTCCGACTTCATGGAGAAAGCCAAGCGGGATGGATTGGTTTTTCCGGAGACGGAAAGAATTGTTGCCTATCTCATCCCTGCCATCAATGTCCAGAAAGGGAACCCGTGGAAAATACAGTCTCTCAAAGATTTGCTCAAGCCCGGGCTCCGTCTGGCCATCGCCGATCCGGAAAGTGTGTGCGTGGGGGCCTATGCGGTGGAGGTGGTCGAGAAAAACCTGACCCCCAAGGAGCGGGCGCTTTTTCGTAAAAAGCTGGTGACCACAGTAGAGAGTTGCGAGAAGACGGCCAATATCATCTCCCTCAAGGGGGTTGATGCTGTGATTGGCTGGGAAGTCTTCGAGCGCTGGGACCCGCAGAGGATAGAGACGGTGCTGCTGCGAGCCTCGCAAGTGCCCCGGATTGGATATATAGCCGCTGCCGTCTCCGCCTTTACCAGAGACCGAGTGCTGGCAGAACAATTTATTCATTTTCTAATTTCCCCGGATGCGAAGGCCGTATTCAGGAAACACGGGTATCTGATGACCCTGGATGAAGCTCGGAAGTTCGCTCTCCCCGACACTCCCGTGGGCGGTGAGTATACGCTTCCCAAGGAATGGAGGAAAAAGAGGTAGGGAGATGAGGGGATGGGGAGACGCGGGGATAAGGAGAAGCGGAGACACGGAGATAGGGAGATGGAGAGAAAGAGAAGAAAAGGTGAAAGGGCGAAAGGAGGAAGAGGGGAAGTATCTAACAATTGAATCCCTGCACCCTTGGACCCTGGAACCCTGAAGGTGGTGAGGTATGAATTTCAAGAAAACGGCCGTTTTGGCAGCCATAGCGCTTTTTCTTTTTTATGCCGTGCTGATCCTTTCGCTTTTAAGCTTTTTTGAGGGCAAAGGTCTCTTAGAGACACTCCTCGCTCCAGACACTCTCTTTTCCATCCGGCTCAGCTTGCTGGCGGCAACCATCGCCATGCTGCTGGCAGTGGCGATCGGATTGCCGGCGGCGTATGCCCTCTCGCGGATGAATTTCCCGGGGAAAAGACTGGTCGATACCTTTCTGGAGCTGCCGATGATTCTATCCCCCATCGCGCTGGGGGCGGCTCTACTTGTTTTTTTCAACACCTCAGCTGGGATGATCATCCAGGATAAGGGAATTCTTTTCGTGTTTGAGTTCCCCGGAATCGTTCTGGCGCAGTTCGCCACCATTGCCGGGCTGGCCACCCGTTTGATGAAGACTGCGCTGGACGAAATCTCTCCACGCTACGAGGCTGTAGCCCGGTCGCTGGGTTCGAGCGCCTGGAGAGCTTTCTGGAAGGTCACTTTTCCTCTGGCATTTCGTGGCCTGGTCAGTGCCATGATTCTTTGCTGGGCCAAAGCGATCGGTGAATTCGGCGCGACCGTGACCCTGGCCGGAACCATGGCCTTCAAGACAGAGACCATGCCCATAGCCATCTTTATGGCATTGGCTTCAGCCGATATCCCCAAAACCATTATTTTAATCCTGATCCTAGCCGGGATCGGGCTCAGCGCCCTTTATGCCGTGCGCTTGGCGTCCCGGAGGCCGCAGGTCCTATGATCGAGATCCGGGGATTGAAAATCACTGCAGGCAATTTCCGGATCGAGCATCTGGACCTGGTTCTGCCGGAGGGAAGTTATCACGTCCTGCTGGGGCCAACAGGCAGCGGTAAGACCTTAATCCTGGAGTCGATTATTGGCCTGAGAAATTTGCAGGGGGGCAAGATCATAGGCGGAGGAAAAGAAATCCAGGATCTTCCTCCTGAACAAAGAGGCATGTCCTATGTTCCCCAGGACCTGGCCCTTTTTCCCCATCTTACAGTAAGGGACAATCTCCTCTACGGCCTCCAGGCAAAAAAGAAGTCTGCCGGAAAAAATGAAGACCACCTGGACCGTCTGATCGATGCTTTAAGAATCGGGCATCTGCTTAATCGCTATCCCCTGGGATTGAGCGGCGGAGAAAAACAACGCGTTGCCCTGGGGAGGGCTTTGGCCCCATCCCCTCAATTACTTCTCTTGGATGAACCCCTGGCGGCTTTGGATCCGGGGCTGAGAAATGAAATCCAGCAACTCCTCATTTCTCTGCACCGTTCCTTGAAATTTACCGCTCTGCACGTAACCCATGATTTAGAAGAAGCCTATCTTTTGGGCGATGCGATCACTGTGCTCATCGATGGAAAAGTGGAGCAAAGAGGAAAGCGCGAGGAGGTCTTCCTCCGGCCAAATACCGTTAAGGTAGCTGATTTTCTAGGGTTGCGGAATCTTTTTTCAGAAAGGGTGCTGAAAATATCAGGCGATGGAAAATTCTTAACAGTGAGTTTTTGGGGGAGGGAGAGCGTCCTTCCTTCGGACCACGCACCCAGATACCTCTCCGCGGGGGAGCCGGTTGTTCTATATCTCCGGCCCGAAGAGGTGATGATTCTGCGGGAAGAAAAGCCGATCAAAGAATCTCTGCGCCGGCACATCCTTGCAGGGAAAGTGGTACGGATTCTGGATCGAGGAACCCATCGTTGGGTCTTATTTCAGCCCGCAGGGATGGACATTCACCTGGAAGTCCATCTGCCCAATTATGTTTTCAGACATTTATCCATCCGGGAAGACCAGGAAATCCGCGTGGCCATGAGATGGGAAGCCTTTTGGGTGATTCCTGAATACGGGAACACGAAGTAGGGAGACACGACAGGAAAGAAGATGACGCGGAGACACGGGGATATGGAGATGCAAAGTCTTTTCGCACCGCCTTGTCTCCTCGTCAGTCTCTTGTTCTCCCAGACTTAGGTAAGAATATTTAAAGTCTTTCAGCTGAAGGCTGATAGCTTACTTCTGCGCCACCTTCTGGGCGATCGCTTTATTCAGAATCTCGATCGCTTTTTGAGAGGCATTAATGGATTCTGTTAAGAACTGCCGGGTTTCCTGGAAATGGAGGGATCCAGCACTATTCTCCGCCGTCCAGTAGGGGTGGCAGCGCCTGCAAGTATCTTCCCGCATATATCGGGCGCTACGCTGCCAGTGGAAGGGGAATTCCTTCCCTTTTCTCTCCACTCCGGGCAGGGGCCTCTTGGTCAAATCGAAAATTAATAGGAGCCTCTCAAGTTGCGCATTTCGCCCTCGGGCTATGCTTTCTTAGCAAAATGAATGAAAAAAGGAACAAAGGGAATGAGTCACGGCCAGGCTTTCGGCGGGCTAGTGAGAGTTAAGAAATAGAATAACCTGTTTCCTGGCACTTCGGTTTAGAGTATAATCTCAGGAGGTAAACTCAGGCCTTCTTCGGCGGGTTTTTACCGGCCGATTTCATTCAGGCCGGCAGCTAATTCTGGGCGTGAGGAGATCCCGGCGAAATGCGGGGGAAAGATGGTGAGGGAGATGGACCTGGACAAAATTGAAGAAGCAATGAAAAAGATGGTCGGATCTATGGATAAGGGAACCCGATTGGAAGCCGTCTTAGACGATAAAGATGGGTTCCGAGTTATTCTATCAAAGGGAACGCACTCTGACCGGGCCATTCTCTCAAAGGAACTGTTAGAGGATTTTCTGGGGGGAGGAAAGGGAGGGCACGAGGTGAAAAAGGCCATCGGTAAAGTCATTAGCAAGCTTACCCT
>Ga0187886_1003946_pt1 | contig 10884 bp, 8 predicted proteins | sample June2016WEW_20_1_FD_133001 | JGI IMG/M metagenome (GOLD analysis project Ga0187886, IMG submission 133001) | Peatland microbial communities from SPRUCE experiment site at the Marcell Experimental Forest, Minnesota, USA - June2016WEW_20_150 | ecosystem: Environmental > Terrestrial > Soil >...
ATCAGAATTGTTTTTGGGCCGCACTTCTTTTCTCATCGTCCTAATCGGTTACTAATACAAACTTATTTAATATTTTTACATTTTCATAGAAAGCATCGAGATTCCGAAACAAGTTCGAAATGACTACCTAAATGTCATGCTGAACTGGTTTCAGCATCTATATTTTGTTTTGGCACATGTTATCTTATTTATTGCGTTTGTATTAATCAAAGTGTCCTAAAGATTCCTTTGCTGCAACATAGCCGGTGGTGATCTCGATCCCTTCCCTTGACTTTTCATCAACAGAATGATAGCCGGCCAGAATCGAACCTGCAACCCAAACATTTTCCAACACTAACCCTCCTTTTTCATCAATGGGGCGAAGGGATGAGTCAGTTCGAATGCCTGTTTGATGGATTGGATGAGGGAGATCGTTAAAAAAAGATTTCCCAAACCATTCTTCTCGTGACTTAGGTTGTGCGAGAGGTAGATTGAAGATCGGTTCAAAAATTTTCTCTTCATCAGCCACTAATCCTCCCCCAATAAAACGGCCCGTAGCAAGGATATAGCGGTCAGCAGAATAGGAATTGAAAATAGGAGGGTTGAAAACATCAATTCGTTCGCACTTCTTTTCTTTTAGAGTAGCTTTTGAAACCGAATAGCCTAAAAGGAAAGTAACCCCTCTCTGGATCAGCCATTCTTTAAAACGATTAAAGATCCTCATTCCCGGGATGGACGGAGGAAGAATGGGGATTTCAAAGACTTCGGCGCCGATGATCTCTTCCAGATCTTTTTTCACCTTCCAGGATTCTCGTACTCCTAAGAGAGCGGGAAGGCCAACATGGGTTTCGCCATGGAGTTTTTCCTTAATCTTCCTGCCAATGGTCTCTCTGAATGATTCTCTTTCTATTAACCTGGCAAGGGCAGTGGGAGTGATTTCCTCACGAAAAGCTTCAGAAAAAGAGAGAGTAACTCCTCGACAGTTTAGCTGGTCGGCAACATAATCTGTATAAAAATCCTTGAAGCCTTTAAAACCAACGATGAGTGTATCCCCTTTTTTGAGAGAGGTTCCCGCAACCATTGTAATGGGGATGAGATATGTAGGATGGAGTGTTCCCGCACCCGTAGGGATTAGACAGTTCCCATTGCCAACCGCTTGGAAAGAGTAAGGAGGTGGAAACAGGGAAGTAAATGAAGAGAGGGCTTCCTCAATTCTATCCAGCCCCACTTTTGAATAAGGGTGGTTGGGATGATCTTTCATCCATTGCGAAAGACTGTCTCTCATCCCAGTACCAAGAGGTCCATTGACTTGTCCATGGATGAATTGGCCCTCTGGTACGGGATGTTCGCCCCGACAAGCGTTAGTATTAACACCAGGGGCTTGTTTATGGGGCTCCATCTTCACCCCCTTGGATCCTGATAACGAAGGTATCCCCAGGACATCGATCGTATTTGAGAAGAGGCTAAGGGAGCCCATACCTTTTCCAATGATGAGGACCTTTTGCCCAGCCTCTGCAGCCGTTTTAGCTGCCATCAACCCTGAGAGTCCACTTCCAATGACGATGAGATCGTAATGCATGGTTTTTAATAGTTTGGAGTACTTAATACAAACGCATTATTTCAATTGTCATTGCGAGGAGCCCCAGATTTAAGGGGGCGACGAAGCAATCCCTTGAAAAACGAGATTGTCACGCCCTTCGGGCTCACAATGACAAGTCAAAGGATTTAATGCGTTTGTCTTAGTTTTAAACTCTAAACTCCGAACTCCTAACTCCGAACTGAAAACTTATCATTAAAAATTAAAAATCCCCTTATAAATGTTTTCAATCAACTCTTCTTCTTTAAGCGATGTTCCCCAAAGGACGGGACGAATCCCCTTCCATCTCTCCTCAAGAAAACCTTTCAGTATTTTATTGGAGTCTTTCTCCATCATTTTTAAATCGTGTAGCACCCCAAGAAGGCGATAGACGCAAAAACCTCCCTGACATGTCCCTTTGGCGAGTCGTGTTCGGTGGAGGATATCTTGGAGGTCTTTTAATTTCTCTTCCTTTAAAAGTCCCTCCACTTCTTCCCTTGGAATCAACTCACAATCACATAAAATCTCTCCTCCCTCAGCAGAAACAGGCTGACCGATCTTTTTGAGTCGGTCTTTTAGCTTAAGGGACTCACTTACACCAGGAAGGGGTTTAAGATGGGTCGAACAGGGGACATCGATTCCCATCTTTTGACAGATGAGGTCAGAAGTTTTTTCTGCCATCAGCCGGTAGGTTACCAATTTTCCTCCAGTGATGGTGATCAAATTTTGCAGGCCATCCCTCTTTCCGTGATCGATCAGGGTAAAGCCCCGACTGATCTCACGGTCCTCTCCCTTCCCTTCAGATTGGAAAAGGGGACGGATCCCTGCATAAGCTCGGATGAGCCTGGTCCCTTGGGTAGCAGGGATCATCTTTGCAGTCTCCCTGATCAAAAGAGAGACCTCAGAGGGGGTGACTTCAAAATTTTCGACCTCTTCCGAACGAACAGATGTGGTTCCGAGGATGGATACGGTATCGTTGGGTACAATGATATCGCCATCCGAAGAGGGCCGGCAGCGATTGATAACCCTATGATTGAGCCTCTGATTGGTAATGAGCATGGTTCCTTTGTAGAGGGCCAGATCGATGTGGAGATCGGCAAGTTTTAAAAATTGGTTTGCCCACGCTCCAGTGGCATTGACGAGATAAGGGGCATGAATCAGATATTCCTCACCGTTGATGAGATCTTTTGCCCAAGCGCCCTTAATTTTACCCCTATCCATCAGGAGGGAGGTAACTTCTGTATGGAGAATGAATTTTGCTCCATGCTTCTCCGCATCTTTGACATTCCCTAAGACCAATTCAAAAGGGTTAATGGCTCCATCCGGAACTTTGGCTGCACTGAGGAGATCAGGGTTGAGTTCTGGCTCCAACTCCAGGGCTTCTTCTCGAGGCAAAAGGGTGGTCGGAATTCCTGTCTCTTCACATGCCCGCAGAAATCGATCCCTAAAATCGAGACTATCCTCAGGAAGGGAGATGAAAAGACCCCCCGTCTCTTCAATACAGTGAGATGCAATCCCCCTGAGAATCCTGTTTTCAGAAATGCATTCCCGGGCAGCTTCTGGGTCAGATACTGCATACCTTCCCCCGCTGTGCAGGAGCCCGTGATTTCGACCAGAGGCACCTGAGGTCAAATCTCCCTTTTCAATTAAAAGGCAGGGAATGCCTCTCAACGATAAATCCCTCGCAATGCCGACGCCAGTCGCGCCGCCACCGACGATCAACACCTCTGTTTTAATATCCATTTAAAGGTCCCACATTATCCGTTGACTTAAATGTCAAATGCCAAAGTTCAAATGTCAAATCAAATCCAAAGCCCAAATTTCAAAAATCTTTTAGATTTTGGACTCGCCATTTGACATTTGCCTGCCTGCCCTGCCTACCGCAGGCAGGCGCAGGCAGGGATTTTGAACTTTGGATTTATAAAACTTAGGTTGCTTTCATCACGATACTACAGATGATGTTTGCCGCTTCGTCACTTCGATCCGCAGCATTACTGAGATGTCGGTAAATCTCTCTCATCTTCAACATGTATACCGTATCGGTTTTCTTGAAGAGATCGGCGAGGGCAGAATGATAAGCTTTTTCCATGGTATTCTCATAAAATTTGGCTTTGACGGCATGTTCCATAGCGATGTTGGGATAAGCTTCTAAGATCTTGACAGCATCGCTTATTTCGAGGGCTGCTTTTCTTAGGATATCTACCATCTCCCGGAGATGGGCATCTGATGCCACTTCATAAATCTCCATTTCATCTACAGTAGAATTGGCATAATCGACGATATCATCGATCGCCCTGGAGAGGGCATATATATCCTCCCGGTCCATGGGAACGACGAATGTTTTGTGGAGTTCCTCCACCAAGACCCTTCGAAGTTCATCTGCTTCCTTCTCGATCTCCTTGACTCGATTTGCATTTTTCTGATTTTGGTTCTCTACGAATTCTCCCAAGGCCTCGATTCCTTCGAGGGTTTTGGAGGCCTGATCAGAAAGCATCTTATAAAAATTCTTCTCCTTCGGAAAGATCCGGTCTTTTAAACTCAACGCTTTTTCTCCATTTTAAAATATGTGTTCTACCGGATAGGGAAATCGGTTATTTGTTTAACGAGATCCCATGAATTTGTCAAGGAGAACAACTGAGATTTCTGAAAAAGTCCGGAAATCTCCTAATCAAGAGAGCATGCAGTAGTTTTTTAGAGCTCTCCAATCTAAAACCTTGACTTTTTCAAATGATGGAATAAAATGGAGTCACTTTCAAATCTTTTTCCTGTTTAGCTATCTTCTCCAAAATACCCCCTTCATAAGGAGGGGCTCTTTAAGAAAATGGAGTGAGCGATGGTCGAGATTCTAAAAAGCAAACACCAACTCCTCGATTTTGTTCAGGTGGCCTTTATCCTCACCGATGTCCACTCAAAGATACTTTTCACCAACCGATACACCGAGCGTCTTTTCGGATATAGACGAGATGAGATGGAGGGGCAGCGGCTTAGGATCTTCTTTTTAGAAGAGGATCTTACCTATTTCCTCCCCAACATCGTCTACCTCACCCTTTACAAAAATGGCTTTGAAGGGGAGGCTCTTTTAAGACAGAAAGATGGAAGAAAAATCTTCGTTCATATCTGCACTGCCTCTTTCAAAGAAGAGGGGGAAGTTTTTTTAACTTTTTCCTTTCAGGAAATTCAGCGATTAAAGAAACTGGAGAGGGAGAGATTGGAAATGGAGCGTTGGGCAAGCCTCGGCATGGTAGTGGAAGAGATTGCTCATCAGATTCGAAATCCGATCGCCTCCCTCGGAGGACATGTAAAGCGTCTTCTGAAGACGACTTCATCCGCATCTATCCGTCGTTCTTATCTTGACCGAATTTTTCAGGAAACCCAGAGATTGGAGACAATTATTCAACGGGTGGAAGAATATGTTCTGATTTCAAGGCCCACTTTCCAAAAGGAGAAGATTCAGGAGGTCGTTGAGGCAGCGCTCCAAACCTTTTCCATTGAAGCAACCGAGAAGGTGATCTCCTTTAATTTAGAGACAGGGGGTTTAGAGGGAAATGGATATCTTTTCATCGATAAGGGTTTGGTGACCAAGGCCCTTTGTCATATTTTGAGAAATAGCATGGAGGGTATAACAAGGATACCCGCAGAGAAAAAGAGAGCGTCTGTGAAGGTGACTCTCTTCGGGGACGAGGAAAGCATTAGTATCTCAATCTCCGATAAAGGAGAGGGAATTGCAAAAAAGAACCTCGCTCACATTTTCGAGCCCTTTTTTTCAACCCGACCTGGACAAATGGGATTGGGATTAACATTCACCAAAAGAGTCATGGAGGAACACGGGGGAGAAATCCAAGTGGAGAGTCGGTTGAAGAAAGGGACGACGATCACCCTCATTTTTCCAAAGGATCGGCGACGAAAAGTACGCCGAGAATTGATCTCACCCGATACTGAGATTTCACAATCTTCTTCTATTTGATTTTAAGAACCACCACCATCGCTTACCTAAATCTAAATCACATAGAGCCAAGGTATTCTGCCATGCCCTTTGCGCTCTGCTCCCTGCGATTTTTTAGTACCGGGGTTGACATCCATTTCATACAGGTTAAAATAAAATTGGATTTCAAGATCGAGGGTTTCATCGAACTAAAAGATTTTGAGAGGAGTGGTATGGGAAGGGAATGGATGGAAGTTAAAGTGATGGGCATTGTGGTGGATCCCAAGGCCTCGAACCCTGTGGTCGTCTTGGTGGACCTTTCTGGACAGAAAGCTTTGCCCATCTGGATTGGAGTCTTTGAGGCAGAAGCGATTTCGAGGGGTCTCGAAGATGTCGTGACGCTTCGACCCATGACCCATGACCTGATGAAGCAGATCTTAGATACATTTCAGGTTTCCCTCAATCGAGTGGTCATTAATGACTTAAAGGAAAATACATTTTACGCCAATCTTTATCTTGACGTAGAAGGTAAGGAGCTCATCGTAGATAGCCGACCCAGCGATGCGATCGCCTTAGCCGTAAGGGTGAAGGCTCCCATCTTCGTTGCCGAATCGGTGATCGAGGCAGCAAAAGAATCGGGGCTTTTTGCTTCCAATCTTTTGGAGGAACAGGATGAGCTGAAATCCATCATTGAGAGTATGAAGCCAGAAGACTTCGGAAAATTTAAAATGTAAATTTCTTCCCAAAATAGACCATCCTCATTTACCCACCTAACAAATCACAGCTTCGATTTTCTCATTCTTTCCTGACACCACACTTTAGGAAAATATTTGTCCCCAATTGTTTCGTTTTTGACAATTTGTCATTTCTTTTGGGGCAAATTTTAATTTTGAATTTTATTAAGAAAATTTAGTTAATGCTTTAAACTCAAAGGGTTATAAAAAGGCGTTCTTTAATTAGTTATTTTGGCATATATTTTGCTTTAAATACATTAAAATCAAAACAAATGGAGGTAATTCAATGTCTTTGATAGAAAAAGATTTAGTTTTAACCACTGATGAGGCGATTGGATATCTGAAGATCTCCAAACCCACCTTCTTGAAGTATATTCGTCTTGGGAGGATCAAGGCCATCAAAGCAGGAAAGGGGTGGAGGGTTCTCCATTCAGAGTTACTTCGATTCTTAAGGGGAGAAGTGACTCAATGATAAAAAGAATTAGGGAAAGTCTAATTTTGAAATGGATGGTCTTTTCCATTCTTTTGGCCACCATCCCCCTGATCATTGTAGGTTTCGGCATCGTTCAAATCTACCATGAGGATTTGAGGAGATCGTTAATTACAGTTGAGGGGATTGCCCTGGCTGTGGGAATCCTCCTCAGTCTCTTATTAACCAGGAAGTTGATCCTTCCGATTAAACGGTTGTCGAAGGAGATGGAAGAAGAACTGGTTCAGAGAACCAGGGAACTTGAAGCCCTGAATGAGATGGGGACTTTGATCAATCAGACTTTAGTCGATCTGGACACCATCTTTCCTATTGCCTTAGAGAAGGCAATGAGTTTGACAGGGTTCGAAATGGGATCGATCTTTATGTTGAATGAGGAGAGAAATATCCTCGAAAGGAAATTTCACAAGGGATTCCCTCCTAAAATGCTTGAGGATGGGGAAGTTCTAAAATACGGTGAAGGAGTCTCCGGGAGAGCTGTCATTTTAAAACAACCGATAATTAACTCCATCAATGAATATTCATCCTTTCGGGTAAGTCCCGTTCTGATAGAAGGGGGGATTCAGACATTGGTGGGTTTTCCTCTTTTAGCTAAAGGAAAAGCGATCGGTACGATTACCCTGTTTAGCCGTTCTCCCCATGATTTCACCCAAAGAGAGGTCAATTTATTAGAAAGTATTGGAAACCAGATCGGACTTGCTCTTGAGAATGCCAAGCTCTTTGAAGAGGTAAAAAAGAGGCTGGATGAATTGACCATTCTTTATGAGATTACGAAGATCTCTACCTCATCCTTGAACTTGGATCTGATGCTGAGGGAGATTATCAATAGCCTAAATAGCTTCTTTAAGTTTGAGGCATTGGGTATCCTGTTGATAGAAGAAAATACAAAAATATTGGTCCTTCATCGGGCTTCTTATAATGACCTTTCTATAAGCGATATTGGAAAACTTGGGCTCTGCGTAGGTAAAGGTATTACTGGATGGGTGGCTGAAAAGGGTGAACCTCTCTTAGTGGACGATGTGAGGGAAGATGACAGGTATATCTGTGGCGATGAGAATATACGTTCTGAAATGTGCGTGCCTCTAAAGGTAGGGCAAAAGGTTATCGGAGTGATCGATGCACAGAGCAAAGAATTGAACGCCTTTTCAGAAAATAATCTCCGTCTGTTGAACATTGCTACGGGGCAAATAGCCACCATCATCGAGAATGTCCGCCTTTATGAGGAAATTAAGCAATCCGAAGAAAAATACAGGACAGTGGTTGAGGGGGTCCATGATGGGGTTGCAGTGTTGGGAACAGATTTCAAATTTAAATATGTGAACAACAGGTTGTCAGAAATTCTGGGCTATAGCAAAGAGGAATTAACCGGGATGGATTTTCAAAATGTTCTGACTGAAGAAAACCAACAATTCGTGATCGATCGATATGTCAAGTGGGTAAGAAAGGAAGAGAATACACCGCATTTTGAATTTGATTTCCTTCGGAAAGATGGGGAAATCAGACATATGGAGATCAGAAACAAGGAAATGAGAGATTCAGAAGGGAATATGAGCTTCGTCGCTCTCATGAGGGATATTTCTGAACGCAAGCTGGCAGAAGAGGCACTGCGCCAGAGTGAGGAAAAATATCGAACCATTCTTGAAAATATCGAAGATGGTTATTACGAAGCAGACATTGCCGGTAACTTTACCTTTTTCAACGATTCAATGTGCCAAATATTTGGGTATCCAAAAGAGGAATTGATGGGCATGAATAACCGGCAATATACAGATAAAGAGAACGCAAAGAGATTGTTTCAAGCTTTTAATAAAGTCTACAGAACAGGGGAACCCGGCAGAGGATTTGCTTATGAGATTATAAGAAAAGATGGGACCAAAAGATACATTGAGGCATCTATATCGTTACAAAAAGATTCATCAGGTAAACCAATAGGGTTTAGAGGGGTTATACGGGACATCACCGAGCGCAAGCAGGCAGAAGAGGCACTGCGCCAGAGTGAGGAGAAATATCGAGCTATTCTTGAAAACATCGAAGATGGTTATTACGAAGTAGACCTCGCGGGTAACATGACCTTTTTCAACGATTCAATTAATCGAATAAGTGGGTATTCCAAAGAGGAAGCGATGGGCATGAATATCCGGAAGTATACAGATGAAGAGACCGCAAAGAAAGTGATTCAAGCTTATAATAGAGTCTATAGAACAGGAGAACCTTACAGAGGATATAGCTATGAGATTATAGCAAAAGATGGGACCAAAAGATACATTGAGGTATCTGTATCGTTACAAAAAGATTCATCAGGTAAACCGATAGGGTTTAGAGGGATTTTACGGGACATCACCGAGAAGAAAAGAATGGAAGAGCAATTGCTTCAGTCTGAGAAGCTCCGGGCAGTAGGTGAGATGGCCAGTGGGGTCGCTCACGATTTCAACAATGCCCTGGCGGCCATCCTGGGAAATACGCAATTACTTCTTTATACCACCAAAGACGAGGAGTTAAAAGGGAGTCTAAAGGTCATTGAAAAAGTGGCATGGGATAGTGCCCAGACTGTGAGGCGGCTCCAAGACTTCACAAGAAAAAGTGTTCATCAGGAACTTTTCAAGGTGGATGTCAACTCGATCATTAAAGATTCCATCGAGATTACCAAACCGAAGTGGAAGGATGAGGTCCAAAGCAGAGGAATCCATATCGAAATGGTTTCAAATTTTGAGGAGATTCCCACTGTTATAGGAAGCACTTCAGAGTTGAGGGAAGTAATCACCAATATGATTTTCAATGCGATTGAGGCGATGCCTGAAGGTGGAAAGATCGAGATTCGAACCTTTCAAAGAAAAAGTAATGTCTTTATCCAAATCTCTGATTCAGGGATAGGAATGACTGAAGAGGTAAAAAAGAAGGCTTTTGAGCCCTTTTTTACGACGAAGCCTTTCTCCAATACTGGGCTTGGGTTGAGTATGTCTTATGGCGTCATCAAGAGATTTGGAGGTGAGATTGAAGTTGAAAGCAAAGTTGGACATGGAGCAACCTTCACGATCATTTTGCCCATAGGGTTAGAAGGAAAAGAAGAGGTGGATGTATCTCCTATTATTAAAAAGGGGAGGGAGGCTCGAATCTTGGTGATCGATGATGAAGAGACAGTCAGAAGTGTGCTCTCGCGAATCCTCTCCCAAGTCAACCATCAGGTCACCGTGGCAGAAAATGGAGAAGAGGGCATTCGACTATTTCGAGAAAAAGATTTTGATTTGGTTCTAACGGATTTGGGAATGCCTGGAATGTCAGGATGGGAGGTGTGCAGGGCGATCAAAAAGATGAGTTCTCACATTCCCGTGGGGATGATCACAGGGTGGGGAATAGAGGTGGATCAGGCGAAGATAGAGGAGAACGGGATCGACTTTGTCATTCCCAAACCATTTCAGTTTGATCAGATTTTAAAGGTTGTTGATGAAACCATCGCCTCAAGGGGAAGCCATTTATGACTTGCCCCTTCGACTGCGCCCAAACTCTGCTCTTTAGAGCGGGGATAAAGGCTTGCTCAGGGTCAACCCTGAGCAAGCCCCAGCATTTATGCTGGGGAGCCCGAAGGGTTGACTTCATATGAAGAATATGGAAGACTGAAGGCAACTATTTAGTGTTCATCCTTTAGGAATCCATTTGATGGCTTTTTCTCTCCTTCGAAAAATAATCCTTCTCTTCCTTTTTTTCGTATTGTGGGCTTTTCTTGATTCTCCCGTGTTAGCAGAGGTCGAGGTTCTCTTTTCTCCAGAAGGAACTATCAAAGGGCGCCTTCTCAAAGAAGTTGAATCCACCACTTCAACCCTCGAACTTGCCATCCATGATATTACATCTTTTGATATGGTCCAAGCCCTATTAAAAGCAAAACAACGAGGCGTCAAAGTGAGGATTATCGCCGATTCAAAACAGGCGAAGATGAAATCTTCCCAAATTACCTATCTGATTCATCAGGGTATTCCAGTCAAAGTCCTTGGAGGGAAGGAGAAAGGATTAATGAACCATCGATTTGCCATCCTTGACGGGCAAAAGGTTATCACCGGTTCTTACGACTGGTCAAGGGCCTTGGAAAGATGGAATTATGAGAACGTCCTCATCCTCACAGATAGCGAAGTGGTGGCTTCTTACCAAAGAGAATTTGATCGGCTTTGGCGTGAAAAGAGGGTCATTAAATAAG
>Ga0187886_1003947_pt1 | contig 10883 bp, 10 predicted proteins | sample June2016WEW_20_1_FD_133001 | JGI IMG/M metagenome (GOLD analysis project Ga0187886, IMG submission 133001) | Peatland microbial communities from SPRUCE experiment site at the Marcell Experimental Forest, Minnesota, USA - June2016WEW_20_150 | ecosystem: Environmental > Terrestrial > Soil >...
CCCGGGTCCTCCTCGCACTGCCCGACACATGCAATGCCCTTCAGCTCGTCCATCAGCTCCTTGACCGAGAGCACTTTGTCAACCCTGCAACCGTTTACCCCTACCGTGTAGAGGGGTTCTTCCTCATACGGATTGTAGCCTGCCGAACTGAGAAGCCCGTTGCATATGCAGAAACAATCGCCGTTCTCGCTATCAGCCGGGCAGCTCCCCTGTCCGCCTTTGGAAAGCAGGTAACCCTTGTCGCAACGCGGACGGCGCCGTTTCTCCCGAGCACTCACAAACATGGGAGCGTGCCGCAGGACCCTGAAAGGCATGCCGCAGGGGGACCCGGGTCTTCGCGAGACGATAATGTCCTCCCGCGTTGCATCCACAACGGCCTGTTTATACAAGACGGAGGCGCTGCTCTCCTCCGTCGCAAGAAAACGCGTGCCCAACTGGACGCCGTCGGCGCCGAGACGCAAAAAACGGATAATGTCGTCATGGGAATAGATCCCCCCGGCGACGATGACCGGGAAGTTGCCGAATCTAATCGCGGTCTCCTTGACAGGCGGGAACAGGTTCTCCAGTCTGTTCGACTCCAGATATATGTCGTCGAACCGGAACCCGAGGTGTCCGCCCGCCAGCGGTCCTTCGAGCACCACGGCATCGGGCCTGTAGCCGTACCTTTCCCATTTCCTGCAAATAAGGGTGAGGGCGCGGGCCGAAGAGACAATCGGAACGAGCGCGGTTTCCCCCGGCGATTTGATCCCCGGAAGGGTCAGAGGAAGACCGCCCCCCGATATGATGACGTCGGCTTTAGCGTCTATCGCCGCCCTTACAGAGTCCTCGTAGCCCCTCGCAATAGCCGCCATTATGTTGATGCCGGAAACCCCGCCCTTCTCTTTGGCGAGCAACATTTCTTCACGCACCGCTTCATATGTGCCGATCTTCTTTTTCAACCGCCGGGACAGCAGCCGGTCAAGGCCGGCACTCGAGACAATGCCGAGTCCCCCTTCCCGGGCAACGCTGGAAGCAAGGGGAGAGAGCGAAACACCGATGCCCATGCCGCCTTGCACAATGGGCGCCTGAATATGTTTCTCCTTGATAGTCAAAGGCGGCAGGGTCGGCGATAAGAACACAAAAACTCCAAGGGACAAGAAACTTGGCTCGGAGAGCGAAATCCTTAAGAAAAATAGACGGAAACCCAATCGAAACCCCATAGCTTCCCATTTTCCCCGCCGGGTTTCAAGAGAAAACTGCAAAGATGTCGCTCCAAAGAGGGGAGATGAGCAGCACAAGTATGTGCTGCATAACATTTATCGCTATCCCCTTGACAAAGACCTTCCGGAGCCTCATAATATTAACAGCTGCTGGTCTTCGTGCTTTTAACGGCGTTTCGGGATTATTCCAGAGCCAGAAAAAGGCGTCTGGAATTTTTTTTGTCGTGACTTTTGCAGCCCGGAATGAGAGGAGGAGGGATATTGCAAAACGCTCATGGCTTTTCAAAAGCGGTGAAAAGAAATAACGCGCAAAAAGAGCAGGATAACGATTTGTGGCGGCTGCGGGAAGTAAAAAACTTTCACACTTTTAACCCTAAGGAGAAGATATGAACATTTACGTGGGCAACCTGGCTTACAGCGTGACGGACGAAGATCTGAAGAAGGCCTTTGAGGCGTTCGGCCAGGTCGCGTCGGTAAACCTGATCCGGGATCAGTACAGCAACCAGTCGAAGGGGTTTGGTTTCGTCGAAATGCCGGAATCCTCCGAAGCCCGGGCCGCTATAAGCGGTCTCAACGGCAAGGAACTCAACGGCCGCAACCTGAACGTGAACGAAGCCAAGCCGAGGGCGGACAAAAACCGCGGCGGAGGATTCGGCGGAAAGCGCGGGGGCGGAGGAAGTGGATGGCGTTACTAGCTTTGGGCGGTAATGGACGTATTTCGCGCATTTTGATTGTGGAACAAGCAAAACCGCGACATACGGGTTGATGCCGGATATTGGGAAGGCGCGGGCAAAACCGCGCCTTTTTTACAGGGTCCGCCAGGGGCGGGGGCGCATAGCGGAAGACGGATACGCATAATAAAAAGGGCGGTGAACCGTTGCGAAAGGGAAAGATGGGCAAAAGAATTCTCTTTGCGGATGGCGACCGGACGATAATCGAGGCAGTTATCACGATGCTGGAAGACAAGGGGCACGTGGTTCGAACGGAAACAAACGGCGAGGATGCCCTTACCGTCTTTTCCCATGACCCCTACCGGTTCGACCTGATCATCACCGATATCGGTATGCCGGATATTTCAGGATTACTGCTCGTAAAAAGGTTCCTGAAGACGCGTTCCGACATTCCGATCGTTCTTCTCGCCGGGTTGGATGGGCAGGAACAGTCAAGGGCACGGGAAACCGGTGTCCGCTGGTTCGGTATGAAGCCATTGTCGATAGCCGATCTTGCCGACACGGTTGAAAGCGCCCTGAGGGGGGCAGCGTAAAGTCTGGCGCGATGCCCCTCGGTCCGACTTCCTGTCGTCCTTCTTTATCGGGGACGTGTACACGCCTCAGTAGGCCATTTTACTCGCTTTTCCTGGTCATGTAGACTGTCCCAGGACATCTCACCGTTTGGAAAGGCACCTGCAATCGGTGACTTACCATGCATAACGATTCGTCGAGGGCGAGTGGAGAGAGCATTAATCGCGGTACGATGATCACGCAACCTCCGTGGTGCTTGTTCTTCGGGCCTTGTTTCGGATCATTCCGGGACGTCCGGCGCCGCCTGTCTTGGGTCCGGTCCGGCTAGTCGCGCCCGCGCGGGTCTGCTTCCCGCGGCGGTTCGGCTCGCGGGCCGGGCGCGCAAATTCGATATCTTGTGCAGGTCGCGATTTCTTGTAGTTAAAATCCTTCAGCATGCGGCGCTCGATCTTCGCTCCGAGCACCTGTTCGATTTTCCTGATCAGGGGCTCGTCCTCGCCGGTGACGAAGGTGAAGGCGTCGCCCTCCCTGGCAGCGCGGCCGGTGCGCCCTATGCGGTGCGTGTATGCATCGATAGTATCGGGGATGTCATAATTAATGACGTGGGATATGCTCAACACATCGATGCCGCGTGCAGCGATGTCGGTGGCCACCAGAACCCGATACGAGCCATTGCGAAAGCCGTCGAGGGCGTCCTGCCGCTTGTTCTGCGACAGGTTCCCCTGAAGTGAGGCCGCCTTGTACCCTGCCTTCTCTAACTGCTGCCCGACGCGTTTTGCCCGGTACTTGGTGCGGGTGAAGATCAGGATGGACCCTGCGTGGGTGTGCTTAAGGAGCTCCATGAGGAGTTCCGTCTTCAGGTGCTGCTCGACCGGGTACAGGCTATGGGACACGGTGCCTGCCGGAACGGTATGACCTACTTTTATCGTGACCGGATCACGCAACACTTCATCCGTCAGCATCCGGATGTCGTCAGGCATAGTCGCGGAGAACATCAGCGTCTGCCGTCTGAGAGGCAATTGTTTTATGATCCGCCGGACATCGGGCAGAAAACCCATGTCGAACATTCGGTCCGCCTCGTCGATAACAAGGATTTCCAGACTCGCCAGATCGATCGTCTTTTGTTTAAGATGGTCGAGCAGGCGCCCGGGACACGCGACGACGATATCCACTCCGGCGCGCAGTTTCTGGATCTGCGGGTTTATACCCACACCACCGTGAATCGCGCAACTCGCGAGCCGCGTGTTGTTGCTGAGTTCTTCGATAGACACGTGGAGCTGCTGGGTGAGTTCCCTTGTCGGAGCGACAATGAGGCAGCGGACCTTGCCGCGAGGACGGGGAAGCAAGCGCTGCAGCACGGGCAGCACGAAAGCCGCTGTTTTGCCGGTGCCGGTCTGGGCAAGACCCATGACGTCTTTGCCCGCGAGCACTGGCGGGATCGCCTGCATCTGGATAGGGGTCGGGGTCTTGTAGCCAAGGGTCTTAATGCTATCGGCTATTTTAGGATGAAGTTTGAATAGACTAAAACTCATGTAGCGCCTTCTTTGTAAAGAAATTAGTAGCTGAAGCAAAAAATGACCAACGACTTGCGGCGGGAAGGCTTCCGGACCAGCTTCTAAGGGCGGAATACGGGGCTTCCTGGTCAGTACCTCATTACTTGACTCACACTATAAACCTATCATAGGACGCAGTCAATGCTTTGCCCTGCCTGTAGCCGGACGGCGCACGGGATAGGTCGCTCTTGCAGTCACGCCGTGTTCTCCGGCCGCATCCTTAGCGCAACAATAAGCTGTTCGAGACATTTCTCGTTCAGTTGCAGCATGAAACGCAGGTCGGAGCCGAAGTCGAGGAGCTTCGTGCGTATCTCAAGAAGCTCCTCTTTCGCGAGGTTTCCAGCTTTTCGGGCGGCCAGGGAGTCTATGACATGCCCTTCGCTTAGCTCTTCTTTCGCACGTTCCCGGCTGCCGGACCCTTCTGTCCTTTCACGATGTCGAATTCGACCCTGTCGCCTTCCGACAACGATTTAAAGCCCGAACCCTGAATGGCGGTGTGATGGACGAAAACGTCGTTGCCGTCATCCTGCGAAATGAACCCAAACCCCTTTGAATCGTTGAACCACTTCACCGTCCCCTCTGCCATGTGCATGACTCCTTTCTTTTAGATAGAATGCGGTGCCGATCGACACCCGCATCCAATAACCGGGCGTACCCGGGTTTTGGTCCTACTTTTTTTCGGCAATTCTTGCTTTGGCTTCCCGGAGCAAATCAACGGCCGAGTCTATCTGGTCCTCTGACAGAGATATGCCGGCGGGTGTCGCCAACAGCTCCCCGTCCTCCATCGTATGATGAACCCGTACGTCGATCATTCTCGTCTTTTTCACGTCGCGGATTGTTACCAGTATCTTTTCCCTTGCCCTTACATCGATCTTGCCGATCAGCATGAATCCTCCTCGTTTGCAGGGATGGGTCCGTTAACGACCAACTGCGAAGACCTTACGAAAATGAAAGTCGTACACATGGTATGCCATTGCCATCGGCAGCGGCCCGGCCCTGTCTTGCCGTTTGTTAAGAACTCTACTCGTTCAATCCTCGTCAGGTTCGACGCATCGGATGGATTTCGGGTCTTGCCCTGTAAAAAGGCGATGTGGCGAGTCTACAGTAGGCAATCGTGATGAGCGGTAATGCAAACCTGTCGCATGCCGGATGAGACTGTACCATTGACCGCACCCTCTGTCAAGCCCTGATTTCTGTTTTGTCACCTCTTCAAGCATTACGCCCTCAAAGTCCGCAGGCTCATGGTAGTTTTCGGGGCCTACGGCATCTTCATCGCCTTTCTCTTCTGGCTCTACTATTCGGTATTCGTATTTATCGTCTGCGCAGAGCTGCAGTCGGTCCTGTTGCTGAAGGCTAATCGTGGGCCTCGGCCCAGTTCCGCCCCTTCCCCACGGTGACCTTGAGCGGCACGGAAAGGGCGCATGGGTTTTCCATCTCGTGTTTAACAAGCTGCTCCATCTCGCGCTCCTCCTCTAGGGCGACCTCGAAGACCAGCTCGTCGTGAATCTGCATGATGAGGCGCGAGCGGGACTTTCTCTCCTTCATCTTCCGGTAGATATTGACCATGGCCATCTTGATGATGTCTGCCGCCGTACCCTGGATGGGCGTATTCACAGCAGTTCTTTCGCCGAACTGCCTGACGTTTACGTCCGCGTTCGCGAGCTCCGGTATATACCTGATCCTTCCGAAGAGGGTCTTTACGAAACCGCAGGCGCGTGCTTCCTCCAGCGTCCTGTCGATGAAGGCCCTGATGCCGCGGTGGCGGTCGAAATAGGCGTCGATGTACTCCTGAGCCTCCCTTGGACCCACTCCGAGCTCTTTCGACAGCCCATATCCGCTTATGCCGTAGACTATGCCGAAGTTTATGACCTTGGCGGTCCTCCGCATGGCGGGCGTCACGTGGTCCGCATCTACCCTGAAAACCTCCTGGGCCACCTTGCTGTGTATGTCCTGATCGTTCCGAAAGGCCTCGATGAGGAGCTCGTCCCCGGATACGTGGGCGAGCACGCGCAGCTCGATCTGCGAATAATCGCAAGACATGAAGAGAAAGCCTTCTTCCGGCACGAAGGCCTCCCTTATCTTCTTGCCCTCCACCCCCTTTATGGGGATGTTCTGCAAATTGGGATCGCTGGAAGACAGCCGGCCGGTGGCGACTACCATCTGATTGAAGGCCGCGTGGATTCTACCCGTGGCCGCGTGGATGAGCGTGTGCAGGCTGTCGACGTACGTGCTCTTCAGCTTAGCCAGCATCCTGTACTCAAGCATCTGGGCCGGTAGCGGATGAAGGTCCGCGAGGGTCTGGAGCACCTCGTTGTCGGTTGAAAAGGAAGTTTTTGTTCTCTTTACCGGCGGCAGGTTCAGCTTTTGAAAGAGGATCCGCGCGAGCTGCGGCGGCGAGTTTATATTGAAGGTCTCTCCGGCGCTCTCGTAGATGCGGCTGACAATGCCGTTCAGCCTCGCGTCGAAATCGCGGGAGAGCGCCGCCAGCGCCCCCCTGTCTACCTTTACGCCAAAGCATTCCATTCGGGCAAGGACCTCGACGAGGGGAAGCTCGATCTCGAAGAAGAGGCGACGCAAGCCCAAACTGTCGAGCCTTTCCGTAAGTGCGCCTTTCAGTTCCTCAAGGTGGATCGCGCAGCGGGCAAGCACGCTTGCGCTGTCGCCGTTTACTTCCCGATCGAGAAACTCGTTCATTATGTTATCGATGGCGAAGTCTTTTCTCCCTGGATTGATGAGGTAGACGGCGAGCATGGTGTCGAACAAGGCCGGGTGAAGATCGATCTCCTGCTTCGTAGCCGCCAGGTAAACGGGCTTGAGGTTGTGGGTTGCCACCTCTTTTGCCGCGCTTACTGCCTGGAAGAGATCATCGATCTTGTCCGAAGTAAAGACCTCTTTCCCGTTCGAAACGGCCAGCCTCTCCAGGGTGACGTCGTAGGGGCACCGACCTTGGATACGGGCGAGTATGGATATCCTGTCGCCCAGGACATCGCCGAGGCAGGATGCCTCCAGCAGCGGCTGCGAGGTGTCCTCCACCCTGATCTCTTTCGCGAGGGAAGTGAATTCAAGCTCCCTGAATATCCGCCGCAGCTCTCCAAGATCGGGCTCCCGAAGCCGCATGTCCTCAAGGCCGATATCGATAGGCACGTCGAAGATCAAGGTGGCAAGCTGCCTGCTCAGATTTGCCCTGTCCCGGTTCTCGGCGAGCTTTTGCCTCACCGAAGGCTTCTTTATTTCGTCCAGGCGGCCGTATATCCCCTCCAGGCCGCCGAAGGCGCAAATAAGCTCCCTGGCCGTTTTCTCCCCGATGCCGGGAACGCCCGGTATGTTGTCGGAGGTGTCGCCCGAAAGGGCGAGAAGGTCAGGGATCAGGGAAGGCTCGATCCCGAATTTTTCGGCCACCTCCGCCCTTTTCATCACAAGGTTCTTCATCGTGTCGACTATGGTGACCCTATCGCCCACAAGCTGCATGATGTCCTTGTCGCTAGTCACCAGGTAGATCTCGGCATCATCACCCGCGAGCCTTCGCACGAGCGTGGCGATCACGTCGTCCGCTTCGAAGCCCTCTTTTTCGATCGTTGCTATGCCCATGTTCCCGACGATGGCCCTCACGTAGGGGAACTGGAGGCTCAGGTTGCCCGGCATGGGAGGTCTAGTTGCCTTGTATTCCTGCGATAACTGCGCCCTGAAAGACGGTGCCTTGGAATCCCAGACGACCATCATGTAATCGGGCTTCTGCTCGTTAATCAGCTTCTTTATCATGTTGATGAAGGCATAGACGGCGTTCGTGGGCACTCCCTTCGAATTGGAAAGGTAGGGCGTCGCAAAAAAGGCCCGATACACGTAAGAATTACCGTCTACGAGAAAAACCCTCTTCATCTTCCCTTCCTTTCACTCCGATCCGTAAGAGCAATAAGGCTCAGCTTCAAGAAAGTCGCCTTTCAGCTCGCCGGCCCTCGCCCTGCAGCCTCCGCAGATGCGCAGGTAGCGGCATCGCCCGCACTTGCCTTTGTAGAGACGGAAGTCCCTGATGGACGCCAACTCGCTGGAGCCCTCCCACACCTTCCGCACGCCGTCCCTCCTCACGTCGCCGCAAGCCAGTTCGAGGTAGCCGCATGGCTGGGCGATGCCGGTGTGGGATATGAAAAGGAAGCTCTTCCCCGCAAGGCATCCCGCGCTCTTCGGCACGCCGCCCCTTTCCGTGACTACCCTGTAATAGTGGGGCGCGCAGGTCACCTTCATCTCGATCCTATTCTCCTCTTCAGCCTCATAAAGCCAGTTAAGGACGTCTTCATACATTGCGGCGTTCAATTCCTCCCCTTTGAGCCCCTCGCCCCTGCCTACCGGGACGAGGAGGAAGACGTGCCACGCAACGGCGCCCATGTCGCGGACGAGTTTGTATATGGCCGCCAGGTCTGCCACGTTGAGCCTGGTGACGGTAGTGTTGACCTGAAAGGGGAGGCCGGCCTCCCGCAAATACCCGGCTGCCCGCATCACCGAGTCGAAGGAGCCGGAAACACCCCGGAACGCGTCGTGGCTGTCCGGATCGGCGCCGTCTATGCTCATGCTGACCCTTAGTATGCCGGCGCTTTTGAGCTTTTGCGCTGTCTCGGCGTCGATGAGGGTCCCGTTCACCGCGATTACGATCCTCAGCCCTTTCGATACACCGTAGGACACGATGTCATAGACGTCCGGCCTGAGAAGAGGCTCGCCCCCGGTCAAGATTATGGTCGGGGAGGAAAAGGAGGCTATATCGTCGAGGATCCCCTTGCATTCCGCAAGGGAAAGCTCGTTGTCGTGGGGCCCGGCGCTTGCCCGCGCCCTGCAATGGACGCAGTTGAGGTTGCAGTTCCTCGTCAGCTCCCACGCGATCATTCTTAGAGGGGAGCTTCTTTCATCCATCGCGCGAGGTCCTTCGCAAAATAGGTGATGATAATGTCGGCGCCGGCCCGCCTGATGCTGGTCGAAAGCTCGGTTACCGACCGTCTGTAATCGAGGAAGCCCCTTTCCGCTGCGCACTGTATCATCGTGTACTCCCCGCTCACACAATATGCGGCCAGCGGCCTGTTGATCCTCTCCCTGGCGAGAGCCAGCACGTCTAGATAGAACATGGCCGGCTTCACCATAATGATGTCGGCCCCCTCCTCAACGTCAAGCTCCATCTCCCTGAGCGCCTCCCTCTGGTTCGGGGGGTCCATCTGGTAGCTCCTGCGGTCGCCGAACTGCGGCGTCGATTCTGCTGCGTCCCTGAAAGGACCGTAAAGGGCCGACGCGTACTTGGCCGCGTAGCTCATGATAGGGACATGGGAGAAGCCGCCTCCGTCGAGGGCCTCCCTCACCGCCCTGACCCTGCCGTCCATCATGTCGGAAGGGGCTACGATGTCGGCGCCCGCCCGTGCCTGGGCGAGTCCCGCCATGGCCAGGATTTTGAGCGTCTCGTCGTTGTCGACGTCGCCTCCCCTCACCGGACCGCAGTGGCCGTGGCTCGTATACTCGCACAGGCAGAGGTCGGTGATGACTAGCACATCGTCCCCGAACCTCTTCTTGATTTCCCTTAAGGCCTTCTGAATGATCCCGTTCTCATCGTAGGCGCCGCTGCCCGTCTCGTCCTTACGGCCAGGGATGCCGAAAAGCAGCACTGCAGGGATGGAAAGACCGATCGCCTCCTCGATCTCCGCCAGTGCCATATCGACCGAGAGCTGGAAGATACCCGGCATCGACGGTATAGCCGTACGCCCTTCGCCGTACTCCTTGATAAAGAGTGGATAGACCAGGTGGCGCGTGGAAAGGTCGTGCTCCTCGATGAGCCCCCGGAGCTTTCCATTTCTCCTGAGCCGCCTCGGCCTGTACTCTGGAAATCCCATGCCTCCCCCTTTCTCTTTTGAACTGGTCCCGATGCAGGTTGTTCAGCTAAAGAAAAAGCCGCAAAGATTGGATATTATAGCACAGAAAGGGGCTGAGTGAGCGCCTCACAGTTTCGTGAGCGCCTGGAAGGGCTGATAGCTCCGCAGGCTATCGACGAACCTGTAGGCGAGCTCGTATTCGACGAGCACTAGGAACACGCAGCAGGCGGCCGAAAGGGACAGGAATAGCACCGCCAGGTGGTTGTGGCGTGATTCCCTGTCGAAGAAACCGTGGGGGTCGAAGCTCCACGCTAGAAGGGACCGCCAGAAATCGCGGTGCTTCCTGAAAAAAGCCTTCTGAAAAAGCCGGCAAAAAAAGAGAAACACCGGGACGTTGAGCGCGCCGAGGAGAACCGCTGAAAGTAAATCCATTTCAAAACCTCTTCTTTCGTATTTCGAGCGGAAGATTACCAGACGGGGAAGGAGGATGTCAAACAATTAGTTTGGCTGCTGCCGGGGACCAAAAGCGTCAACTTTCGTACACTTTCGTACACTTCGCCTCCCGAAGGGCTTGCGGAGAGGGGAATCCGGGAAGGGCTGCTCGAACATAACTGTTGACTTCAGAAAATCGAGCGGTGTAATATCGTCATGCTTTCGGGGGCAAGCAGTCATCCGTTGGGGAAAAGATAGGGCTCCGGCGCAAGGAGGTTCGTTATGGAGATTGTGCGGTTTATGCATGAGGGGCAGCCGCGGTACGGCATCGTCGAAGGCGCCGCGATCTGCCTGTGTGAGGGTGAGCCCTTCACCGGCCTGAAAAGGACATCGCGATTGCTGGAGATGGGCTCCGCAAAGCTTCTTGCGCCCGTTTCCCCGCCGAACATTCTCTGCCTCGGCCTGAACTATAAAAGGCATGCCGACGAGGCCGGCGTACCCTATCCGCCTGCGCCGCTTTTATTCCTGAAGCCGACAACGGCCCTCTGCGGCCCGGGCGATGCCATAGTCCTGCCGGAGTCCTATGAAGACAGCATCGACTACGAAGCCGAGCTGGTC
>Ga0187886_1003948_pt1 | contig 10883 bp, 10 predicted proteins | sample June2016WEW_20_1_FD_133001 | JGI IMG/M metagenome (GOLD analysis project Ga0187886, IMG submission 133001) | Peatland microbial communities from SPRUCE experiment site at the Marcell Experimental Forest, Minnesota, USA - June2016WEW_20_150 | ecosystem: Environmental > Terrestrial > Soil >...
ATTCCGTCCCCCAATTCTCGGAGCTTATCAATAAGTTAGGTTGGCCCGACCCGAGAAACAACTTAGGTGCATAAAACTTATTGACATTGGGTGACAATTGTGTACATAATATAATACACAATTGGAGGATAAAAAGCATGAAATTTTTAAGTGTTCGAGATTTAAGAGGCAAGTCGGCACAAATCTGGAAAGAACTTCCCAAAGAAAGAGAGATGGTTGTTACCAGTAATGGACGGCCCATAGCCATTCTTGCCGCGATAAATGAAGCAAACCTTGAGGAATCTTTATCGGCATTCCGTCAAGCACGTGCGGTTGATGCGGTGGCGTCCCTTCAACGCCGGTCCATTGAACAGGGGACTGACAGAATCTCAATGGATGAAATCAACGGTGAAATAAGAGCTGTCCGTAAGAAACGTGCGCAATGAACATTGTCCTCGATACCAATGTTCTCGTTGCAGGCCTTTTGTCGCCGTTCGGCGCATGCGGGGAGATTGTCCGTATGGTTTCATCCGGCGAGCTGATACTTTCTTTTGATGCCCGTATTCTTTCGGAATATGACGAAGTCCTGCGCCGGACGAAGTTTAAGTTTGCAAAAGAAAAGGTGGATGCACTTCTTGACTATATTGTGTATCGTGGACAGACAATAGCGCCTTCTCCTTTGAACAATTCGCTCCCTGACTCTGAAGACGAACCATTTCTCGAAGTTGCCCTATCAGGTGAAGTTGTATGTCTTGTCACGGGAAATCAAGACCATTTCCCTATCGAATTATGTCAGGGAATAAAAGTATTTTCTCCTAAAGAGTTTTTAACCTTTTATAAAAAGCGGAAAAGACGGAAGAAGCTCATAACAAGACGCTAAACCCGGACGGGGCAAAGCCCCGCCGGTTAGCTTCGCGTGTGTGCCAGATAAGCAGCCCGCCCAGGAATTTCAATCCTTCCTCAGTTGCTTCGATAAGAACAGTTTTTGAACCCATTCTTTGGCATCGAATCCGGATACCTCTGTTTGCTGCACGGACGCAGACTCTATCTGTTTTCAACATGTGATCATTTCACCCAACTTATTTTTTGCTGCTTCTATATTTTCGTAGATTTTAGGCCGCTGAAAAGTCTCTTTTGCCTAAAAAAGTCGAGTTTCCATGTTATGTTTTCGAGAAAAGATCGTTTTGAACATTATTATACGGAATCAACCCTTCGACTTTCCCCGGTCTAGAGCCTGGGGTTTGCTCAGGGTTGATACTGAGCGGCGCTTTTGCCCCTGTACTAAAGGACCGGGTTTGGCGCCGTCGAAGTATCAAGATAATTTAAAAACGAATTATTCATATGGGTCTGTAATGTATCTCCATTATTAATTCTGTAATATGCACCCTTTTCAAAAATTAGGGAAGGGGAAGTTGATGGTGTAGTGATTCAGAGCTCTCTTTTTTTTATTTGTCATTCCGGGCTTGACCCGGAATCCAGTGTTTCTGGGCTGGATTCCCGCCTTCGCGGGAATGACCACCTCGGAATTAATGTAAAGAAGCGTTGGATTCACCACTGGAAGGGAACAAGTGGGTTTGAGTTATTCTGGCGCTGTCTGAGTGAATATGGGTTTGTTTTTAAATGCGAGGGCACCGACGGGGCAGACCTTCACGCATTCAGCGCACTGATTGCAGATTGTTTCGGCAATTGGCTTATCTTGGAAAGTAGATACCATTCGCTTAAAACCTCTTCTGGTAAAGCCAATGGCTCCAATGCCTAATTTCTTCCGACATACCCAGACACACCTGCCGCAAAGAACACACTTATTGGGATCGTAAATAAAGAGGGGACTGCTTTCATCTATGGGGAGATTCCTCTCAAGCTTCCTAAATCGCTTTGTCTTCAGTTTTATGCCGAGATGTTTAGCAATTTTCTGAAGTTCACAGGATCGGTTTTTTAAACAATGACCGCAATCAACAGGGTGGCTTGCAAGGATTAACTCAGCGGCAGTGCGCGCAAGCCTCAATGCATTTTTGCCTCGCGTGTTAACTACTATGCCTTCCCTAACTGGTTCGGTGCAGGAAATGACAGGTTCGTTCTTCCCTTCCACTTCCACAAAGCAAAGTCGACACGAAGCAGAAGGTTGCATCTTTTCTCGTATGGCACAGAGGTTGGAGATATAGATGCCATTCTCCAGAGCTGCCCAGAGTATCGTCTCTCCCTCTTTGGCTTTTATTTGTTTACCATCAATGGTCAATGATATGTTCTTCAAAACAAGTTCCCGATCCACAACGATGAAATCGACTTCTCCTTCTCCCCCTCACCCTACCCCTCTCCCCCAGGGGAGAGGGAGTTTAAGAGGGAACCCACCTACAGATTCCCTCCCCCTCGATGGGGGAGGGTGAGGGTGGGGGTAAAGCCTGCTTTTGGTACCCGGTCCGGTGGTGATAATTTGATGACGGCATCGTATTGAGGAGGACATGCAGCAAGGCAAGTATTGCACTTAACGCATTTTTCCTGGTCAATGACCTTAATTTTCCTTTTCTTGTCAGTAGAGATAGCTTCAACTGTACAGGTACCAACGCAGGCATCGCATCCCCGTGCACATTTCTCTGGAATGATGTAATAAGCGATAAGGGTCTGACACATCAATGCTGGACAGCGCCCTTCTTTAATGTGAGCCTCATATTCCTCCCGGAAATATCGCAGGGTTGTGAGCACGGGATTGGGTGCGGTTCTGCCGAGACCACAGAGTGATCCTTGCTTTATGTCCTCTGCTAATTCCTCGAGTGTCTCAAGATCTTCCATTTTCCCGCGGCCCTTTGTGATGTCCTCGAGAATGTCTAACATTTGCTTTGTTCCCAGACGGCACAGGGTACACTTTCCGCAGGATTCCTTCTGGGTAAAATCGAGAAAATAGCGGGCTACTTCAACCATGCAGTCGTCTTCATCGAGAACGACCATCCCTCCGGAGCCCATCATGGCTCCGCTTTCCTGCAGTGAATCGAAATCAATGGGGAGATCGAGCGCTGATTCAGGAAGGCATCCGCCGGATGGACCGCCAATTTGAACTGCTTTGAAACGTTTACCTTTGGTAATGCCACCACCAACCTGGAAGATGAGCTGGCGCAGTGTGGTGCCCATTGGAACTTCTACCAGACCTGTATTGACTACCTTGCCCGCAAGGGCGAAGACGGCTGTTCCCTTGCTTCTCTCAGTGCCCGTTTGTAAAAACCAATCTGCCCCGTTTTTGATGATATTAGGAACATAAGCAAGGGTTTTCACATTATTGAGGATCGTTGGTTTTCCAAAAAGACCTTGGACAGCCACGCGTGGAGGCCGATACCGGGGGATTCCCGGCTTTCCCTCTATGGAGGCAATAAGAGCTGTTGCCTCACCGCAGACAAAAGCACCTGACCCTTGAAAGAGTTTGATGTCAAAGCTGAAGTCGCTCTCCAAAATATTTTCTCCCAGAAATTTGTACTCTTCTGCCTGATGGATCGCATTCTGGACTCTTTGCACAGCCAAAGGGTATTCGGCTCGAACATAGATATAACCATGACGGGCACCGATGGCATAGGCTGCAATGACCATTCCCTCTATTACAGAGTGGGGATCGCTCTCCAAGATCGCTCTGTCCATGAAAGCGCCCGGGTCGCCTTCATCGCCATTACCGATTAGATATTTTGGTTCTCCCTCTGAGTGACGGCAGACATCCCACTTCTCTCCAGCCGGGAAACCTGCACCGCCCAAACCTCGCAATTTAGACCGCTTGATCTCCGATACAATCTCCTTTGGCTTCATCTGGAGAGCTTTTGATAGACTTTCATATCCACCCTTCGCAATATAGTGCTCTATCTCTTCTGGGTTAATTTGACCGCAATTTTTTAAAAGGATTCGCTTTTCGTATTTTGACCGTGGAAAATCAGAAAAACTGGGGATGAGATCATTCTCTTCGAGAGCACCTAAAACAAACTCAAGGCAGGGATCATCGTTCAAGATGAAGTTATTGATCAAATTCTCGGCTAAGACTGGATTGACACGGCCATAGCAGATGGAAGGAAATCCTGGCTTGCGGATAATGACGAGAGGTTCAGCATAACAGTGTCCCATGCAGCCCACTTCATAGATGAGGCAGTTGAGATTCTGTTTTTTCACTGTGTCTTTTATTGCTTGAAGGACTTCGAGTGCACCAGCCGCTCTACCGCAAGTGGCAGTGCCGACCAGAATCACCGGCATCTGGTCATTCCATATCTCTTGCCAGCGGGATTGCGCTTGCTTTTTTATTTCCTCGAATTTCAATTCTTTTCCTTTTCTTCTTGTTCTTTCTGAAGCTGATAGGAGAGGAGGATTCCATCTACCCTTGTGGGATTAGCTTTGGCTTCCACTTTTTTATCCACAACTGTCACAGGTGCCATGGCACAGCAGCCAACACAGGCTACCGTATCGAGGTCAAACTCGCGGTCAGGGGAGGTTTCACCCGGTCCTATTTTCAATCTTCTTTGCCACGCTGCCAGTGTGATGTGACCGCCCTTTACGTGACAGGCAGTTCCCATGCAAACTCTTATCGAATGCTTACCAGGAGGGGTGAGACGGAATTGGTTATAAAAGGTCGCTACACTGTAGACATCAATCTCCGGGATGTCGAGAAACCGGGCAACCTCGAGCATGACATAGGGAGGAAGATATCCCAGTTCTTCCTGGATTTTTTGTAAAATGGGTATGAGATTTTCTCTTTTACTTCCTACGCCTTCTAATATGGCTCTTATTTTTTCTTTAATCGTTGCCTCTTCGTTGCTCATCTTTGCCTCATTGGATTGAGAGAGGGAATGATTGGATGACTTTGACATTGGGTATGATGAGAAAAGAGGATGGAGGTTAAGTTGCGGTTGGCATAGAAGTATTCCACCATTAGGTCGTATGAGTTGACTCTTTTGGAAATAGGACAGTGAAAGTGGCTCCGCCCCCCTCCTCACTTTCGACCGATATCGAGCCCAAATGGGCATCCACAATGCTTTTGACGATAGAAAGTCCAAGACCTGTCCCGATAATCTGCCGAGTTTCTGTGGTTTTTACGCGGTAGAATTTATCAAAGATCCGTGGTAGGTCTTCTTTTTTAATACCGATGCCTGTATCCGAAACAGCGGCCTTTACAAATCCACCCTCTTCACTTAGGGTGATCCAAACCCTTCTTCCCTCCGGCGTATATTTGATCGCATTGGAGATAAGATTGGTGAAAATGCCCTCCATACTGTTCCGGTCTGCACTGATCAACGGAATCTCGGAAGGAGCAGAGAATTGAAGATCGATTTTCTTGGCCTCGGCTTCGGTCCTCATCAAGTCCACCACCCTTTGGATCACTTCTTGAAGGGAGAAGGGTTCCTTGTATTGGACCATTTTTCCCGCTTCGATCTTGGAGAGATCCAGGAGGTCTTTGATGAGATTAAGAAGCCCCCTGGTCCTCTCTTTAGCCCGGGTAAGAAGTTGTTCCTGTTTGACTGTCACCTCACCCGCCATCTTATTCAGGATAACGGTCAACTGCTGTTCCACGGCGGCGATGGGTGCCCGAAGTTCATGGGTAACCATGGCGATGAACTCCGATTTCATCTTATCAAGTTCTTTCAGATGACTGATGTCCTGGATCACAGTGACTGAGCCCATGATCTCGCCAATATCATTTCGTACGGGTGCTGTGTGGGCCCGAAGAAAGGTTTCTCCGGATTCGCCAATGCTCAATTCTTGGGAAACTGAGGTATAACCCATATCTTTCGCCGTCAGACTTTCCTCGATGATCTTAGAGAGCTCGGGATGGAGGTTGCACTGGGGGAGGAAGTTTCCCAAAAGAGAGCTCTCAGGAATCTTGAGCATCCGGCTCGCAGCTGGATTGGAGAGTACGATGCAACTGTCCCGATCGCACACCAGGACACCATCACCCATGCAATTGATGATCGTTTTGATCTTTGATTTCTCTGTGGCAATGTCTCGAAGGGATCTCTCACGTTCCCTTCTCAGAAACGCCGCCTCTTTCTGAAGGGTCCTCCTCTCCAAAGCCCTTCTCACAACAATGCGGAGTTGGTCGGGGGTGAAGGGTTTGGGGATGAAATCGTAAGCCCCCTTCTTCATTGCTTCAACAGCCGATTCCACCGTGGCATAACCGGTGATGACGATGACGAGTAGATTTGGATCAACAGTTCGAACTTGATCTAAGACTTCCATCCCGCTCATTCCCGGCATCATCAGATCGAGCAGAATCACATCAATCTTCTCCAAACGGGTTTGAATCTCATCCAACCCCTGTTTCCCATTCTCAGCGCAGATCACAGTCCAACCGTCTTTGGAGAGGATGCGTGAACAACCTTCTCGCATGATCTGCTCATCGTCAATGACAAGGATGTTTGCCTGGTCTGGCATTTAAATCCCTATTCCACGCATAGGGCATAGAGCATAGGGTTTCTAACTCCATGCTCCATGCGCTCTGCGCTTAGCGGCTTCTTATTTCGCCAATAGCGTTTCGATCCGTTTGACCAGTACTTCAGGTTCCACGGGCTTGTCAATATAATCGTCCGCTTCCGTTTCAAGCCCCATCTGTTGGGTATAGCGAGTTGTAGAAATCTTAGAAACCACTGCAGTCAAAAGGAGGATAGGAATCTTACTCAATTCTGGATTGGCCTTCAACTCCTTGCACACCGCATACCCATCCTTGTCCGGCATCATTACATCGAGGACGATGAGGTCCGGATTTTCAGTCTTTGCCTTTTGAAGCCCCTCAATTCCACCGTATGCGGCAGCTACCGCATAATTCTTGGACTCCAGGATCATCGTCACCGCTTCCACCAAATCAGGATCGTCATCAACGATTAAAATCTTCTTTGGCATCTTCCTTCCCCTCCTTTTTTTATGCAAAGGGCATGGAGCATAGCGCATAGGGTTCTGTATCTCAGGGCTTTAGCCCTGACCCGTCAGCCCTAAAGGGCTGAGTTACACTCTATGCCCTCTGCTCTTTGCTCTATGCGGTGTTATGGTTGTGGCCTTGGCAGGAGGCCTGCGGCCTTAGCAATCTCTGCCACCTTCTCCTCCCACTCAATCGCCATTATATGTATCCCCCTTACCCCAGGTATCTCCCTCAACCTCTGAATCGTCTCCACACAAATCTTAATTCCTTCTTCCGATTGTTTTTCCTTAGGCACCCCCTTCATCCTCTCGATCATCTCATCCGGCACATCCATCCCAGGCACCTGATTCTTCATATACCGCGCCATTCCCACCGACTTAAACGGCGTCACCCCCCCCAAGATCGCACACCTCTCATGAAGCCCTCTGTCCCTCACCATCTCCATCCATTTCGCAAACCTTTCGATGTTGTAAATACACTGCGTCTGGATAAACTCACAACCCGCCTTCACCTTCTTCCCTAACCTCGCCGCACGTATCTCAAACGGATCCGCAAACGGATTCTCCGCCGCCCCAATAAAAAGCATCGGCTTGCCCTTCAATTCCTCTCCCCCCAAAAATTTACCTTCGTCCCTCATCGTCTTAACCGTGTTAATTAACTGAATCGAATCTATATCAAAGACATTCTTCGCCTTGGGATGATCCCCAAACTTCTGATGATCCCCAGAAAGACAAAGGATATTATTGATCCCAAGGGCTGCTGCCCCCAAGATGTCACTCTGTATCGCTATCCGATTCCGATCCCGACAAACCATCTGAAGAATGGGATCAAAGCCTATTTCCTTAAGAATGATACATGAAGAAAAGGAGCTCATTCTCACCACCGATGTCTGATTGTCCGTCACATTGACCGCATCCACTATCCCCTTGAGTAAACCCCCCTTCCTCCGGATCACCTCTGGATCCGCCCCCCTCGGAGGCCCACACTCGGAAGTCACCACAAACCCACCAGACTCCAGAATTCTCTCAATGTTCGACTTGGTCTTCATGTCCTGTTTTCCCTCAACGCTGTAAATTAAATTTTCCCTTACCTTAAAGGTTAAGGATAAGGTTGAGAATTTCTTTTCTTAACCTCAACCTAAACCTCAACCTCAACCTTCTCTTTTACAATCTCAGATCTTCTCTGATCCTCTTGCGGGGTCCTCCGTCCCTCGATGTCGTCCAATCCTTCACCGGGATGATCTCCTCATAACGATCCATCTGCCCAAGCTCCTTCAGCCTGTCAATGATCAACTGCCAACCACAATCCAACTCCTTGTCCACCTCACACTTCCCATTCGATGACCCCCCACAAGGCCCATTGAGCAAACTCTTCGCACAACGAGCTATTGGACAGATTCCTCCTGTCTGATCGAGGATACACGTCCCACACCCCTGACAACGCTCACTCCATACCCCTTGCTCAAGAGTGACCCCAAGAAACGTCGTATTGACCGCAGGAAGGACTGGCTTTGAACGATACTTCTCCGCCACATACTGAATCCCAGCCCCACAAGCCATCGATAAGATCACCTCATAGTCCCCCACAAATGGACGCACCTGATCAATATACTCATGATCACACTGACGCTCCAACGTCTGCTCCCGTACCTCAATCTCCTCACCCTCTTTCGCACGAGCAAGTCGGATCTCCGAGGCAAGGACCCCCACTTCTCTTTCCCCCCCAGCCGCACAAACCGTCACACACTCATTACAACCCAATAGTAATATCTTTTTGTAGGGTTTTAACATTGCCAGAATCTCTTCCAACGTCTTCCGATTCGCTACGATCATGGATACCTCCAATTATTTGGGATTAGGGATTGGGGTTTAGGGATTAGCTAACCCCCAACCCCTAAAACCTAACCCCTGTCATTTCTTCTTCTTGGCAGGCGACGGCCCTAAGGCCCTTACCCTTTCCGTCATCTCACGGGCCACCTCCGCAAACCGCTGACCCTGAGCCGAACTCATATTATACATCTCTAATCGAGCCCCTCCTAAACCTACCTCATCCAATAAACCTTTTACATATTGAACCCGTTTCTTTGCTCTTAGATTTCCTCTGAGGAAGTGACACTCCCCCTCCAAACAACCCGCTAAATAGACCCCATCCACCCCTGACTCAAAAGCACGAAGAATAAGAAGTATATCCACCCTCCCCGTACAGGGAACCTTCACTATCTTCACATTCGTCGGATAGTTGAGTCTCATCGAACCTGCCAGGTCCGCCGCACTATAAGCTCAGTGCTCACAACAAAAGGCTAAGACCTCTGGCTCAAAGCCCGGGAACTGCGCTGGTGCCACTTGCCCCGTCTCAACCTTCTCCTGAACTGAATCCATCCCTATCTCCCTATTGCGGAATGCGGAATGGCGAATGCGGAATTACAATTCTGTTTTGAACCTAAAATTATTCCGCAATCCGAATTCCGAAATCCGCATTTAATTATGCTGCTACATCCATGACCAAAGCTTGACACTTTGCCCACAATTGGGGATCACTGAAGTGCATGAGCTCTATGGCCCTGGCCGGGCACTCGGCAGCGCAACTGCCACAGCCCTTGCACTTTGCCAAATCAATCTCTGCCTCGCCCTTCACATTAATTATAGGCACTTCATACGGACAGACTCTCACACAGGTCAAACAAGCCGCACAACGCTCGCCCTCCACCATGGCCACCACACCCCCCACTAACATCTTCTCTTTGGATAAGATGGTGCAGGCCCGAGAAGCTGCTGCACTCGCCTGAGTGATCGTTTCGCTGATCAATTTTGGTCCGTGGGCGCCACCAGCGAGATACATGCCGTCGGTTGCAAAATCAACAGGTCTCAACTTCATATGGGCTTCCAAGAAGAAGCCTTCCATCGTTCGAGGAACCTTCAGCATAGTCGCCAATTCCTCATTCTCTCTTGGAATGGTAGCCGCAGAAAGAACTAGGAGGTCAGGTTTTATCTCCATTCTTTCCTTTAAGATTCGATCCAAGAAAGAGATGGAGAGATTTTGTCCATCCTTTTTGACTTCTGGTTTTTCTTCGGGTTCGTATCGGATGAACATAATTCCTTGCTCCCGGGCTTTGGCGTAGTAAGATTCTGCAAGGCCATAAGTCCGCATATCCCGATAGAGGATGGAGATATTGGCATTGGGATTCAGTTCCTTAATCTTGAGAGCATTTTTCACGGCTGTGGCACAGCAAGTCCGGCTACAATTGGGTCGCTCTTTGTTTCTCGATCCCACACATTGAATCATCACAATATGATTTGCTCGTACGATTTCGTCAGGTTGATTTACAATCCACCTTTCTAATTCAAGCTGCGTAACAATGCGGGAATCTTCACCATAGAGATATTCATTGGGTTTCCATTCTTGGGCGCCCGTGGCCAGGATCGTTATGCCATGTTCAATCTTCCGGTAATACATGGTAGGTGCTACCATCACCCCAGTGGAGAAGTTTCCTTTTGAGCCGCTGAAATCAACCACCAGGGCATTGGTGATGACGTGAATGGAAGGATGGTTCGTTACTCGATTGATTAAATCCTTTAGAAAGGCCTGGACATCTTGACCCTCAAGGGTATAGTGCAGATTTTTCAGATTTCCACCCAACTGGGCTTCTTTCTCGAGAAGGAAGATCTCAAATCCCTGTTCTGCAAGTTTGAGGGCAGCGGTCATCCCAGCCACGCCTCCTCCAATGACCAATCCCTTATGGGTTACCGGCAATCCCAGTTCGCTGAGGGGTCGGATCAAGCGGGCATTGGCCACGGCCATCCGGACAAGGTCTTTGGCTTTATGGGTCGCCTCTTCCTTCTGCCGCATATGGACCCAGGAGCATTGGTCACGGATATTCGCCATCTCGAAGAGGTATTTATTTAATCCTGCTTCCCGACAGGTTTCTCTAAACATCGGTTCATGGGTTCTTGGAGAACAGGAGGCCACAATGACACGATTTAGATTATTTTCTTTGATCGCATTCTTAATTTTTTCCTGGGTGTCCTGGGAACAG
>Ga0187886_1003949_pt1 | contig 10880 bp, 9 predicted proteins | sample June2016WEW_20_1_FD_133001 | JGI IMG/M metagenome (GOLD analysis project Ga0187886, IMG submission 133001) | Peatland microbial communities from SPRUCE experiment site at the Marcell Experimental Forest, Minnesota, USA - June2016WEW_20_150 | ecosystem: Environmental > Terrestrial > Soil >...
AATGATTTGCAGGCTTTGACTCTCCAGCTCTGGCGCGAAGCACGTTTTACATTCGTAGTGGTTACGCATGCGATTGAAGAAGCAGTGAGAATGGGCCAATCGATCATGATCCTGGATCCGGCTGGCCGGCAAATGGGTCAGCTTGTCAACCCCTTGTTCGGTGAACCGGTAGATCGGGATAGTCTTGTCTACCGCCAGCTTTTCGACGAGCTGCAGATACGATTGGGGGCGGTGTGAAGCACGGGAACGTCTTTACTGCTCTGCTAGCCTTGCTGTTGCTGTGGCAGGGATTGGCTATGCTGTTGAACCAGCCAGTTTTGCCCACTCCCTTGACCGTGATGGTCGTGTTGGCCGGAGAGCTTGGCCGTGGGGAGTTGCCGCTGCATTTCCTGGCCAGTTTGTGGCGCGTTGTGGCCAGTATGCTCCTGTCAGTGCTGCTGGCTGCCCCAGCCGGGCTGGTCCTGGGACAATCCCCGCGCTTGAATCGTATTTTTTACCCATTTATTTACTGGCTGTATCCCGTCCCCAAAGTGGTGCTGGTGCCGGTGGTGCTGCTATTCCTGGGAATTGGCGACCTGGCCAAGATTGTGATCATATTCCTGATCTTATTCTTTCAAATCCTTGTGCTGGTGCGCGACCAGGCGGCTGCATTGCGTCCCGAGCTGATCCAGAGCGTGCGCAGCCTGGGCGCCGGCCGCCGGGCATTGTTCCGCTTTGTGTATCTCCCGGCCAGCCTGCCGGCAATCCTGACCGCTCTGCGCCAATCCGTTGGGACGGCGGTGGCAGTGCTGTACATTGCCGAACTGTTCGCTACCCGGTATGGACTGGGTTATTACATTTTCCTGAATGGAAGTACGCTGTTGAATTATCCCGCCATGTATGCCGGGATAATTTTGATGAGCCTGCTAGGGATGATGCTATATTTCGGCGTGGATGGCTTGCAACGCTGGCTGTGTCCCTGGTTGAGAGCTGGTCAGCCAGAAGGAAGCCAGCATTGAAATCGGTAAAAGCTTTCCTGGATCTGATTAAATTTGAACATACCATCTTTGCCTTACCGTTTGCTTACCTGGGCATGCTGGTCGGAGCAAACGGTTGGCCTGGCTGGGGCAAATTTCTGTGGATCACCTTTGCCATGGCAGCCGCCCGGACTTTAGCCATGGCATTAAATCGCATTCTCGACCGCAGACTGGATGCGGTGAATCCGCGTACTGCCCAACGTCCACTGGTCACCGGGTCGATTTCTATGCGGACGGCCTGGATCGGTACTTTCCTCTCCGCAGCTTGTCTGGTGCTGGCTGCCGGGATGCTGGGACCAATGCCACTCCGCCTTCTGCCTGTTGCTTTGTTTTTTTTGGTAGGTTATTCATACACCAAGCGCTTCACAGAATTCTCGCATTTCATCCTGGGTTTCACAGATGGCCTGGCCCCGGTGGGAGCCTGGGTAGCGGTGCGTGGATCGCTGTTTACCTGGCAGGATTTTCCCGCCTGGCTGTTCCTGGCGATAGTGACGTTATGGATCGGTGGCTTTGACTTGTTGTATGCCTGCCAGGATGTAACCCACGACCGGCAATTAAACCTTTACGCTATCCCCGCCCGGCATGGTATTCTTTATGCATTACATCTATCGACACTCAGCCATTTAGTGATGACAACCTTGCTCGTCCTTCTGGGTTACCTGTTGGGTTTTGGCTGGTTTTACTGGTTGGCATTGCTGGTGGTTGTCGCTCTGTTGGTGTGGGAACACCGCCTGGTCACATCGGCGGACCTTTCAAAAATTAACCTTGCTTTTTTTAACGTGAACAGTTTTATTGCAGTAGTCCTTTTTTTGGGCGTCCTGGCTCAATATATCTTTTGAGGGAAAGCATGGCAAAATATTCCATCCGGTCTTTGGTCGATTCTGATCGTGAATGGGTAGGTCAGCGTATACAGCAGAATTGGGGTGCCCAGATAGTGGTTGTGCACGGTATTGTCTATCATCCGGCTGATCTGCCCGGTTTCCTGGCGCTTTACCACGGAGGGCCGGTTGCCCTGGCAACTTTTCACCTCGAAGGCGACACCTGTGAGTTGGTCAGCCTGGATTGCGACGTGCAAGGAATTGGTATAGGAACGGCTCTGGTGGCTGCCGTACTTCAGGCAGCTAAAAAAGCTGGTTGCCGGCGGGTATGGCTGGTGACGACCAACGACAATCTACACGCCCTGGGGTTTTATCAGAAACGTGGGTTTCATCTGGTAACTGTCCACCCTGAGGCAGTGACCGAAGCCCGCAAGCAAAAACCTTCCATCCCCATGATTGGCGAAAATGGTATTCCTATTCGTGATGAAATTGTTCTTGAAATAACGATCGAGTAAGGTAATAGACTCGGAATTTGGCTCATCGGGAATTGCCGTGCGGAACTAAGTTCTTCCACGGGAAATCCCAAAGGTCCAGGTTTATCAAGGTTGCAGATCAAGCAAGAGACTGTAAAGGGCAATATTGCCAGGGATGCGATTATCACTTTCCTGGCGCAACGACAATCTCACCCGTTTTTCATCTTTTATTGAATAGGGGATGTCAATTTCAAAAGGGGTGTGGCTCAAATTCCCGGTAGGAGGAGGGATTTGCAGCTCGGTGCTTGCGACGACATTTTGCCGTTCGTCGATCAATTCGATCACCAACGGTTTATTACTGAGTGGTTTTGCCAGGCCAATCAAGTGGACCACGCCTCCGCTGATTGTGTCGCCAAAACGAGGCCAGCGCACCAGGTAAGGTTCTTGTTGAAATGTGGGAGCACTCACCTCGCTTTCTCCCAATGAAAGTAGAAACAGGTCCACCGAGGTAAGAGTGATCAACCGCCCGGACTTATCCTTGATGTACATCACCAGCCGGGCTGATTCGGCCACGGCATTGATCTGGAAATTGATCTTGGGAGTGATAATAACATTCTGCTCGGGGTTATATCTAAGATTGACCTCAACGTGGTTGATGATCCGGCCATCTTCGCCTAACAGGTCAAAATATACATTACCGTCATCACCGGGGGTTACCATGGCCTCGACTTTAATTGGAGAGGAAATTTCTGAAAGCGGGCCAGGCCGAATTAAACGTAGGGAGGCGAGCGGGGGCGTAGGGGTCGAGGTGATCGTCGGGGTAAAGGTGGCGGTTGGAGTGCGAGTAGGTGTAGGACCCAGGCTGGGCGTAAATACTTTGGTTGGCCAGGCGGTCAGCGTGGCGCTGTCGGTGGCTGGTAAATTACTGGCAGGCGGTTCCTGGCTGGCAGTGCCGGTTTCGGTTGGGGAGCTTACCACTGCCACGGCGTTGGGCTGAGCCGTCTGGGATGCGGTAGGTGTTTTTTGCGGAATTGTCGGCGAGGAGAGACGGATGGCGGTTCCAGGAACTTTGAACGCCTGGCAAGCTGACAGGCAAATAAAAAGGCCAATGCCTGCATTGACCAGCAGGATGGTTCTCTTTAAAGAACTGCCATTGGATCGGAGGGATATCATCGGAATGTGCTTTATTATAAGTGATAAATTTCGCTGTACTTCGTTATCAAGTAGCGCAGGTAAGGTTCAGGAGTAATTTCAGTCCCAGTCACCTTCCGGATCAGATCTTTTGGTTCAAATTTTGACCCGTGCCGGTGGATCTTTTCACGCAGCCAATCTAAAAGAGGTCTGAAATCGCCTGTGGAGATGCTTTTTCCCAACGTCGGGAGATCCTTATGAATGGCTTCCCAAATTTGTGCGGAGACCAGGTTGCCCAGGGCGTAGGTAGAGAAGTAGCCAAAACTCCCAAGGGACCAGTGAACATCTTGCAGGACTCCCCTGGCATGGTCAGGTGGAGTGAGGCCGAGGTAGTTTTTCATCCGGCTGTTCCATGCTTCTGGCAGGTTTTTTACATCCAGGCTGCTTTCTATCAAAGCAATTTCCAGCTCAAGGCGCAGCATGATATGCAGGTTGTAAGTGGCTTCGTCGGCTTCCACGCGAATTAGACCGGGTTCAACCCGATTTATCCCCCGGTAAAATGTGTCCAGGCTAATATTCCCCAACTGGCCAGGAAATAACTGCTGCAGGCGCGGGTAGTAATATAACCAGAAAGGCCGCGACCGGCCTACCAGGTTTTCCCACAGTCGGGATTGGGATTCATGGATGGCCATCGAGACACCGCCTGCCAGGGGCGTCCGTTCCAGGGAAGGGTCGATCCCCTGTTCGTACATGGCATGTCCGGCTTCATGCATACTTCCAAAAATAGCCGTCTTCAGTTGTTGCGGGTTGACCCGGGTGGTAATACGAACATCTCCGGTATTAATTGCGGTAGTAAAAGGGTGGACAGAGAGGTCTTGCCGGCCGCGCTGCCAGTCAAAACCAAAACGTGTGATGACCTCTTTACCAAAATCTAACTGTGTCTTCTCAGGATAATCCACTGATAGAAAACTGTTATCCGGCCCGGTTTTCTCGGCGATAGCTTGCAGCAGGTCGACTTGTTGAGGCCGCAGTGCATTAAAAATTGTCTGGACTTCGGCTGTTTTCAGACCCGGTTCATAATTATCCAATAAAGGATCATAGACATGCCTATACGGCTGGAAAAAACTGGCGTATTGTCTGCACAATGAAACAATTTTTTCCAGTTCAGGCTGGAACATAACAAAATCTGAAGCAGCTTTGGCTTTTTCCCAAACCGAATAGGCATTGGAGGTGACGCGCGTGTTTTCTTCGACCCATGCAGAAGGGACGCGTTTACTTTTCTGATATTCCCGGCGGGTGATCTTTATCAGGCAGGCATCGTCAGAGTCTGAGGGTAATTGACTGGCCAAGGGGTCCAGATCATCCAATAGCTGCCCCACTTCATCTGAAGTGAACTTTTCATGGGCAATTTTGGCCAGGGTACCGACCTGGTACCCTCTTCCAGCCGCGCCGCCGGGTGGCATGTAAGTTTCCTGATCCCAGCCTAACAAAGCCTTGGCGTATTTGAGGTCAACCACCTCACTCAAGATCGCTTTTAACCGAGTTAGTTTTTCCCCCATAGAATTATGCTACTTTCCAACGTAGCGGTTCGCCACGCAGGGCAGCCAGGACTTCTGTGCTGATATCATAAGCCGCTCTCGCCTGGGCCTCGAGCGTCTGCGCGCCGATGTGGGGTGTGCAAACAACATGCGGGTGAGCCACCAGTTCGGTCGCGCCGGGTGGTTCTGCGGCAAACACATCCAGGCCAGCAAAAGCCACTTTGCCGGAGTTTAGCGCAGCCAGCAGGCTGGCTTCGTCGATGACTCCACCCCTGGCGGCGCAAATAATACGCACGCCCATTTTCATTTTTTCAAAGGCGGTCGCGCCCAGCATAACGCGGGTTTCGTTAGTTAATGGGGTATGAACGGTAATAATGTCCGAGCGAGAATAAAGCTCTTCCAGGCTGACCGGCTCTAACCCACGCTGGCGGATTTCACCCGGTTGGAGCAGAGCGTCGTACCCGATCACTATCATTCCACAGGCTCCAGCCCGTTGAGCTACCGCGCTGCCAATGCGGCCTACTCCGATGACTCCTAACGTTTTCCCGTAAATTTCTGTGCCTTCTAGCTCTTTCTTCAGCCATTGGCCGTTTTTCATGCCACTGTCTGCGCGTGGGATTTCACGCGCCATGCTGAGCATCAAACCCAGGGTCAATTCTGCCACTGCAATGGTAAGCCCCAGGGGCGCGTTGACCACTGTGATTTTTAGCTCGCGGGCGGCTGCAAGGTCTATGTTATCCACTCCTACCCCGGAACGCCCAACCACCTTCAACTTTTTTCCAGCCGCCAGCACGGCGGCATTGACTTTGGTCCGGCCGCGCACGATTAAAGCATCATATTCGCCGACAATTTGAAGCAGCTCTTCGGCCAAGATTCCGTTGCGGTCGATAGTTTCAACAGCGGCGCGTAAAATCGCCTGCCCGCTTTCTTCCAGACCATCTGTCAGCAAAATTTTCCAAGCAGCCATTATGAATCTCCTCTTCGATTAAGATTCTTAAAGTTTAATAGACCGATCTCGATTATTTTACCTTAAATCGGGTGCATTATCTTAGGGGGTTCTTTGGGATTTACCGTGGAAGGTCCCCGGATTTTGGGTGTGAGCGTGCTTAGCACGCTCACACCCAAAATCCGGTAATCCACCACAAGGATTCCCATGAACCATCTTAGGCTCATCGGGAATTGCGGTGCTGAAGAGCCTATCTTGCCGTTCCTGATGGAGATGGCTATTCCGGTTCGACTTTTACCAGGACAGCCCGAACCGCTACCCGCATGCGGTAGCTGTCGCTTTCTTCATCGTAACCCTGGCAAGTGACCAGGGTCAACCAGGAGATATCTTCATGGCTGAGGACGCTGACATCTTCCGGCCTGACTTCGAGCACGGAACGAACCTGGTAGATATAACGCTGTCCCCAGGCGTGAACAATCACCTGGTCGTTATATTTCAGGGTGTCCAGGTTGACAAACGGACCGGGTTTACCGTTCGGTAGATAAACGTGCCCGGTGATGGCGCTGTTTCCAGGTAAAGTGGGGAAAGCTGTGCCTTCCAGATAACCGGCCTGGTCCCAGAGCCAATCTAGCCGCCAACCGCCCAGGTCATTCGGAACTCCAACCAGGAGCGTATTCACCCGAATGGAGGGTATTTCAAGGGTCATTGTATCCATTGCCTGATAGGCCTGGTCGGCATGTTGGGGAGGAATGTAGCTGACAACGTCAGGGGCGAAACCGGTAGCCGGTAGGACAAGGTTTGTATTGAGCTTCCAAATTTCTCGCCCAAACTCTTCCGTAGTTGCCGAAAAGAATAACGTCGTGCCAATGGCAGTGAAGTGACCAGGGTCTGATCCCTTGCTGCCTGGATTAATGTCGGCTATGCGCGAGGTTGATTCCTTCCTGAATGGGAACTCACTCTTATACAATTCATACCCGTATACCCCATCCGTGGCGCTGAAGAACAGATCCGTGCCGATAATTTTCAGATTGTGGGGAAAAGAAGGGCCGACAGGATTGATAGTTTGTACTGGATCTGCGTCGTGATAGGGAGGTGTAGCTCTCCAGAGCTGGACTCCGTTGCTGGCGTTGCTGGCGCTGAAGAGAAGTTTAGCGCCGATCACAGCAAAATGTTGCGGGTCGCCGCTGGTGACCCCAGGATAAATATCAAACACACGATAGGTAGTCTCGGTATCGTAGGGTGGAATGGTGTAGTGCAGTTCTTTCCCGCTGGTTGATGTCGTAGCGGTAAAAAACAGCTTATCTTCGACAACTTGAAAGTCGCCTGGATCGCCGTCAGAATCGTCAGCGTTCAGCTCGTTGACCTCGATGGTGGTATCCGGTGTATAAGGCGGAGTGGATTTCCAAAGCTGGTACCCCAGGCTGCTGCCGTCGGTGGCGTTAAAGAAAAGAGTCGTTTCGACGTTGATCAGGTGAGCGGCGTGACCATCTCCGCCGGGTCCTGGGAAGGTTTGCGAGACGCGCGTGGTGCTGGCGGCGTTGTAAGGCGGTTCAGATTTCCAGACGTCTGTTCCGCTGGAATCATCGGCGGCGAAGAAGAGGATCCACCCGATATTGGTCAGGTAAGCCGGGTTGGAGCCCGGAGAGCCTGGGTTCAAGTCAACCACCTGGCTGGCGCTGGTATAGGGCGGCTGAGTTTTCCATAACTCGAACCCAGTCAGGTTGTCCTTGGCCTGGAAAAACAGGGTGTTGCCGATGGATAAGAAATATTTGGGGAATGAATCGCTTTCCGGATTGATGTCTGCCACCTGGACGGCAGTAATATAAGGCGGATCGGTCTTCCATAACTCCACCCCGTGTACGCCGTCTGTTCCGCTGAAAAACACGGTGGAATCGATGACGGCGATTTCATCGGGATTGACCCCGTCTCCCATTACTTCAACATCCGAAACTTCTACCACCTGGGTGTAAGGGGGGTCAGTCTTAAAAAACCTGGGACCACGCCGTTCGGTGGCGATGAAAAACAGGGTCGGACCGACCGCGGTTAATTCATGGGGATCTGAGCTATCCTCGCCTGTAAATATATCGGCGATTTGAGTGGGGCTCCCCAGGCCGCTGGCAAGGGGTGTGGCTTCAACTGCTCGGGTTGGGGGCTGAAAAGCAAAGGTACCTGAGATAAACAAAATAGCAATGAACGCCCTCCACCAATGGATGGGTTTCCAGTTGGATCGACCGAGTAGTTGTTTATTCATACCTTAATGCCTCTACAGGTTCAAGACCAGCTGCCCGGTTCGCCGGATATAAACCAAAGAACACACCGATTGCGGTGGAGAAGAGCGTGGCAATCAAGATCGAATCAATTCCGACTGCCGGAGTTATTGCGGTGCCCGCCGCGGTGGCAATCCGCCCAATTACCCCCGCGATGATATATCCCAGGGCAATGCCTATCAACCCGCCTAACAAGCTCAACAAGGCCGATTCGGTTAGAAACTGTACCAGGATGTCCCTTTTTCTGGCTCCAATAGCTTTCCGCAAGCCGATCTCACGCGTGCGTTCAGTGACGGATACCAGCATAATGTTCATGATCCCGATCCCGCCCACCAGCAAAGAAATGCCTGCCACGCCGCCCAGGAAAATTGTAAACGTCCCCGTGATAGCCGTAGCGGATGTAACAAAAGAAGCCTGGGATAAAACGTTGAAATCGTTGGTTGCCGTGGTAATTTTATGACGAGATCTAAGGATGGCAGTTACTTCATCGGAGGCAGCCGTCACAGTGTTGGCGCTGGTGGCCTGGACCAGGATCTGGCCCACCTGCTGTGGGTTTCTGGAGTTCAGATATACCTGTGCGGTAGTAAAGGGGATCAGAAAGATGTTATCGGCGCTGCCAAATCCGCCGCCGCCGACTGAATTCAATACGCCGATAATGGTGAAGGGCACCTTATTCATGCGGATGACCTGCCCGACCAGCCCGTTAGTGGTGTTAAACAGGTTGGTAGCCACACCCGCGCCAATCACACAGACCGCGGAGCGCCCCGTGATTTGATTGGCGGTAAAAAATGACCCGTCGCTTAAAGTATAGTTGCGCATGGCCGGGTAATTCGCATTAATTCCAGTGGCTTCGCTGCTGTAGGTCGCTCCGGCAGCGGTCAGGTTAGCGTTTCCATTAATTACCGGGGAGACCTGGGCGACATCGGGGGCCTGGGATGGATCTGCCAGGGCCGTCGCATCTGCAAAAGTTAGCGGCTTTGGATTGGTTTGCCCTCTCTGTCCGAAGTTGCGCTGGACAAACAGCAGGTTGGTTCCCATGCTGTTGATCTGGTTGGTAATCGAGTTCGAGGCCCCCTGGCCAACCCCCAGCATGGCAATGACCGCCGCCACGCCGATAACAATACCCAGGATAGTCAAGCCTGAGCGAAGTTTGTTTGAATTGAGGCTTTCCAGCGCCTCAAGGATTAACTGCCCAAGATTCATAATACTGCCTCCAATGCTCCATCGCGCAAGTGCAAGACCCGCCCGGTTTGAGCGGCAATATTTGGATCGTGCGTGACGATGATGGTGGTCATTTTCCTTTCGCGATTGAGATTCAAGATGATTTCCATAATCTCCTTACCGGATTTAGAGTCCAGGTTGCCGGTCGGTTCGTCTGCCATCAAAATGGCCGGATTGTTCACCAGGGCGCGCGCAATGGCTACCCGCTGCTGCTCCCCTCCGGAAAGTTCAAATGGGCGGTGGTGGATGCGGTCGCCCAGGCCGACGGCCTCCAGCGCTTCACGAGCGCGTTTGGTACGGTCGTGATTAACCCCTCCGTATCGTAGAGGGAGCTCCACATTGGCCAGCGCACTGGCTCGGTGGAGCAGGTTGAAGCTCTGAAAGACGAATCCCACTTTTCGGTTGCGGATACTGGCGAGCTGATCGTCGTTTAATTTTGCCACTGGTTCGCCGTCCAGGATATATTCTCCGGAAGTAGGCCGATCCAGGCAACCCAGCATATTCATCAGGGTTGATTTACCGGATCCTGAAGGCCCCATAATCGAGAGAATTTCACCGCGTTGGATTTCAAATGAAACCCCACACAGGGCGGTAACTTCTATCTCTCCCATTTTATAAATCTTACACAGATCTTTGACGCTAATTACAAAATCTTCCATGGTCTGCCTGCCTTAGCCCCCGCCTGGCCCAAAGCCGCCACCGCCACCGGGTATTCGGATGCCGCCGCCAAAGCCGCCCGCCGCCGCTGGAGGATTAAGGATAACCAGGTCGCCTTCCTTGACGCTCCCGCTCCTGATTTCTGATTGGGTATCGTTCGAGGATCCCACCACGATATTCACCGGGACAGCCTGGCCGTTTTGCAGCAGGTAAATTTGCGATCGGCCATTGGTGGTGCGAATAGCGCGGTTGGGCACCAGGAGAATATTGTCGATCTGGTTAGTAATGATGTTTACCGCGGCGGTCATGCCGGTCCTGACATTGCTGTCGGGATTGAGTAATTCCACGGTCACATCATAGTTGACTACGCTGGATACGATTGCTCCAACTGTACCCACTTTGGTCACAACCCCGTTATAGGTTACATTGGGTACGGCATCCAGCGTCAGATTGGCTGTCTCTCCAACCTTAACTTTATCAATGTCAATTTCAGTTACCTGCACGTCGATCAACAGGTGGGTGAGGTCGTCGATGCGGAAAGACGGGGTCGAAGTCGTAACCGAAGAGGCGTTGGCTGAACTGACCTCGTCGCCCACCGACGAGATGACATCGGTGACCGTGCCGGCAAAGGGCGCCCTGATATTAATCGTGTCGAGCGTGGTCTTGTCGGCGGTCACTTTCAACTGGGCGGCCTTGACGTCATCTGGATTGGGTCCATTTTTGACCAGGTCATAGGCGCGCTGTGCATCTTGCAGGCTGGCTTCGGCGACAGCCAGTTGCGCGTCAGCCACGGCAATTTCCTGGGCATCCGGC
>Ga0187886_1003950_pt1 | contig 10879 bp, 8 predicted proteins | sample June2016WEW_20_1_FD_133001 | JGI IMG/M metagenome (GOLD analysis project Ga0187886, IMG submission 133001) | Peatland microbial communities from SPRUCE experiment site at the Marcell Experimental Forest, Minnesota, USA - June2016WEW_20_150 | ecosystem: Environmental > Terrestrial > Soil >...
ATAGTTGAATCTCGCGTGAACGCCCCGCCAGAAATCGACGATTGAGTTCCAGATAATCATTCCCTTCGGGTGCATAAACGCGAAGCCCGGCCCCGCGTCATTGAAGCTGAAAAGGTCTAATTGTTTTCCTATTACGCGATGGTCGCGTTTTTTTGCTTCTTCAAGACGGGTGAGATAATCGTCAAGCTCTTTTTGGGTTCGCCACCCCGTTCCGTAAACCCGCTGGAGCATTTTCTGCGTCGGGTCGCCGTGCCAGTAAGCGCCTGCCACCGACATAATCTTGAATGCGCCGATTTTACCCGTGCTTGGCACGTGCGGCCCCCGGCAAAGGTCCTCGAAATGCTCGCCTGAGGAATAAAAGCTGATTATATCGCCTGTCGCGCGGTTGACGTTGTCGGATTTATATTTGTCGCCGGCAAGTTTCTTTAATGCCTCGCCGCGGGTCATTTCCGTGCGGACAAAGGGCTTGTCTGCCTTGGCGAGCTGGCTCATTTTTTCCTCGATACGCTCGAAATCGGTGGGGCGAATCGGCTCATCGAGGTCGATATCGTAATAGAAACCCTCCTCGACGGTGGGGCCGTAAACGAGTTTTGCCTTGGGCCACAAGTCGCAAATCGCCTCTGCCATAACGTGTGCGCAGCTATGGCGCATAATGTTGAGGCCTTCTTTATCTTTTGAGGTGATGATTTGAATTTTAACGTCGCCTTTTATCGGAGTCGTTAGGTCAACTAAGCGGTCATTTATTTTTGCCGCGACTGCTGCTTTTGCCAGGCCCTCGCCGATTTTTGCCGCGACCTCTTTTGCCGATATGCCGTCCGCGGCCTCGATAACGGAGCCGTCCGGAAGTGTAATTCTTGCCATCAGTTATTCCAATAAAGCAGTTCTAATTCGATAAACAAATTAAGCGGTGTAATTCTAATGATATGCAGAATCGTTGTCAAATTACTTTGTTAAGCAATAACGAAAGACAATGTGGCATTTTCCCTATTTCATCGCAGCCCGGTTGGAAGTAAAAACAATGATAGCGAAAGAAGTTTATTAGCATTAAGAATTTAAGGAACGAGATATGAAAACGACTGAAACAGCGATAGCGATAAAGAAGGGCTCGTCCAAAACAACAATGCTGGCGGTGCGAATGTATTCGTATGGCGGTCCTGAGGTGTTGAGATACGAGGAAGTTCCGAAACCGCAGCCCGGCACCGGTGAGATACTGATAAAGGTGCACGCCGCCGGAGTAAACCCGCTTGACTGGAAAGTTCGCGAGGGCTATTTCAAACAAATGGTTGACTATAAGCTGCCCCTGATTCCGGGCTGGGATTTTTCGGGCGCTGTCGATACGCTCGGTCCCAACGCCGACAGGTTCGAAGAGGGCGACGAGGTTTTCGGCAAAGCCGACAGCTTGAGAGACGGCGCGTATGCCGAATACCTTGTAATGAAAGAATCGGAGGTCGCGTTCAAACCGAAATCAATCGACCACATTGAGGCGGCGGCGATTCCCATAGGGGCGTTAACGGCGTGGCAGGCATTATTCGATACCGCCCGGCTAAAAGAAGGTCAGTCGGTGCTGATTCACGCCGCGGCGGGAGGCGTCGGACATTTCGCCGTCCAGTTTGCCAAATGGAAGGGTGCGACCGTCATCGGCACTGCTTCCCAGCGTAACCTGGATTTCCTGCGACAACTCGGCGTCGATAAGGCAATCGACTACCATAAGAGGCAATTCGAGGACGTCGTCAGGGACGTTGACGTGGTGCTGGATACAATCGGAGGCGATATCCAGAAACGTTCCTGGAAGGTGCTCAAAAAGGGCGGAATCCTCATTTCGATTGTTAGTCCGCCTTCACAGCAAGAGGCCGACGCAAACGGCGTTTACCAGGCGTTCGTCCGCGCCCAGAGTAACGCGGCGCAATTGGCCGAGATAGCCGAGCTGGTTGATTCAGGAGAGCTGGTGTCCATTGTCGAAACCGTCCTGCCTTTGTCGGAGGCCCGCCACGCACAGGAGCTTAGTCAGGCGGGGCATACTCGCGGCAAGATAGTCCTGAAAATAGTTTAGCGGGCGCAATAATGTGTTTTAGTTCCGGTGGACCGGCAAATTAGGCAAAAGGCGGCAGCGAAATAGGCATTATGCTGATTCAGAATTTATCAAACATAAGGTATTTTTGTAGCGTAATTGAGAGAACCGGATTGGGGAAAAAACGAGATGCCCGGCTAAATGAAAAGCGGGCAAGATATGTTCGACGCCCTGCCAGGATTGCTTGGCAGGGCGTCGAACGTGAAATGGTAATTATTATCGACCCAGGGAATGTCGGGTTTGTTTTGAAAAGGACGAGGTGTGTATGGGTTATAAAATGATTCGGCTGTCGGCGTGCAACGGCGGATACACAGCAATAGCGACAATCGAAAAACCGGGCCTGAGTTTTATAGATTTGATATTCTGGCTGGTTGGTCTGGTTTTCGGTGGTTCTCAGACCAAAGACAAATTCCGCTGAAACTTTCACCTCGCCTGCGTCTTTGCAGGAGTAAAAAATCAGGCGAATATTGTATGAGAAAGATGATTGAGCGGGCAGTCGGGGCATCGGGGCGTGGGTTTGCAGAATTCCTTGCCCGTGTGAACCAAAAGCGCGTGATATTCGTTAAAAAGCTTAATATCCGCAGGAAGATTTGATTCGAAAATCGCCCTGATTTGCTCATATTCAGCATTAAAATCAATGAGGTGATGGCGAGACAGGATGCGTTTGGTATAAGCATCGACGACAAAAACGGGGCGATTGAGTGCATAGAGTAAAACTGAGTCGGCGGTTTCGGGACCAACGCCACTTACGCCTAACAGCTCTTCGCGAAGCTGATAGGTGGGGATGTTTTTAAGTTTGGCGAGCTTGCCGGCGCAGTTTTTAAATAGCCAGTCGATTAAATTCTTTAGTCGGCTGGCCTTTATATTATAGTAGCCCGCGGGGCGAATCAGCTTTGCCAGTCCGGCAGGTTTGATTGAGTGCAGTTTTTCAGGGGTAAGCGCTTTGGCTTTTTTAAGGTTGGCGATTGCCTTTTCGACGTTGCCCCAGTTGGTATTTTGAGTCAGGATTGCGCCGACTACGACCTCGAAAGGCGTTTCACCCGGCCACCAGTGCTGCGGGCCGAATCGGGCATAAAGCAAATCATATATTTTTTTCAACTGCTCAACCGGCATACGCATAAAAATTATAGCGAAAAACAGCACCGAAGCGAAATTATTTGCCGAAAATACTGATAAATTCATCGAATTTACTTTAACTGTATCCGGCAAAAGGGTATAATCATCTATGTCTTTTGTTTAAAGGACAAGAGATAATTAAAATGAAGGATGGAGAATGAGAAGGAAAAGACAAACATATATACAACCAATTTTACTTTGTGCAGTTATATTGTTTTTCGTTTCGAGTTCCGCAACTGCGGGCACTTGGACTACTCTGGATTATCCTGGGGCGACACAATCATATGTGACTGGCATAAGCGGCAATAATATTGTTGGTTACTATGGAACATCGGTAAATCAGCATGGTTTCATCTATGACGGTACTAATTGGAAAACTTTCGATATATCATCTGAAAGGTCAACAGTGTTACTCGGTATTAGTGGCAACAACATTGTAGGAGAGTATGAAGATTCTGTTTTTATTGGTCTTTATCATAGCTTTTTATATGATGGGACGACTTGGACTACTATACCCTTAATGGCATTCGGGGTTGGTCCAGGCATTAATTACGGCATTGATGACGATATTATTGTTACCTCTAACCAGATTTATAATATAGCGACACAAAGCCTTACTACCTTAAACTATCCGGGAGCAAGCAGGACAATGATATGCGGTGTTGATGGCAGTAATCTTGTTGGTTCTTATGATAATCATGGTTTTGTTTACAATATGACTACCCAAAATTGGACAACTATCGACTATCCGGAAGCAACTTATACACGCATTTATGGCATCGATGGCAGTAACCTTGTTGGTTCATCAACCTTAAATGGCGAAAAACTCGCCGACTTCATCTATGATGGGACAACCTTTCATGCTTTGGACTTGCCTGGTTCACCGATGGGTATATACGGAAATATTATCGTAGGTTCTTATATCACAACTATTCATTTTGGTGATAATGGCATCGGTGTTTTTTCTCACGGTTATGTTTACACAATTCCCGAACCCGCCTCACTTTTATTTATGGGCCTCGGTGCGGCATTTGTCGCCAAAAGACGCAGATAGAATTCGTCATTGTTCCAACCTTTCTGCTTCACGCTGTCCGCTGACTCTATTCACCAGTCACACCCTGTCGAGCCATTTCCTGAGTTATTTATTTGAAAGGCGGGCGGACTGCTGTTAAAATTGCCGGTTCTTTTGAGAGTTCCGGATATGGGACAAAATATCGACAAGCACAAGCTGGCCAACGGAATGGTGCTCCTCGGCGAGCGTATGGAGGCCGTAGAATCGGTGGCGTTCGGCTTTATGCTGCCGGCAGGCGCCGCGCTTATGCCCGAGGGATGCTGCGGGGCAGCCAACGTTATTTCCGACTGGATTTTCAGGGGGGCCGGCGACAGGGACAACAGGCAATTAGGCGACGCACTGGACGGCCTGGGTTTGCAGCGTTCAGGCGGAAGCGATACCGCCCATATCTCAATAGGCGCTGCCCTCGAATCGAGCAACCTCGCCAAAGCAATCGACCTTTTCGGCGATATAATCCTCAGGCCCAAACTGCAGGATGAGCAATTTACCCCCGCCAGACAGCTCGTAATCGACGGCATAAAGGGGCTTGGCGATGACCCCCGCCAGAAGGTTATGCTCAAGCTGCGCGAATTGTTTTACCCGCCGCCTTTGGGGCGAAGCACCGTCGGTGAAATCGACCAGCTTGAAAAACTGACCCCCGGCAACACCAGAGAAATTGTCGCCGACAATTTTAATATATCGGAAGCAATTTTTTCAGTTGCGGGGAAATATGATTTTGATGCTGTCAAAAAGCAGCTCGAAAAACTGTTCGGCTCAGTCAAAAAACGGGCGTCTAAAACACTGACAATAGGAACCAGTGGCGGCAAATATAAACATATTCCCAACGAAGGCGCACAGGTGCACATAGGCCTTATGACGCCGAGTGTCCTGATGGGCGACAAGGATTACTACAACGCGCGCCTGGCGGTAGGGGTTCTTTCGGGCGGGATGAGCGCCCGGCTGTTTACCGAGGTCAGGGAAAAGCGCGGGCTTTGCTACGCGGTAGGCGCCCAATACCACGCTCTCAAGGAAGCCGCGGGGATTGCCTGTTACGCGGGCACCTCTCCCGAAAAGGCGCAGCAGACCTACGATGTCATAACAGGCGAGTTTAATCGCCTCGCTGAAGGCATCACCAAAGAGGAAATGCAGCGGGCGCAAACCGGCCTTAAATCGGCGCTGATTATGCAAAGCGAATCATCCAGCAGCAGGGCCGGCTCAATCGCAGGCGATTATTATATGCTGGGTAAGGTTCGCCTCCTCGATGAAATAAAATCCGCAATCGACAAAACGACCGTCGATTCGGTCCTGAGCTTTTTACGAAAACACCCATTCAAAGATTTCACAGTCGTAACAATCGGCCCGAAAGAAATAAAAACAGGTTAGCTATAAATGGAATTCAAAATTCACAAGCTGTCAAACGGCCTGACGATTATCGGCGAGTTAAACAAAAGCGCCAAATCAGCTGCGGTGGGTTTTTTCGTCCGCACAGGCGCCCGAGACGAGACAATGCAAATCAACGGCGTATCGCACTTCCTCGAACATATGGTTTTCAAGGGCACTGAAAAATTAAGCGCACTGGCAGTCAACGAGGAATTCGACAAGACAGGCGCACAATACAACGCCTTTACAAGCGAGGAAAACACCGTCTTCTGGGCGGCGGTCCTGCCTGAGTTTCTGGCCGAAATCACGCAGCTTTGGGTTGAGCTGATGAGGCCGGCGCTGCGGACTGACGACTTTAATATCGAAAAGCACGTCATCAAAGAAGAAATCGCGATGTATCAGGACCAGCCCAATTATGACGTTTACGACAGGTGCAGGTCGCTCTATTTCGGCGGCCACCCCTGCGGCCACAGCGTCTTAGGCAGCGCTGAATCAATCGACGCGATGACGGCTGACCAGATGCGTGAGTATTTTAACTCCCGATACGCCCCAAATAATATGGTCGCCTGCATCGCGGGAAATTTCGACTGGAACAAAATTCGCGATATCATCGAGAAGGGCTGCTCAAAATGGGAAAAACGCGATACCCCCAGGCAGCTTACGGATACCCGCGGCACACAGGAAAAGCAGCGTCTCGAAAAAGCAAACCTTGTTCGCGAGCATATCGCCCTTATGAGTCCCTCGGTAAGCGCAGAAGACCCGAGACGATTCGCGGCGTCGCTTTTGAGTATGGTTGTCGGCGACGACGTCGGCTCGCGGTTTTTCTGGGAATTAGTCGATAAGGCAATCGCCGAAACCGCGTCGATGGAATTTTCCGCGATGGACGGCACAGGCGCCAATTACACATACGTTCGCTGCAGCAGCGCAAATGCAGACAAATCAATTGAAATTATCAACCGGATTTTCGCCGACCTTGCCAAAACGGGTATTACCGAAGACGAGCTTGTAAAGGCCAAAAACAAGGTCTTAAGCGCATTAGTCATAAAAAATGAGATTCCGATGGGCCGATTAGTCGATTTGGGCTTCAATTGGACTTACCTGCGTGAATACCGTAACATCGAGCAGGAGGTTTCCGCGATAAAAGCCGTAACAGTGGCCGAGGTTAACGCCCTTTTGAAAGATTACCCCCTCTCCCCCTACGCCCAATACTCCTTAGCCCCCGCATAAAGCCAATTAAAGATAAATTACGTGCCAGAAATTAAAAAGGTTAAAAAGCCATAAGGATAACTTATCAATTCGACACTTTTTGAAAAAATTTGGAGGTCAAAATGGGCGTATAAACGTTACAGATAGCCCATATTAACGAAGATGGGCAATATGAGTAATATAGGGTAGGGTGAAAAAATATTTTTAGTTCAAAAAGTGCTCAAAAAGAGCTACAAAAATGCACAAAACGCGCAAAAAGTGTGCGATTTTTTTCAAAAGTTGGTCGAAATTTTCACTTTTTTTCAGGTTTTTAGCACCTGTTTCATAAAATAATTATAAGTGGAATTAATAGGATTTTGAGTGCCTTTGGCATAAGATTTGACCACGAATTACACGAAAAAGACACAACCTAAGATTTATTTTTTCGGCAAATTAATAAACCGCCTAAGCCAATTAATAATAAAGTAACTGGTTCGGGAACTGGAATCGTATAGCCGGAATCGATGGTTTCAAAAGTTATGGGATTTATGATTTCAAAAAATTGAGTGCCGGGGTTCCCAATTCCAAGCCAATTAAAAGAAACTGAAAATCCGGTTAGAGTTTTCGAAATTGGAATCCCTCCTGTTTGCTCTAAAGCATCATAGCCGATAGGCACACCAAAGCCGGTATCCTGAAGGATAATCTCATTCCATTGGCTTGTTAGAGGTTCTGATGTTGTAATAATAAGATTGCTATAATGGTCAACATCAAACCATAATGTAAATTCCTCTATCGGGACTGCTAATGCATCGTTGGTTATGGAGTATTCGTATTCAAAGCGGCTGCCGCCAAGATTATTAACGCTATATTCGATTTTGCTTCCATAAGCATTCAGGCAGGCAAAACCTATCCAGTAACAAATTATCAAGACATATAACCTTCTCATCATTTTTCTCCCACTTTTTATTTTAGCCATTCATCTGCAAATACACCCAAGTCCATTATATCAACTTTTTCATCAGGATAAACATCCTGCGGAATATTATTTCCTATGGAAAGCCAATTATCTGCAAAGGCCGCAAAATCAAGGAAATTAACGACCCAGTCACGGTTAAAGTCGGTCTTTCGCTCCATTTTGCAGTCACATATTTTCCAGACAACGTCGCTTTTCAAGCCCTCAATGGTTCTATCGGTGCGAATCTTGAAGGTATCATCGCTAAGGGCTTCTGTCCCTGCCTGTATTGTTTCAAAACTTATCGTATCATCGAGAACGGTTGTATTATTCGGCCCCTGAATCAGCCGAATCGTTATATCATTTATATCGTGTATCCATGAATTTGCCACTCGCATACGGAATGTATATTCAAACTCTGTCCTGCTAATCCTGTTTTGGTCAACGAGATTGTAATCCATCAATGCTAACGCCTGTTCACAAGTTAAAGCAGGTAAAACAACAATGCTTTTATAAGGTTCAGTTGGAACTTCAGATATTGGCACATCCTGAGCAAGAACCGTAATTTTTCCAAACTTATTCTCTTCTAAAGTATATGTCTCATTTGGTTCGGCGTTAGTATCTGGAATAACATTAACTGAATATTGTCCCTCAGGTGGATTTAGGAGAAAGACGAGGTCTTCCTCATGTCCATCGTTATCAATGTCAAGGATACGGTAATATCTATCGGGTTCATCGGGGGAATTTTTGTTTATAACTAAATCTTTTGGGCCAAATAATTCTAACGATGCTGGAGAATTCATTAATAGAGAATAAGAATCAGGAAAAGAACCAACAAAATCTATTTCTGTTATTATCGGATTTGCAAGAAAACGATTAAATAATAAATCAGAATAAGTATTCATTGACCACATATTGTTTAAGTGGGAAGCAGTAATCACGCCGACATAATCATCACGTAATCTGCTATCATAAACATAAATATAATATGTCGAACCTTCCATATTGGTATCTTCAGCTACTTTATATGCAAGGACCGAATGATTTCCGTGACCTGACAATATTATGGGACAAGGGATTCCAAGAGCTGTACTGAGACGTATCTTATTAATATTCTCACCAATCCAATCTCCACCATCAGGTGAAAGCAGCGTGCATTCTATGATTTTATCTAAATATTTCGCATTATATGCAAAATGTGCTGATATAATACAGTTTGTCCATGCATTAAAATACCATTCCGTTATGTTTTTTGGAATTGGGATATGCAAACAATAAAATAACAAAGTACTATATGTAAAACCTGTGCAGAAACCGCCACCAAGGATAGGAGGGTTCGGAAAATGAAATCCATTTTCTGCAGGTATGAACCCACATTTGATATCTGGCACAAGAGAAAAATCAAGTGAATATGCTTGCCCAGCCACTGTATTGTCGAGAATTTTCGTAGAATCACCATAATTTGATTTACTAGACTGAACAATAATGTCTCCCGGAGATAATCCTGAAATTTCATATTGGCCATTTTCATTAGTATCTATTGACTTTGGTCCAGTTGCCACAATAGTTGCACCTGAAAGCGGCTGGTTAGTTGCAGAATCATAAACCGTTCCGCGAATAGTAACAGTCGGCGGCGGAGTGGATTCTAAAGCGAACTTCTCCACCCGATAGTTGCCCCCATTACCGCCGTCCGAGAAGTAAATGTTGCCAAGATCGTCCGAGGCAATTCCGGCTTCTCCAGCAACGGTGCCAAACTGGCCCGGGCCTGAGCCCGGTCCCCCAAACCTGCACAGTTCCACCCAACTCGAATCATAAACCGCGATCTGATGCGGCCCTGAAAGAAAGACAGCCATCTTCCCGCCAGGCAAACGCGTCAGGCACGTTGGGGTCTCGTTGCTTGTCAGGACCTGACCGAGGAATAGTCCATCCTCTGAGTACTTGCGTATGGCACCTCCCTCACTAACGTAGATGAATCCGCCGAATGCCTCTATGCTACTATGCCCGGCAGGATTATCATACTGCGATATGATTTGGCCAGAGGGATTCAGTTTGTAAACGTAAGGGTAATACGAGCTTGGAGTATGGATGTTTCCCTGTGAATCAATAGCGACTCCATAGCCCACCCAAGATGCAGTATTGATGCTTGTACTCCAGAGCTTATTGAAATTGGTGTCGTAAGCACTGATTCCACCAGGCTGAGTACGAATGTAAAACCGGCCGCGGACCGGGTCGAAGTCAATATCGCTCAAATACGTTCCTACCGCTTTCTGGCCAACATATTGGCCGGTGCCAGTGTCGAACCATTCGATCCGGTTGTTGCTGTAGTCGCAAACGTAAAGCAAGTTGCCAACGACAACAGAACCACGCGGACCGATATCTGACCCAAACTGACCATTGCCTGAACCGACCGAGCCAGTCGTCCAGGCAAACTGATACTCTATTGCGACTGCAGGACTAACGATAAAAAGAAATAAGGCAATTGCATACAAAAGCGGCATTTTCATTTTATTCCTCTCAAAGAACGCGGCTTGTTGCATATTTTCATAACAGGGGGTCTCTCTTACCGTATGAACAGTTTACCCGAATCCTTTAAATAATCAAGGACTTTTTTGTTAATTTTTCAATAATATTTTGCCACTAAGACGCCAAGGCACTAAAAACAGAAGGCAGAAGACGGAAATTATTTTGGATTGCGGATTTGAAGACAGAGGACAAAAAACAAGTAACCCACCCGATAAATCCGTCTTCGCTGTCACTTCATCGAACAGGTTGGGAAGCTAAATTGTGTTTGAAAGAAAAGAAATTTTATTGACCCTGCCATCCGTCATCCCTTTCCCTTAGGGATGCCGAGAGTGGCAGGGCTAAGTATTATTTGGGTGCGCCGGCGTCTTTGTGGAGCTTGTATTCGACCGAGTCAACAAGCGCAAGCCAGGAGGCCTCGATGATATTTTCCGAGACGCCGACGGTGCCCCAGATATCGGTTTTGTCGCGGGACTCGATAACTACGCGGACGCGGGCGGCGGTGCCTTCCCTGGCGTTGACCACGCGGACCTTGTAATCAATAAGGTGCATATCCCTGAGATTGGGATAAAAATTATCGAGCGATTTTCGCAGGGCCGCGTCGAGG
>Ga0187886_1003953_pt1 | contig 10873 bp, 6 predicted proteins | sample June2016WEW_20_1_FD_133001 | JGI IMG/M metagenome (GOLD analysis project Ga0187886, IMG submission 133001) | Peatland microbial communities from SPRUCE experiment site at the Marcell Experimental Forest, Minnesota, USA - June2016WEW_20_150 | ecosystem: Environmental > Terrestrial > Soil >...
AAGCAGAAAGTTATCTGTTCCAAACTGCTTGAAAACAGTCAGGTCCGAATAAATGTCGCATCTTCTTGAAGTATAGTTCGTAACGCATAAAGTTACGGGTAAACCGGTAATGTTTTTAGATTTGATACTTACAATGTAGCCTTGGGAATGGAGAAGGTTTTCGTAGGAAAAATGATCGCAAAAACTGCCTAAGAGCGAAGTGTATTGTATCGCTTTTTGACCCTTAACGGTAACGATTTCTTTTTTGGAATTTTGGTTTAAACAATCGCTATTAAGCTTGACAATCTTTGTTACGTCGACATTGTCACTCGAATTTTTTGCAAGTGAAATTTTGGAAAAATCCAGACCCGTTACCTTGGGAAAGATTTTTTGGATGTCATTTTTCGAAATTTGGATCGTAGTTAGGCCCTCCGAGTAAGAAGAATAAAAATTATAAAGCGTAGATGTATTTTGCTTATCATTTGGACTACGGAGAAATATTTTAACCGCCGTTTGGCCGGTTTTTTGGGCAGCGATGGGGAAACTGAACCTGACCTGGTTCCCGTTTCTGACTGGATTTTTATAATAAAGGCATTGTGAAGTTTCCTGATTGAAAAGACACGAGGTTATTTGTGAGCTTCCCTGATAATCAAACTGGAAATTGGTTAAAAGTTCATCCGAAGTGGCGGAAGTTTTGTTTGGCATAAAACCTAACGGAATAAGAATGCAGATATCTCCTTTGCCGCTAACCTCAAGGCTATTTGCTTTAATTAAAGCTTTCGGAGGAAGATATTTTCCGTCACAAGAGGAAAAGAAAGGACTTAGGAAAGACAAAAGAGGCTTATTAATTACGGAGCTTGCATTTAATTTATTAAAGATTGTAATGTTGTTGTCGCCGTTTAAAAGGTTTACTTTTCCTAAAGCCTGCGGAGTGTTGTCGGAAAGAGTAGCAAAATCAACCAAGTCTTTTTGGTTTAGAGAAATTACCAGATTGCTAATGTTGGGTATTGTTAAAGTTGTCTTAATCGGAATGGTCGAGGGTGTTTTATCAAAAACAGGCGTGTTTGGATAAAAGGAAAGCAAAAGAGTGTTGACGCTTTTTTCGGCAATCAGATCCGAAGGAATTAGGGTAAGATCCTTTTGTAAACTTGAAGCTTGGTAATTATTAACCTTTTCCAAAGGTAAAAAATCGATTCTATCTTGAAAAATTTTAACTACTTCAGGATTGGCTTTGGATTGATTGTCGATAAAATCCCTGAAAGGGAAAGTGGCGGATTGTAAAAAGCCTTGGGAGTTTGTGGTTAAATAATCTCCTAAATTTGCGTAGGCAAAATCTTGGTAAAGAGTATGAGTTGCGGGTTTTACATTTATGTTTGTTGCAACAGATGAAAGATTCGGGTAGTCTCCGACTTTATAGATGGTTATACTACCAAAAACATGTTTTTCCTTTGCAAAGCCCGAATTTTCAATTAAATTTTGTGCTTGGTCAAAATACAAAGTGCTTTTTGGGTGATTTGGATCGACAACGCTTCGGTCGATAAAAACAAAGGAGATTTTATACTTTTTCAGGACGTTTCTAAACAAACTTTGGTCATTTTTATAAATTGCATATGACATTTCCCTGTAATAGGATTCGTTGTACGGACTCCAGCGGTCAAAATCCCTGTCTAGCAATGGCTGTTTAATGCCAAAATATAAAAACCCCGCGCCTTGGTAGCTTATTTGACTGTTCCAATCGTAATAAACCCAGCCAAAAGGGGAGTTAATCGGCAGACTTGCGACTTTTCCAGTTTCATTTTGGGTATTTAAATAGGAGAAAGTTTGGAAATAATAGTTAGGAATATTAACTTTCATTGCTTTGTTGATAAAATTTCCGGCAAAAGACGGAGCATTGTAGATAAGTACTAAAACCGAAATCAAAATAGTCAGCGCCAAAGGAATGTGTTTATTAAGTTTCTGCAGTTTCTCCAAGAAGAATAGACAGGCAAACCCAAAAAAAATCGAAGATTCAAAGACGAAAAGATTAAAAATTTTATCCTCCGGAAACCTGAATAGTTCTTTAAAAAAAGGAATATGATTTTGAAAATAGCTAAATACAAAAGAAACGGGGAAATTGTCATTGATCAAAAAAAACAAGCTAAAAATTGTCAGTATTAGAAGCGGTAAGGAATAAAGCTTCTTGGATTTAATAAAGTTAAAGATACCTAAAAACGACGTCAACCCGAATAAAAGACCTAAAGCAAAAATCGGCGGGAAATTTAAATAAGAAATGTAAGGCGATAAAAGTTCTCCAAAGCCCTGGCCGCCGTTATAAATGTTCCAATCAAAATAGAAGCTTTTTAATAATAGTATGTCAACCGGATTACCAAATTCTTTGTTTTTCAAAAATGCCTGATCGGAGAAAAGCCGGTTAATAACGGCATGCTGGACTTCAGTTGCGTGGTTTGCGGCAAAATAAAGATTCGGCAAAATCCAGAAAAGATTTAAAAAAATAGTCAGAAAAGTCAAAATCAAAAACCTTTTCAGGAAACTCCTGTCTTTTTTAATAACCAGAAGCGAATAGGTCAGAAAATACAATACGAATCCGGCAAAAAAAACGTACCACAAGGTTGCGGCATAAGCGCTGGGGGTATTCAAAAGAGTGATAATTGAAAAACCAAGTAAATTTAATGTTTTTTTCTTTCCCTCAACAAAATTAGTGGCAAAGTAAAAAATAAAAGGTAACGTAGCAAAAAGGGTAGTAAACATTTCAAAAGGGACGTTAAAAATTTGCATCGTGCCAAGATTCAATAGATAAAATAATGCTCCCAGGAAACTGGCTTTTTCGTTTTTCAGTAAACTATTTAGAAAAAGATACATTCCCAAAGGCCCGGCAACTGCGCACAAAAATACATAAGAATAACGAAGGAAAGAAAGCGGCAAAATGAAATGCTCAGCATAGAGAATTAAAACCCTTGGTAAGTCCGCCATTTGAGTGTGGGCGGCAACCGCTCCGAGGCCCTGCTCGGTCCTAAAAACACCCCAAATCATTCTTTGGAAACTAAGTCCGAAGTTAAATTCGGGATGCAAAGTGTCCCAACCGGAGAGAAAAGTGCCGAGGGAATAATTTACTACGCATAAAATGACCGCAATTATAAAAAGAAGAACAACCGGTAAAAAAGATCGATACTTTTTCATTAGCTGTATTAATTATACAGCTTTTATGAGGGAAGAAAAGAAAGTTTTAAGCGGTGCTTGATAATCATATAAAGCTTTTGATTTTACCCAAAGTTTTACGTAAGAAATTATGTTTCGCTTTAAGTCCGACAAATAAACTTTAGGGTTATTGCGGTGGAAATGCAAAAACTCATTCATATTGGCAAATTTTCCATAAGGTGAAAGTTTGAGGAAGAAATCGCTATAGAGAAACGGATCCGGGTCAACGTTAAACTTTAAAATGTCTTTCGGAATCAAATTTTTATTTAGAAGAACCGTCTCAAACTGCATTGAAATTCCATGTAGGGGATTTTCGTAAATCAAATAATTTTCTCTAGGGAAATCGCTGCGGCCGATTTTTTTATTCTTCTCGTCGATAAACGTGCATTGCGAACCAACTGCCACCACGTCGGGATTGTTTAAAAGGAAATTAAGCTGTTTTTTGAGCCTATTTGGACTTGAAATATCATCGGTATCCATAAAAGCAACAAATTCGCCCTTGGCTTTTTTGGCAATTCTATTCAGGGTTACTCCAATTCCGTATCTTTTTACGTTTCGGTAAATTCTTAAGTTTTTGTGTTTTTTTCTAAAATCGGAAAGAATTTTCCAAGAGTTGTCTTTAGAAAAATCGTCAATAGCAATTATTTCAATCTTTCCATAGCTTTGGTTTAGAAGGCTAGAAAGAGATTCCGCCAAATGCTGGGCGGAATTATGGACAGGAACCAAGATTGAAATCAAAGGCTTTGAATCTTTCATTTTTGATTCTCGGGGTCTATTTCGAGGTTAATATAGACAGACAAATTAACCCAAAAATTTAATGTGTGTATTCTAACAAAATTAATGCGGTTAGTCAAATCTACCTGCCTTAATTAGGAACCACGATTGCGTTTACCACAGAGGGTTCATGCGGGGTTAGATTATCTCCCGAAGAATGATAAAGCAGCCCTTTTTCACCCGTAATTTTTGAATTGGATTTTGATTCGTCCAGAAAAGTTGGGTAGCTATCCCATTTTTGTCCCACCTTAAGGATACTGTGCGGTTTTCCACCATTTTGTTTAAAATCGTAAATTATTTCAGGCTTAGACCAATCAATTAAATTTTGTGACTGTGCCATCCAAAAACCATTGTCAGCCTCACCGGTAACAACAAACTGATTAAGTTCGGTATTCCAGGAAACGGAAGGCAAAGCGGTGTAGATAAGGTTAGTTCCATTAGGAACAGGGATAACCGATTTCAAATTTCCCGGCTTAAAATCCGTAGTAAACCCGCTATTGGTATAGTATTCAATTTGTCCTAAAGATCCGTTATCATTTGCTTTTGCTCTTGCGGCAAAAATTTCGTCAGGATGCTGAATTGTCTTTCCGGAAGCCCAGTCAATGTATAGAATATAAACATATCCGTCTTTTTGGTTATAAATTGCGGTCGGTTGACCTGCTCCACTGACTTTTTCTCCGGGATTTTGGACGTCATCGCCTTGAATTAAAGGTTCTTTGTCGTTCCAGGTTTTTCCGCCGTCAAATGACTCAGCAAGTCCTACTGTTGCGGTAAACGTTGCGGAATCGTTTCGTGTAGCTCTATTTTCGCAATGTGTAATACCTAAAAGATGATCTTTGTTGCTTTTATCAATTTGTAACACACTGGTTATACCCGCATAATATTTTCTGTATTGTACGTTTATGTCAGGACCGTAAACTTCTTTAAAGCTGTCTTTATTGATTTGTCCGCTTCCCATTATTTGTGCAAGTGTTTGTTTGCCATCTGTTTCCAGCATGTAGGTTGCGTTATCCTGGCCTCCGGTTAAAAGATATCTTCTTTCTCCGCCGGCGGTGGTGTAGTAGGTAATCGGGCCGTCTGGAGTCCAGCTCATGTAGCCAAGCATTTCCTGCTGAAAAGACGTTTCACTACCTGATAACTTAATTGTACCGTCTCTTACGGAACCTTCTTGTATACCGTTGTCTGAATTTTCTCCCGAATTTTGGCCGCTAAAAATGTTAGTTATCGGAGCCGCAAAAGCGTCGTTTATTTTTCCACGACTGCCGATTTCCAATCCGACTCCAGCTCCGGCCACAGCGGCTGCCAAGAGAATGCCGGCGAATGTTCTTCCCGAGACTGTTCGAGGCCTTCTGGTTTTGTGATCTTCTTCAATAACCTGGACAGCTCGTTTTTGTCTTGTTCGAGGCTGTCTTAAGAGACTATCTAGGGTAAATTGTTTTCCTTCGTATTGTTCGTATCGCATGGTGGAAAGTATAGCAGAAAGGGGAGTGTTTGTCAACTATAGGATATTTTAAGTCAAAAAAATCCTACCGTCTTCCTCTTGAAAACAGTAGGATAAAAACTTTAAAGTTTTTAAACTTACTTCGTAAGACTCTTACTGTCTAAACTTCTTCCGGAATTTTTTAATGCAGTCTTGTCTTTATCGTAAGTATTTTGAATATCATTACCTGTTGCACAGGAATTGAATTTTTGAAAGTCACCTTGGTAATTAAATAAAATCGTATGAGATTTTCCGTCGGTAACTTTATCTATCGCCCCTGTAAAACTGGAATTATCAAAATGTTTTACTCCGTCAATGGTTACATCGCCTTCAACTATGAAGCTTTCACCGTTTGTTTTTACAGTTTTTCCTGCAGCTTCAATGGTATCCTCCATAGGAGTGCAAGGTCCTTCTGGTGTTTTGGTTGGTGTTGCACAACCACAAGTTGCTTCAGGTGTCGGAGTTGGTGCTCCGCAAATGTTGCAACATGGAGTTGTTTGCGTTGCTTCGGGTGAACTTGATGCGCCAGATTCGGGTGAACTTGATGCGCCAGGTAAGGTGCAAAGACCTAACTGCGGTAAATTTTGCTCTGCCGCTGTTTGGCCGGCTTCATCTTTAGTTGATGAATAACCTGTCCAATCGACAACATCTACCTTTGTGAATCCTGATCTTATTTTGTCTATCTTCTGATTATTTAACCAGGATGTTTTTGCATCGCCTGACAATCCTCTCATAACGTCGCCTCCGTATCCGGCATAAACCTCTCCGTTGGCTTCTACGTCAACATACAAAGCAGTCTTTGTATTATCTTGTACGTCAGTTGCTTTGTGAGTATCAGTGTCGTAAAGAGGGAAAGCTGAACCGCAATCGGTATCACTCAATGTGACATCGCCTACGATTACATCTCCCGGCAATACTGCCATTTTGTCTCCTGCTACCAAATGAAAAGATTGAACTCCTTCAGGTGATCCGGAAGCAGCTTGGCTTGCCGTTGGCGTTGCCATTTCGACTATTGCTGTCGGAGAATTAGATGCTTCGGCGGTTGATTCTTTTCCATTGTTAAAATAAGCACAACTTCCAGCCCCGACTAAAGCCAGAGCCAAAACCGCGCCAGCTCCAAGCGCTGCTGATCCATATCCGATTCCTCGATTTTTTTGACCTTTTTTTTCTGTTACTCTTGGATTACTTCTTTCTACCATTATTTTTCACCTCCCTTGTTTAAGGTTTTTTTGTTTGATTTTTTTCTAATTAACAGTCCGCTAAATCCGGCCGGGATTAATCCCAAAAGAGGAATCATTTCCGGTCCTGTTGCCGGTGTAGTAACTAAGCTAGGCGCAGCTTGAACCTGCGGAACAGAAGTTCCCAAGACAGAGCTTTGGATACAAAGCTGGCTTGAAGATGTGTTTGTCAGGCCGTTATTGTCGGTTCCGGTTGCCTGATTTATAACACAAACAATTCCCTGATCGGAAGGAAGCAGACTGACATCTACTGTTTTTGCAGACAGATTATATGTTTGACTTGCTCCGGCTCCCAAATTATTTATAGTAAAGGTTAGAGTTTTGGCGTTTGAGTCAAAGCTTCCCGCACCCGAAACATAATTTAAAAACTGAGGGAAAGTATCAACAACCGTTAGGGTTGGGATAGTGTTTGATCCGGTGTTTTGAACAACGATTTGGAAATTTACAGTTTGGTTAGGACTAAATCTTGAATCATTGATTGAAAGATTGCTGACAAAATTTCCTCCGGATACTGGTGTTTGGACGAATTTTTGAATCGTAAAAGCATAGGAAGCGGGGCAAACCGTACCGCCGCCATAAATCTGGCTGCAGTCGGCATTGGCTTTTGCAACTCCGACAAAAGACAAAAGTATTAACGATAAAATAAATAAAGATAATTTTTTCATAAACATAAAAATTGTGTACTTCCTAAATACAGGATGGCAGTTTATCATACATTATAGGATGTGTCAAGGGGTAAAATTAAAGCTAAACCTAGGAATTCAGTTAAATTTTAGATTTTAGATTTTAGATTTTGAGTTTGCCTCTTGACAAGCATATTGCTATATGGTCTAATATAATCGCTTTTAAATTTTAGTCTTCAAAAGCAAATCCCATAAACATTGACTATTTACGATTTTAAAATTCTTAAACTATATACTATAAATAGTAGCGCAAATCACAGAAATTATTATGCCATATAAAAAAAAATCAACAACCACGGTAGAGGATATAGTCGGAAAACCTACTCAAGCAGCTTCAGCCGTGAAACCGGCCGAACCGGATAAAACAAAATCCGTAAAAGAGGAAGTAAAAACAGAAGAGAAACCACAGGAAGAACCAAAAGTGGTTGCTGTGCCCGTTGAGCCGTTGGAACCAAGATATGAACAACAACAGGTTCCGACAACCGAAGTTCATGGAATTTTGGATATCCAGCCTGAAGGTCACGGATTTTTAAGGCCAAAATTTACTCCTTCCCCCAGAGATATTTATATTTCCCAGTCGCAAATCAGAAGATTTTTACTCCGACCCGGAGATTTGGTTGAGGGAATCGGCAGGCCGCCAAAAGATACGGAACGATATTTCGGCTTATTAAAGGTTGAGAAAGTAAACGGAATTACGGCGGATGATTCGTTAAACAGGCCGTATTTTGACGATCTTGTGCCAATTTACCCCAATAAACAAATTGTTTTAACCACCGGTAAAACTCCGCTTTCAACCAGAATTATTGATTTGATTGCGCCAATCGGATTTGGTCAAAGAGGAATGATTGTTTCTCCGCCCAAGGCTGGCAAAACAACGATTCTTAAAGAATTAGCCGCCGGAATAACCCAGAACTTTCCGGATGTTCACTTGATGGCGGCTTTAATCGGCGAAAGGCCGGAAGAAGTAACCGATATTTCAATGTCGGTAAAAGGCGATGTAATCGCTTCAAATTTTGACGAACCGCCCGAAAACCAAACCAGAGTTGCCGATATTGCTTTGGACCGGGCCAGAAGACTGGTGGAATCGGGTAAAGATGTAATTGTGCTTTTGGATTCGATTACCAGACTTGCCAGAGCTTATAATTTGTCGGTTGCTCCTTCGGGAAGAACACTTTCCGGAGGATTTGACCCCGCAGCGCTGTGGCCGGCTAAAAGATTTTTTGGCGCAGCCAGAAATTGCCAGGACGGCGGATCGCTAACGATTATCGGGACCGCTTTAGTTGACACCGGTTCCAGAATGGATGATCTGATCTACGAAGAATTTAAAGGAACAGGCAATATGGAATTGCATTTAGACAGAAAATTGGCGGATAAAAGAGTTTATCCAAGTATTGATATTGAACAATCCGGCACAAGACAGGAAGAACTTCTGTTTGACGCGGAGCACCTTAAAAAAGTGGTGATGATGCGAAGAATGCTTTACATGTTGGGTGAAGACGAAAGAACAGCGCTTTTGATCGAAAAACTTTCCAAAACCGACACAAACGAAGAATTCCTCAATTCCTTAGGTAAAGGTGCTTAATTTTCAGTCGGAACCCCCTTTTTTTATACATGGTAAATAAACTTTTAGCTTCAAAGAGTTGACTTAAAGAGCTAATTTTGTTATGCTAATTTCTCCAAATGCCTAAAGACTTTAAATTTTCAATTGAGCCTTTGCGGAAGCTGTTTTCAGATTTTTTTGAATTTCTCAAAGTCTTGTTTTCCTATTCAAAAACAAAAATAATCAGACTTTCGATTTTTTTTGAAAAGAATAAGAATAACCTCGTCAAATTATTCACAATCAAAAGAGGCCGTTACACCCGGCCCTTTTTGCACTTTGCCACAATGGGGGCTTTAGGAATCGGAATAATCTCGGCGCCCTTTATAGCAAGCACTTATCCTATTTTTTCCGCAAACAATAACACTTCGCCGGCTTTGGCGTCAGCCAGATCAATACAAGTAGGCGATAATGTTTTTCAAACAGACATTTCGCAAAAACCAAGAGATAAAGTAATTACCTATGCTGTTCAAAAAGGAGACACGCTTTCAACGATTGCCCAAAAGTTTGGAATTTCCACCGACACAATCCGCTGGGCAAATGATCTTTCCGACGACAATATAAACGTGGGTGATTCACTGCAAATTCTTCCCGTAACCGGTATTGCCTATAAGGTGCAAAGCGGGGATACGGTTTACTCAATCGCTAAAAAGTTGGCAACCGATCCGCAAAAGATTGTCGATTTTCCCTTTAATGATTTTGCTAATCCCGAAACATTTTCCTTAGTTTCCGGCCAAATGTTAATTGTTCCGGACGGAATAAAACCCTCGGAACAGCCGTTTATCAAACCTCAGGTTTACATCGCTCAAGGACCGAGTTCTTCTTCATTCTCGGCCTCCGGATTTACTTGGCCGGTGCATGGAATTATTTCTCAGTTTGCTTCCTGGTATCACATGGCCATAGATTTGGCAGCGCCCTACGGAACGCCAATTGTGGCGGCTAAATCAGGAGTTGTTGCGGAGGTGGATACCGGCGGCTGGAATTATGGGTACGGGAACGATGTGGTGATTGATCACGGCAACGGGTACAAAACTTTATATGCTCATATGGAAGCGGTCAATGTTCAACCGGGGCAACAAGTAGTTGGAGGAAGCACGGTAATAGGCTGGATTGGTCTGACCGGAAGAACAACCGGATCGCACGTTCACTTTGAAGTCAGATTAAATGATGTAGCGATTAATCCTCTTCCGTTTCTGCAGTAATCCTAGTTTGACCCCGCCTTTTATGATAAAATACGTCTAGAACTATAACTGAGAACGGGCTTATAGGTAAATGGTATACCGGCGCATTCGCATTGCGCAGTTCCGAGTTCGATTCTCGGTAAGTCCACAAAGGGCCTGTGGTATACCGGTAACACGTCTCCATGGCATGGAGAAGTAAGGGGTCCGATTCCCCTCAGGTCCACACCTAAAAATAAAAATGGAGGTTTGGACTTTTAAGCTTTGCTCCCAAATTCCGTTTTCCTGTATCAATTAAACACCCTTGCTATTTCTCAAAAAACACTATATACTGCAAATAGATGAACTGGGATTCAATCACTTCTCTCTGAAAGAGAAAAAATTGGCCCCAAAAATATGATCAGAGAGGAGGTGACACATTAATCAGTAACTAGAAGCTAGCAACTAGCATTTAGTTTTATTTAACTAAAAGCTAGGCGTTAATAACTAGTAACTAACTTCATAAGTGGATTTTCAAGATAAAACATTAGTTTGTAGAGATTGTGGTAAAGACTTTGTCTGGACCGCATCCGAACAAGATTTTTATAATAAAAAGGGTTTTACAAACGAACCAGTTAGATGTCCGGATTGCCGAGCTTTGAAAAAAGCTAGGATGAATGATACTAGAGGACCAAGACAATCGTTTGAAATAACCTGCGCAGAATGCGGAAAGAAAGACACCGTTCCTTTTCAACCAAAAGGTGATAGGC
>Ga0187886_1003954_pt1 | contig 10873 bp, 10 predicted proteins | sample June2016WEW_20_1_FD_133001 | JGI IMG/M metagenome (GOLD analysis project Ga0187886, IMG submission 133001) | Peatland microbial communities from SPRUCE experiment site at the Marcell Experimental Forest, Minnesota, USA - June2016WEW_20_150 | ecosystem: Environmental > Terrestrial > Soil >...
TCATACCACTGACTGGTGATGATAATTGAGGTGTCTTTCTCTTCTTTGGCCTTTCGTAGAAGATCAAAAATATCTTTTATGACTCTCTTCGATAAGCCGTGGGTGGGCTCGTCCAGCAAAAGGATTTCGGGATTCGCATCGATGGCCCTGGTGACTGCGATAATTTGTCTCTGTCCCCCCGAGAGTTCTCCAATTTCACGCTCTATATCGAATGTATGACCATATTTCGCGATAGATTCTGCTGTTAAACGCTTCATCTTTTCTACGTCAAGGAATACAAGCGGGCCTATTCTTTTGGTCAGTTCCCTGCCCATGAAGAAATTCTCCCACACCTTTGCGATATCCACTAGTTCTAGAAACTGGTACACGATCGCTATACCTTTTTTCATCGCGTCAGCGGGGCTCTTGAACTGTATTTCCTTGCCCTTAATGCAAATCTCTCCGTTGGACGGCCGAAGGCCGCCACTCAATATATTGAGGAGCGTAGTTCTCCCGGCGCCATTATCTCCAACCAATCCCAGAATCTTGCCTCTCTCAAGATTAAATGACACATTACCAAGAGCTCTGACCGTGCCAAAGCTCTTCGAAATGTTTTTCACCTCTAATAGCGGACCAGCTCCTTGCATTGCAGACGCTCGATCCCAATCATCCTCTCAGGAATTGAAGCCCACCTCTACTTCTCTCATCCGGATCAGGTGCAAGCGGGCGCAAGACGCAAGTGTTCGCTCAGCTTCCTGGCACTTCCCGGTTTCATCTCATAGAGGTTCGGAGTGCTCTCCCTCTGTGAGTGCATGCGAGCCACAGGATTTACCGGGCTTTCGCTGTACCGGTGTGCAAGGTACTCCACATGCCTACAATCATCCTTCGGTAAAATAGCCTTGTAGCTTATTCTTCCCTGCCGTAATGTTCCCCTCCATGGGAACATTACGGCAGGGCCGTGTTCATGAAGAAACTAATGCAGTCGAAGCGCGAGCGGAATCGCTATTTCCCGCCCGCCCATTTTTTATATTCGCTTAAAACTTTTGCGCACCATGCTGGTTGTTTTCCTTTCGCTGCAAATGTCGGGGTAGGTCGTATATCGTCACCGAGCAACTGAATGATACTGTTTCCATATAACGCCCATGTATTCACGTTGTTCCTATCGACACGAGGTGCTGGCGTTGTGCCTGTAGGGGTCTCGGAATAATCAACTGTTTCTATTTTCATAACCGAGGCTTTGCCACCCCAAAAGGTGCCTTCGGGTTGCCTCAACGTGAGTGGCACTGGGATTTCGGGCATTGTGTAGGGTGCACTCTGATATGATGAATCCTTCAAAATGTATTTTTTCGCTACCTCCCACGCTGAATAAGATATTGCATCAGGGACTTGCGAATAGACCGAGTCAACATACCCCATTCTGAGCCACGTCAAGGTTGATGGTTTTCCGTCGATACTGGCTACGAATATATGCTTTGGATCATCTTGGTAGTACAGTTTGCCGTATTTCGCTAATGCACTGATAGTGCCCAGCAGGTAAGGGCCATCGCTTGCCGAAATTATCGCATCGACCTTCGATCCGGCCCCCGCAATACAGGAATCTGCAACATCTGCCCATCCCTCAGGCGATAGACCTCCTTCGATTGCTATATAATTGATTTCTGGATGGTTTGTCTTGATCCAATCGAATCCGTCCTGTCTCAATTTCCACCCACTCTGCTTAAGATCTCCATTGACGGCAATCACAGTCTTGCCCTTTGTTATGCCGTATTTTTTCTGTATCCATGCGACTGCTTCCTTGGCCATCAATTCTCCTGACTTGAAGTCGTCGAACATTTCGCAGAAACGACTTTTCCCGGTTATATAGCCTTTAAATGAAACTACGGGACAGTGGTATTGCTCTTCTGCTATCCTTACAGCCTCATTTATGCCAGTAAAGCTGGTCGGAAAGACAAACAATATATCGGCTTTTTGTGCATAGGTAGTTATTTGGTCGAATTGCGTTGTGTCCGATCCATCTGCAGTGGCAAAGTTGAAGTTCCAACCATCAAGCTTTACTGCTTTCCCTACATACTCTACGATCGTATTCCACCAATACTCGCCGGTATATGGCATTAGGAGCCATACCGTCTTTCCGTGCGCAAACTTGTCCTGGCTCATTACCGGCTGTACACCCGCCACCGCGATGAAGACCACGATGATTACGAGCATCATCGCCGTCTTCAACCCAAAACCTTTTGAGCTTTTCATATTACACCTCCGGATCTTTTTTACTGTTGTTTTTTACTTAGGTTGTTTAGCTGATGCCCGCACTAATTGTTGAATGTTATCGATTATGGTGCATGATTTAAAATTTGTCAACTTTTTTTTAGCCATTCCCCAACGGTACGCGGCCGAGTTAATGATAGCCATTACTATGGCCTCTGTCCGTGCGAATCCCAGATCGCCAAGCCGCGGAAGGGTAGGAGGAGGCACCGCGCGAGCTATGGGCAGGCAGCTGCGGAGCAGTCCGCGAGAATGATAGTAAACGATAAGAAATGATAGCTAAATATAATGAATGATAGCAATTACAATAGCCTCTGTCCGTGCGAATCCCAGGTCGCCAGGCCGCGGAAGGGTTGCCGATATCACGGGGATCACAGAGTTGCTTGATTGCAGGGCTCGACAGCTGAGCAGTGGTCAGGAGCAGTGGGTGGGACTTGCCCGGGCGCTCACGCGCAAACCCAGTGTCTTCCTGCTGGATGAGCCTATCTCTCACCTCGACACGCGACAGCGGGCTTACATGCGGGCCTATCTCGAGCGCCTTCACCTTGAGCTCGGCTACACTATGATCTATGTAACCCATGATCAGGAAGAGGCCATGGCCCTGTCTGACCGCATCGCCGTGATGAACCAGGGGCTCATCAAACAGGTCGTCACACCCGCTGAGATATTTAGCAACCCCTCCGATCTCATTGTCGCCGGCGTCATAGGCGAACCTCCCATGAACTTCCTGGACTGCGAATATTCCCAGGATGGTGGGCGCGGCGTGCTGAGACAAAACGAGGTCTCCATTGACACGCCGCCTCAAAGCCAGCCATCGATCCAGCGAGACGCAATTCCACAGCGTGCGGTACTCGGCATCCGTCCTTTTTAAATCGACGTTGGATTGGAGAGGTCCTCCCGAAACTCTATTCCGGCTGACGTCTTTGTAGTTGAACCTCTAGGGGATATCACCCTTGTCAGTGTGGATGTATTCGATACGCGTTTTCAGGTGCTCACTGACCCAGAGTTTCGCGCACACCCCAAGCAAAGGCTGTGGCCAGCATATGATCCTGCACACACTCTGTTATTCGACGGAACAACTGGAAAAGCCTTGCCTAACAAGGCCTGGATGAGAGGTCACGACTGCTGGCAACCCTTCAGCGCAGGCCAACCCCCAACCGGAAGGATCAGACCTCCGCCCACCATGTCCGGGTGACGACCGTGGGCAACTCCATTGGCAAGAAAAGCCGAATAGGACCTCTTGGCTGCACCCAGCGTTTTGCCAAACAATCCAAGCAAATAAACGATATCCTGCCAGTCCTTCCAAATCTTAGCCATCAAAACGCTATCACCACCATGTCCATGAGACTGCAATTCCCTTGAATCTCTGACCTTTGCCCTTGTGACGCGGGAGCGATTTCAATAAGTAGGTAGATTCACTTTTCCATTGACACTCAAGCCCCTTCTCAGCAATACTCACTCCATCAGAAAGCGAGTTCCTATCAGTTTGAGATCCCTGTACCGAGAAGCAATTGGTGAGAGCCTGGCCATCGCGGAGGCTGAAGAGGGGTCTATATTGCACCGCCGATGAACCCATTGAGAATCGATCATCCCATGGAACGACGGCAGTTCGCGATCGCGTCTGGCTGGTTTGCGAATGAGGAGGACCGCCATGCCCAAGTACGGCGCGCATACTTTTCTGTGGATTGATGAGTGGACCACCGAGAAGGGGAATCGGGCGATCGCCGCAACAGGGGAAGCCGGCTTCGATTTCATAGAGATATCACTGTTGAATCCCGACGAATTTGAGCCAGCGCCGCATAGGAAGGCTCTTTCCGAGGCAGGCATTGAAGCGACAGGGTCGCTCGTGTTACCTGACTGGGCTCATATGCCTGAGGAACCGGCGAAGGCAAAAGAATTCCTCGTAAGCGCGATGGTGAAACTCGAAGCAGTGGGGGGAACCTACCTTGGTGGATGCATCGCTTATGCCCTGGGTAAGTTTACTGGAGATCGTCAGGTCGTGATCGACACACTTGGAGAGGTGGCAGTAGAGGCCAAGAAACGTGGCATCACGCTGGGGATTGAGGTCGTGAATCGCTATGAATCCAACTTGTTCAACACGCTCTCCGATGCCAAGGAGGCCATTCTCGCCATCGGTGCTGACAATATTGTGGTGCACGCCGACACCTACCATATGAACTATGAGGAGCATGGCCTCTATCAGCCATTGGTTGACTGCGCTGATGTATTGGGCTACATGCATATGAGTGAGAATCATCGGGGCCAGCTTGGGAGCGGGACGGTCAACTGGGACGATGTGTTCCGTGGATTAGCGGATGCAAGCTACAAGGGACCATTGGTGGTCAAGTCTTTTGCCGCGGTAAACCCGCATCTGGCCGCGGCGATCAAATTATGGCGGCCGCCAAGTCAATCCTCCGAGTATTTGGCACGTGAAGGGCTGAAATTCCTGCGGGAGCGCGCCCAAAAGTATGGCCTAGATTGATCTGCTCCTGTCACCTCGCAGATTAACTTGACTGTATTTCGCACGCTTTCTGGGATTGCATAATCGATTGACTTTTTCAGCCAAAGGGCTACCCGCCTCCTACAAGCGAGAGGCGGGAGACTCTTTCACAGAATTTCGGTTGCTGCGAGACGAACATGCTCAGCGGTAACGGTGGGGCATTTCTCTTCAGCTGCTGCAAGCAAGGCACCTCGCGCCAGGTTTCCCGCCCGGCGAAGAAGTCCTCCTGAGCTTTGATGAATGGCTGTCACGGCATCCTCGGCGAACAGATTCGGCGAACCACTGACGATAGAAAGGTAGTGCACCAGGTAGGCTGCCATGTGGTCGCGTTGCAGGGCCTCCATATGGCTTCGACCGACCACGCGTGAGGCGAAGGGCCGCGAGGTGTGGAAGAGCAGCTTGTCGATGAGAGAGATCTGGCCGCTCAAGACCATGGGCATGAGGGTATGGGCATCGTAGTCAAGTTGGGTGAGGGTATGCAGCTGAGCGAAAACATCCAGGCGAAGCATGTGCGCCTCATCGATGAGCAGGAGCGGGATCTGTTTCCTGCTGGTGATCTCGGTGAGAAGCCCACGGATAAGGGCCAGCATTTTGGCAGCAGAGTTGGAGGCCGGCGGATCGCCGAGGAGGAAACAGATCTGACGGAGCAACTCCAAGAGGCTGCCCGTTGTGGCGATCAAAGGCAGGAGGCGGTACTGCGTGAGGTGCAGAGTTGCGGCAGCCGCTCGCAGCGAGGTGCTCTTGCCCGAGCCGACCTCCCCGGTGATGACGGTGGTGAGGTTGTGCGCCACTGCATAGGCGAAACGCTGTTGAAAGGATTCCAGCCCCGGCAAGGGGTAGAGATCTTTCAGGGGGATGTCCTGTGCGAAGGGTTCGTGGGAGAAGCCGTAGGCGTGGGTGAGAGAGATCATGGGGTACTGCCTTTCTGAAATAGACTGCCACCGTGATAGGTGGGTGCCACCGGCGGCCCCGGGGGCGCTACCAACTCGGAGTCCTGTCGGGCGACGCGACGCACGCGGCTGTTGACCCCGCTATTCAGCGGGATGAGAAACCCCTGAGATTGTTCCTCGAAGAGCACCTCGACTCTCTGGGGATCGTGGGGGTGGTAGAGCAGCGTGACATGCTTTCCGATGAGGCCCACGGGGGCCTCGAAAAGTTTGCCGTTCACGGTGACGCTGCGGTCCTTGTCGACTTTGCGCCGCACGGGCACACGGAAATAGTCATGCAGATCCTTGGGTGCACTGCGAAGCAGGGACAGATGCGCAAGGTAGCGCTGCAAAGGAGTCTGACCGGTGGTGGAATGGATCCTCTGGTGGTAGTCTCCGTCAAGCCAGGTGTGAAGTTGTTCGTTGAGTTTCTCCAGGCTGAGATTCTCCGCGAGCAGGGGTATGAGCTGCATGCGCACGGTACGGAAGAAGCGCTCGATCTTCCCGCGACCTTCAGGGGTGTAGGGGGCGGAGTGCAGGAGGGCCACTCCCAATCGGGCGCAAGCATACTTCAACCTGTTGGAGCGAAAGGCGCTGCCGTTATCTACATACAACCTGCGGGGCAGCCCTCGTTTCTCCAGTGCCTGCAGAAGACAATCACGATAACTCTCAAGATTTTCGGCGAGGTAGAACTGGGCGTGGGGGATCAGGCGGGAGTGATCATTGATGATGGCGAACAAGTAGCTCTTTCTCAGCTTGCCTTCATGGATGATACGGGGACCGTGCATGCAATCGGATTGCCACAGGTCGTTGACCAACTCTGTTTCGAAGCGTCTGCGGTCGGTGGGTAGGCGCATGTCCTTGTCGTCCAGGCCATGACGCTTGAACAGCCGATACAGGCTGTCCTTTGAGGGGGTACGATCAGCAGGGATGATGCGCCGGGAGCGGCGTCATACCTTCGTCTAAGAAGTCGAAGGACATGGCGATGCGCCTATGGACCTCCGCTTGAAGTTGCTTGCGCGAGTTCTACACCCCTGGGTGAGCGCTCTTGTATATGCTGTAACCCTTTGCCAGCCATCTGAGATTGTCTTGAAAGACCTCGATTCTTCTGGCCGCTTCTATTCCGAGAGCGCTCATCACGTGGATGAACGCCACCTTTCCGAATGACATCGGTTTGATTTTGGCACTGGGATTGATTGCCTTCTGCACCTCATGAAGTAAGTAGGCGGTGTCGTCCAGCCTTTGGGCGTTTTTCTCGTAGAACTGCCACCAGAAGTTGCATGTGGCCACTGATTCGTCAAGAATGCTTCTGGCTTCGGTTTCAGCAATACAACCGAAATGGGCGAGGCAGAGGGTCTCATAGGGTATTTGCCTTAGCTTGTTCACTGAGGCCGTGAAAGCCTCCCGATCCCAGCACGGTGGCGTGAAGGGTGCAATAAACATCTTGTCTGACAGCTTGTTGCCGAGAGAATCTCCCACAAAGAGGTTCTTGTTCTTGATGTCAAAAACGGCAATATGTCCCTTGCAGTGTCCAGGAACATCGTAGATCAGGAGCTTGAGGCCGCCCAAGTCAATCTCATCTCCCTCTTTGACTGGAGTCACATTTTCTATGCTCTCGTACGGACCGCCCCCATAGACATCATTGAATGAGCCATCGGCGAGCAGTGGGATTGCCTCTTTGGAAGCCAGAATCTCAATCTTCTTGCCCTGCCTGTGCGTTTCCTTCCGCAGCAAGGGAACACCCTGAGCGTGATCCCAATGAGGATGGGTGAGGATGATAAGGTCAGGGGGGAATGAATTCAGCTTTCTCAGCGCACTTACCAGGTGCGGAGCTTCTTTGCGGGTCCCTGCGTCGATCAGGCACTTCTTATCGCCTTCTATCAAGTAGACAGCGCCCGCGCCATGGATTCCGAACATCCTAATGTCGATGAGCGTGGTGTTCTCATTGATCTTGCCTTCTTTTCTAATCGCTGACATGGTAACCTCCTCAGAATCTCCTTTAAATTGTTCCCTGAACCGCCTCACCATCCCAGCGGGGCGCGGAGCACAATCATTCGCACTTTCACAGAATTCTTCCTTCGGGCTTTTTCGTTGATTCTTGTTTGTAAGACAGGCTGCAAGGCTGGCCGACAAAACGCAGCCGATGATTTTCCTGATCATACCATCTCAGGTGTAGGCGTCAAGATGGGTAGCGCCTGTGGCAGCGCCTGCCTTGCCTCTCTGGGACACCAAAGAGGACACTGCTAAAACGATGGAGGCCCGTCGATTCGACCTGGCGGGCCTCCCTGTTGCCCTGAGCAGCGGGTGAAGTCGAAAAAGCTGCGCGGCAGCCAGTGCAGATGCCCGCCAGCGCAACAAATCACCCCGACGCTGCCCCTCACTGACCCGTTACTGCGGCAACCGCATCACCCCAGGGACCCGTTCCGGCGGTGCATGGTGAGCCACTTACCTCTGTGAGTGCCCCAGTGCTCTGGTCGATCATGTACGCAGAAACGTTAGCACTGCCGTTGTTTGCGACGTAGAGGAACGTTCCCGTCGGGTGCACTAAGCTTTTTCATATAGGCACCAAAGTTGTAGAACCTGCCCTGCTTGAGGAGATCACCTAAGAGGCTATGGCAACATCTTTCATCAGAATCTGAAGACTACGGCGATGAGCACGCCCCCGATTATCATCCACGGGAGACTGACGCGGAGCATGAGGGCGATGAATGCCGCCGCCGCAATGGCAGCTCTGGGGATGTCCCATGCGACGGCCAGTCCAAGCTTGATCGACGTGATCGCCAGGAGACCCACGAACGAACAGAGAACGCCGCTGATCCCCTTTCGGAACAGGGGGAACGAGTTGAACCAGCTGAAAAAAGGCGCTGTGAGAATGAGCATCAGAAAGGACGGCAGGAATATACTTGTGGTCGCGACCAGCCCTCCAAAGAGGCCATGAGTAAGGAAGCCCACGAAGGTGGCGGTGATGACGATCGGTCCAGGTGTAATCTGCCCGAGTGCTATGCCATCCATGAATGTCTTATGGTCCATGAGGTGACGGACGTCCACGACCTCGTGGAGCATGAGAGGAAGAGAAGAGAATCCGCCTCCAAAAGCGAATAGGTCCACCTTGACCATGAGAAGCGACAGATCGAGCAACGTTCGATCGACAAGGAAAAGAACGAAAAGGCCGAGCACTGCTGCGCTGGCAATGATAAGTACCGGCCTCAACGGAAAGGTCGCATTCGCCAGGCCCGCTCTCTTCTGATCACGATCTTCTCTGCGAGGAAGAACAATACCGAGCGCGGCCGAGCAGAGGACAACGAGCACGGGGCTGATGCCCATCCAGAGCATGGCTGTCGCAACAGGGACGAAGAGCACGTCCTGCCACCCTTTCAGGTAGGTCCTCCCCATGCTCACGGCCGCGTGGGCAACCAATGCCACGACGAGCGCGCGAAGGCTGGCGAACGCCAGGGAGGCATCAGGTAGGCCACGATATTGCACGTACAGTTCCGAGAGACCAGCCATTAGAAGGAAAGCTGGTAGGCCGAAGCCCGTGAAACTTGCCGCCGCCCCTCGTACCCCTCGGAGTCTAAGCCCGACGTAGGCGCATGACTGAATCCCGGTGGCGCCGGGAATGGTCTGGCAGAGAGCCACACCGTTTCGGAAATCTGCCTCCGTAAGCCACCCTTTTCGTTGCACTGCCATCGCACGTACATGCGCTACCATGGCTGGCCCTCCGAACGCGGTGGCGCCCAACCTGAGGAAGGTAAGAAAAATCTGAGGCAGCGTGGGACTGGGAGTGTCCCGCGCATGCGGGGCACTCTGATCCCCTAGAACATTGGCGTCGGCACGTCGCCCCATCCCGTCCCACCTGGCGTGTCCTGGACTTGGAGAACTTCATTCGTGTGAAGATGGATATCAACAAAAAAGCGGGCGACGCGCGTGTCGTTGATCCTGAAATCTGCCGCGGCTGACTGAAGCGGCTGATTTCCCCGGACCCCGATAAAAATGATTCGTCTTTTCATGGCGGGGCTGTCGTGCGTCATCGGACTCATATGGCTGATGTGGCCGCCCTGCAGGTGGCCTATTGGATTGATGATGTAGTCCGAGATCATGGCGAGGGTCTGATGACGCTGGAAGAGCATCCACTCAGGTCCCGTGTTGGCGATCATGCCCTGCATGATGTAGTTCACCGGCACGATATATGCCAGGGTGCGCGAACCCTGAGTTGTCTGGATCGAACGCAATCGCTGGGCGACCAGAGGATCACGCTCTGCGCTCTGAAGAAGACTGTCGGCCAGCGGGACGTCGTCGGGAAGGATGCTGACCACGTCGACTCCGTCGATTGTTTCCAGGGGCAGATGGGCCACAGTGTATGCCCTCAAGCCGAAGCCGACCGCGGCGGCTCCCCCTGCCAGGAGCACGAGGAGAATAGCAGCGTTGCGTAGCCGGAGCGGTCGCGCCGCCGCCCGCCGTCCGCTCAGGCGCGGAAAGAACATCCCTGTTCGTTCCAGGTACGCTTGATACGGCTCGCCATACCGACGGAGCATACGCCGCTCCTCGTCCTTTGCCAGGAGGTAGTAAAGGAACATCATCACGGCCAGGAACATCAGCGTCAGAAAGCGCGGCCACAGGACGGCAAGTCCTGTTCCCGCCATGGCCAATCCCGTGTATTGAGGATGGCGCATGACTGCGTAGAATCCCCGGCTGGCAACACCCCATTTCAGGAGCTTCCCCAGGTACACCTGCGCCGCACAGATGAGAAAGATGAGAGTCCCCGCGATGAACAGAACCGACCCCAGAACCCGTAGTCCGACCAGAAAGGGAGTCGGCGGTACGATCATGTGTGGGAGGAAGAACGCGGTCAGCCACCGCGTCCCGCTCCATCGGTTCAACCCGAGAAGGATGGGATTGAAGACGGAATAGAAGAAGAATGCGAACGGGCTGATCATGATGACGATTTCAAGGGCTGCGATGAAGTAGACAAGAGCCACGCCGCCCACCAGGTAGCCTCGCCCGCCTCCCTTGCCTACATTTTGATCCGGATTCATTTTCTTCCTCCTCTGTGCGATCCTGCGGGGAGGCGCGGACGCTTCGTGCGTGTGGACGGACCGCCGTTGGCCAGTGTCTCAAGGAGCCAAGCCCTCCCTCCATTTTTCGTCCCCGCCAATCGCGTGTCCCAATCATCGAGCATAACGCGCAGATCATCGCGCAATCCATGCAA
>Ga0187886_1003955_pt1 | contig 10872 bp, 9 predicted proteins | sample June2016WEW_20_1_FD_133001 | JGI IMG/M metagenome (GOLD analysis project Ga0187886, IMG submission 133001) | Peatland microbial communities from SPRUCE experiment site at the Marcell Experimental Forest, Minnesota, USA - June2016WEW_20_150 | ecosystem: Environmental > Terrestrial > Soil >...
GAACCCCTGTGAAACTGTTCAATCCCGAGAGGGAGCCTCCGGCCTTGCTCCAGATAGGAGACCATGTACAGTTCTTTCCAATCAGCGAAAAAGAATTTAAAGAATGGAGAATATAGAAATCCGAAATAGAGAATGCCAAATTCCAAAGTTCAAATTAAAAAACATTTGACATTGAGTCATTTGACATTCATTTGAAATTTGGACTTTGGCATTTGAAATTGATATGTCGACACGAATAGAAGCCTTTGAAGTTCTGGAACCTGGCATTCTCACCATGGTTCAGGATCTCGGCCGTTATGGATTCAGTCAGTTTGGAGTCCCTCCTTCCGGAGCCTTAGATACTTTCTCATACCGAGTGGGAAACTTATTAGTAGGGAACCAAGAGGAAGAGGCCTGTCTCGAGACCACCGTGATGGGGCTTAAGTTAAAAGTACTTAGAGAGGTTGTCATTGCCATCACTGGCGGAGACCTCTTTCCTACATTGAACGGGGAATCTTTGGAGATGTGGAGAACCCATCTTCTCGTTGAAGGCGATGTCGTCACTTTCAAAAGGGTTCGGTCGGGTTGCCGTGCCTATCTTGCCCTGAGCGGAGGATTGATCGTACCAAAAATTATGGGAAGCAGGTCCACCTATCTCTCGGGAAGGTTTGGTGGCCTTCAGGGAAGGGCATTGAAACGTGGAGATATTCTCTATATGCTCGATCGTCTATCGTCTTTAAAAAAATTGGGTCTCCGATTTCCGGGTGATTGGATTCCTGCTTTTGAGAAAGAGGTAATGCTCAGGGTGATTCCTGGACCTCAGGATCATCATTTTACAGAAAAAGGGTCCCAAACATTTTCTTCTTCAGCCTATCAAGTCACTCCCCAATGCGACCGTATGGGGGTGAGGTTGGAAGGCCCCAAGATCGAGAGGCGACCCGATGTGGAGGAATCGATCATTTCAGAGGGGCTTATCTCAGGTGCGATTCAAGTCCCCGGCGATGGGAAACCGATCATCATTTTGACTGAATTGGTCACCGGAGGTTATACAAAGATTGCTACAGTTATATCTACGGATTTAACTAAAGTGGCGCAAATCAAGCCAGGGAATCAAGTGCGGTTTGAACCGATTTCGATTGAAAAGGCTCACCATCTGCTCAAAGAACAGGAGGGAAGGTTAAAGGAATTCAAAGAATTCATCGAGCATCGTTGAGCATGAGAAGGAAAGTTCACCTCTACGAGCAATGAAAATTGTCTATGGTTTTTAGGTAATGGTTAGGAAGCCAGTTTGGTATATGGTCAAAGGGTTACGGCTGAAGATTTAAAAACCCCTGCCTACCGCAGCCAGGAATGACCTACCTTATCGACAAAACTGGCATCCCTGCCTGCCGCAGGCAGGGATGACCTAACCTTATAACAAAAAACCTTTTATTTTCTGCGCAAGGAGATTTGAAATGTCGTCATCATTACCGATTTATGAGATCTATGCAGTCAAATATGCAGGTCCTCTCATCAGCTCTGTAGCCATGGTCCTGTGGAATACGGAGTGGGAGAAAAAGATTGAACGCAATTACTATATTTGGGTGGTCCGAGGGGATGGTGAAACTTTGATTGTGGATTGCGGTGTAGCTCCGTCTCTTGCAAAGGAGAGGCAGATTCCTGGCTATATCAACCCGGTTGAGGTGCTGGCAAGGCTCGGAATTGATGCTTCCAAAGTGAAAAGGGTAGTGATCACCCATGTAAATTTCGATCACATCAGCGGGATAGAACTCTTTCCCAATGCTACGTTTTACATTCAGGAGAAGGAGTTCAATTTCTGGATTAAAGATCCAATCGCCAAAAAACCTCCCTTCCTGAGACTCTCTGACCCAGCGGGAAATGCTTATCTTGCCAAACTTGAGGGTACGGAAAGATTGGTCCTTGTGAAGGGAGATAAAATGCTCCTTCCAGGCATTGAACTTCTTCTCGCGCCAGGTCATACCCCCGGGCTCCAGGCTGTCGCTGTGAATACGGCTAAAGGCACGGCCATCGTGGGATCGGACTGCGCCCACATCTTTAGAAATTATGAAGAGGAGATTCCGAGTTGTTTCATTATAGATATGGTCTCCTGGATGAAGACCTACGACAAATTAAAATCGAGGGTTTCCTCCATCGATCTCCTCTTTCCGGGTCATGATATGAAGATGTCAACTCAATATCCGAAGGTAGCAGAGGGCATTACTCGGTTGGTTTAGTGGGAGGATCGAGAGGGATTTCAAATTCATAGAGATTTGCACCCGAACCATAATAGATCTTTCGGCCCAGCATCGCCATACCTGAATCGATCGGAACCGGTGGTTTCGCCAAAAGGGATAACTGGTCGTTCTTCGGATCGATAGAGAAGATTGCTTCCTTTGAAAGTCCATAGAGTTTCCCATCCGGTCCAAGTTGGAGTGAAATTTCTCTCGGTTCCTTAAATTCGAGATCGAAAACCTTTTTAATCTCTCTCTTCTCTGCATCGAAGACAAAGATCTTCTCATTGTTTGTAATCCCATAGACTTTTCCATCAATGCTCGTAGCAAGGGAGAGAATCGTCTTTGCTTCTGGAACAGGGATAATCTCAAAAATCTTTTTCTCTTCTTTCGGATCCCAAAGGATAAACTTCGCCTCTTTCTCAATAGCACGTGTCCCGGCTCCCCCTCTGACAGAGCTCCCTGCTGCTATGAGATCTAATTTCTCAATATAAGCCAGGGAGACAATGCTCTGATTCATCACAATATGGCGATAGACCCTTTTCTCATCCTTTTTTGGATCATAGACACTGATGGCACCGCCTAAAAGTCCATAGTCAGGATAACTACCGATATAGATCTTTCCATGGGGCCCGGCAATCATTGCTCTTGGTCGGTCCTGCTCACCACCCAAAGGACCAAGGTCTCGCGGATTGTCATCCTCCTTATTGCCAAATCGTAAGGATTTTTTAGGATCGTAGATTGAGAGCCTGGCGCCAGGATAGGAGCAAAGGTAGAGTTTACCATCGAGCACTCCAATTGAATAAGTCTCTCCATCTGCATAAGCGGCTTTCCCAAGATTGATGAGGAGACCATTCTTAGGATCATAGACGAAGAGGCGTAGGGGAAGCATACTGCTCCCATAGATTCGACCATCCGGACCAAGCCCAACCACAAAAATATAGGCGCCCGAGGCTTCATATTGGAGCGGAATCTCTTTTTTCTCCTTCGTCGAAAGATTTTGGATTCGAAGGATTTGATTGTCTACGACGCTAAACTGTCGGCCATCTGGAAGCTCCTTTTGGGGAAGGGGTATATTGGACTCGGAAATCTCTACCAATCTTTCTCCTTCTTCGATACGAAACCATTGGTTAGATGGGGAGATCCCTGCATAAATTTTTCCGTCCTTGCCTTTAATCAAACTCACGCGTCCAGGTTTTCGGTCCTCTGAAGGGATGAGGGAAATTTTAGTCTTTTGCTTTGGATCGAAGACAACGATGTCCATCTTTTCGAATTGGATCGCACAGTAGATCAGACCGTCTTCTCCTGCAGTCGGGTAACAATAGAATTGCTCAGGATCCACCCGTCCAAAATTTTCACTCTTTCCGGTTTTTGGATCGTAGGAAAAGAGTTTTGCAGAGGGAAAAGTCCCACCCCAGATCTTTCCGTCTGGCGCTGTCGTCAAGGCACAGATGAAAGACTCTGTTTCTCCTCCGGGTCGTCCGAGATCATCCCAATGCTCTGTTTTTGGATCGAAGCGCAAGAGGTGGGCATTATAATAACTCCCGAGATAGATCCGATTTTCATGATCCACTGTAAATCCCCAGGAGCCCATTTCAGAGGAGAGAGGACCGTTGAATTGCCGCATTTCACCGGTTTCGGGATTGACTGCGAGGAGAAAAAGGGGAGCCTTATATTGTCCGAAGGAGAGGTAAATCGTATTCTTCTCTCCTGTCTTTCCCGGTCCAGCATGGACTCTCCAGCAAATGGCATCCTTCACAGGGATGCCGAGGTCACGGAAGGCAAATGAAGTCTTTGCCGGGAGACAAAAAATGGGAAAAAGAAGTAAGAAAAGGAGAGATCTAATGAACCCCCTCACTCTTCCCCTCTCCCCATTGGGGAGAGGGAGGGGGTGAGGGGAATGCAAGGTTGGCACTTTTTTAATCTGCCTGTACATGCCCAAGATGAGTGAATCACATCTTAACCAGTTATACCACGGTTTCTGAAGTCTCTGGTTCTGGTGGAGCAATGGATTCTGAAGCTATCGAAGGCCCCGAAGGAGCCAGTCCTGGTGTAGGGGTCTTAGGTTTTGGTCTCCTCTGCTGTGACCGCCAGCGAGGCTTCTGTGTTTTCTGTCCCTTCTTCTCCTCCTCCCCTTTGCCCTTTTTCTTTTCCTTACCAAAATCAACAATGACATAGGTGCCACTTCTTGAATCGGTTCGGAGTTGGATGATGCCTTCCTTTTCTGCATCTTCGAGGAGGTCACTAAAGGCTCGGTATCCGTGGTAAGATTCATTGAACGAAGGTTTCTTTCGCTTCATCGTCTCTTTGACCAAGGAGGACCATAGCACTTCCTTATTCTCTCGAACCAAGGCCACCACAGAATCGATTAAGAGCTGGAAGGCCTCTTTTTTCTTTTCGGGCAGATCCTGTTCAATCCTCGGAGGCGTACTTAAAGGTCTTTCGAGGTCTTCGTAATAGATGAACTCATCGCAGTTGTTGATCAAGAGGTTGGAACTCGACTCCTTCATTCCGAGGCCGATCACCCGTTTTCCATTCTCCTTCAGTTTGGAGACGAGAGGAGAGAAGTCACTGTCTCCTGAGACGATGACAAAGGTCTCAATGTGCTCCTTGGAATAACAGAGATCGAGGGAATCCACGCAGAGCCGAATGTCTGCGGAGTTCTTCCCGGTCATCGAACGCTTCGGGATCTCGATCAGTTCAATGGCTGCTTCATGGAGGGGTTTTTTATACTCTGCATAATCAGCCCAATCCGCATAGGCCTTCTTTACGATGATCTTCCCTTTCTCAACCAATCGCTCCAGGACTTTCTGGATGTCAAAACGTTTATCCTTCTTGCCTTTGAATCCAAGGGCGATGTTCTCAAAATCGATGAAGACCGCCAGAGTGTGCTCTCCTTCAATCATCCTCTTTCCCTCTCTTGTTAAAATGGGGTTTGTTATCCCTTTTACCTGAGATCATCCTACAATTAAACAGGGAATTTGTAAACAGGAGAAAAAAATATAATAGGCAGACAGGTGTTTTGAAAAAACTTTACAGCGGCACCTTTTTGAATAATTGTTACTGGATCTCAAAACCTATTCCAAAATTTCTAAATTTAATGGAGATGGATGCCCATAAATATTATAACGACCGCTTGGTAAAGTTTTTGAGAAATACCTGTTTGCCTATTATAGGCACCTTTTAAATTAACTCAGCTTCTGGAGTGAATACCCCTTCCCTTTTAATTCCTTTTCGATCTCGCGGATGTGTTCTGGACTACGTGTCTCCAGGACTAAGATCACCTTTGAGAATCCTATGGGAATATCCTTCGCTGCCCTTTCATGGAGGATGTGAAGGATGTTAGCGTTCTCTTGAGCGACGAGGCTGGTGAGTTTTGCCAGAGCGCCTGGAACATCTCTCAAAATGACTCCAAAACGGACGACCCTTCCCGTTTGGCTAAGGCCTTTCTCAATGATCCGATCGAGGAGATGGACATCGATGTTTCCACCGCTCACGACCAGAACGACTTTCTTCTCCCCGATCCTTCCTCTCTTTGATAATAAGGCGGCCAGAGGAGTCGCTCCTGCACCTTCTGCTACCACACGCTTCCTCTCCATCAACATGAGAATGGCTGAGGCAATTTCATCCTCCTCGACAGTGAGGATCCCATCCACCTTCTTTTCGATAATAGGAAAGGTCTTCTCTCCCACCCTACGGATGGCAATCCCATCAGCCAGTGTGGGTTTGACCTTCACCTCCTTGATCTCCTTTCTTTTCCAGGAATAGAAAGCGGATGGTGCATGAGCGGCTTGAACTCCGATGATCTTCACTTTAGGTCTTTTCTTTTTTACAATCGTGGCGATTCCCGAGATCAAACCTCCGCCACCGATGGGGACCACAATCGCTTCAACCCCTGGAACCTCCTCCAAGATCTCGAGGCCGATCGTCCCCTGTCCAGCAATCACCTGTTCATCGTCGAAGGGGTGGATAAAGTATTTTCCTTCCTCCTCCAACTTTTTTGCATAGCTGAGGGACTCATCCGTATCCTGGCCGAAGAGGATAACCTCTCCACCGTAGGAGCGAGTGGCCATTTGTTTTGCCATAGAGGCTCCCTCCGGCATCACAATGGTTGACTGGATCCCTAAAAGGGATGAGGCAAAGGCAACTCCCTGAGCATGGTTTCCAGCAGAGGCGGCCACAACTCCTCTTTTTCTCATCGAATGACTCAATTGAGACAATTTATAATAGGCTCCTCTGATTTTGAATGAACCTGTCTTCTGGAGGTTTTCGAGTTTGAGAAAGACCTCCTTGCCGGTAAGCTTTGAAATGGCATCTGAATAGAGCATTGGGGTCCGAAGGATGACTTTTCGAACCTTATTTTGTGCCAATTCGATCTCTTCCCACAGTTTCAATTTCATGCATTTCCTTCCTCAATAGACTGATCCGAGGCATTCCCGAAACAGGATTCTGATCCACCCATACTTCACACCCATAAACTGTTTCAATCGTCTCTTGGGTGATGACTTCTTTAGGAGCACCCATTTTATAGATCCTCCCTTCCCGGAGAAGGATGAGTCGATCACAAAATTCAGAGGCAAGGTTCATATCATGGGTGGCCATGATGATGGTAAGACCCCTCTCCCGATTGAGGGAGAGAATGAGATCTAAGAACTCGATCTGGTGATGGATGTCCAAGTTTGCGGTAGGCTCGTCCAGAAGAATCACTTCCGGTTCCTGAGCTAAGGCCCTGGCGATAAAGACCCTCTTCCTTTCTCCGCCTGAGAGTTCATCGATGGGTCGTTCAGAAAAGTTTAGGATCTCTGTCCATTCCATCGCTTTTTTGGCAATCTCCAGATCCCGCTCGCTTTCGAACATCAAGTAACCCAGATAAGGAGACCTTCCCATCAGGACAATCTCTATCACGCGGAAAGGAAAGAGAGGATAGGTCTCTTGAGCCACTACGGCAATCCTCTTGGCGATATCTATCCGGCTCATTCTCTTTAAAGGGACGAGTTCAAAAAGGACTTCTCCCTGTTGAGGAGAGAGGAGGCGGTAGAGGATTTTCAAGAGGGTGGTCTTTCCAGACCCATTGGGACCAATCACTCCGATAAACTCCCCTCTCCCGACTTGAAAAGAGATATCCCGGAGGACCCAGTCTTTTTGATAACGGAAGGAGATCGAATGGACATCCATCATAATGTTTTAACCACCTTTCTTGTCCTTAAGAGATAGATGAAGAAGGGACCTCCAAAGGCGGCAGTGATCACGCCCACAGGTAACTCAGTGGGCGCAAGAAGAGTCCTGGCAAATGTGTCTGAGGCGATGAGGAAGGAGGCACCGATCAATGCCGCAGAAGGGAGGAGGAGGCGGTGGTCGGGGCCAAAGATTAATCGAACTGAATGGGGAACAATCAGACCCACGAAACCAATCAGACCGCAAACCGAAACAGAGGCGGCCGTGATCAAAGAAGCCAAGAGATAGGAGATCAGTTTCAATCGCTCCACATCCACCCCCATTTGCAGAGCACTCTCTTCCCCGGAGAGAATCAGATTTAACTGGCGAGCCCGAAGGTAGAGAAAGATAAATCCAAAAAAGATATAAGGGAAGATCATATAGACCGCCCGAGTGTTGGAAAAGCTGAAGTCTCCCATCAACCAGAAGATGATTGTATGGAGTTCCTCCTTCTGGGAGATTGAGATAAAAAACATGATGAGAGCAGAGAGAAAGGAACCGATGATGACACCCGCCAGCAGCAGGGTATTGGGATGGATCTTTCCATCCTGCCTCCCGAAGTTAAAGACAATGAGGATGGTCAGGAAGGCTCCGATGAAGGAAGCCAAGGGGAGGCCAATGGAAAAGGTGCTCAATCCCATCAGTATAGCGATGATCGCTCCCACTGCTGCCCCGCTCGAGACTCCAAGGATATAAGGATCGGCCAGAGGATTTCTTAAAAGTGCCTGAAAGATCGCTCCTGATACAGAAAGCCCTGCTCCCACCAGGCCTGCTAATAAGGCCCTTGGAAACCTGAGAGAAAGAATTATCGCCCGCTCTGTTTCGGTCCCAGCTCCCTTCAAACCCAGAATCGATTGGAGCAAGATCGTGATCGAACGAAGAGGTTTAACCTTTACACTTCCCACCATGATGGAGAAGAGAATGACAAGGCCCAAAAGAATGGTGAGCAAGATCGATAGGGTGATGACCTTTTTCCGAGTAAGGGTCTTCATAGGACCTAAATCAATGTCAAATGACAAAGTCCAAATGCCAAACCAAAAATGTAACTCAACCCTTCAGGGTTGATCCAACTCAAGGCTAAAGCCTTGAGTTACGACTTTGACATTCATTTGACATTTGGATTTTGACATTTGAACTTTAAAGAATATATTTTTAAAATTTCTCAGGATGGAGTATCCGTGCGATCTCCTCTAACCCGTCAATAATTCTTGGTGATGGCCGATCAATCAGATCGGAGTCAATGAGGTGGACACGGCCATTCTTCACTGCAGGGATCATCTTCCAACGGGACCATTCCTGAAGGACCCGCTGATAATCCCCTTTTGGGTTCATCGAACTGATGAGGATCACCTCTGGAGATCTTTTCAAAATCTCCTCCATTCCCAATCGAGGATACATCTCTTTCTCTTTTCTTGCAATATTTTCACCTCCAGCCAGATGGATGAGATCATCTGCAAAACTCCCCTTTCCCACAGTAACGATGGGAGCCTCTCCGATTTGAAGAAAAACCTTGGGTCGAGAAAGGCCTTTGGTGAGTTCGATTACTCTCTGACGTCTCTGTTTTATTCCCAGGATGATTCCCATCGCCTCTTTTTCTCGACCCACCACCTGACCAAGATGATCAATGCTTTTGAGAACATCATTAAAATTCTTCGGAAAGATCACATAGGTCGGAAACCCTAATTTTCCCAAACGGTCCACCATATCCCTTGTATTTCCAGCTCCTGTGGCAATAACAAGGTCAGGCTTGAGAAATGTGATCTTTTCAAAATCAAGACTGATATAACTTCCTACTTGGACCTTGCTCTTGGCCTTTTCAGGAAAGTTGCAGTGGATGGAGACACCTACAATCTCCTCATCGAGGCCGAGGCTGAAGAGAATCTCAGTGATATTGGGCGCTAAGGAGACGATCCTTTTTGGAGGAAAGGGGAACGTTACTTCTCTTCCTACTTCATCTATAAATTTTAAGAAAGAGGCATGGGAAATTGAGGCCAAAAAAAAGATAAGCATTAAAAGAATCAAAAAAAACTTCTTTCCCCCTCTCCTCAATCCCCTCCCGCCAGGGGAGGGGAGTTTCTGGGGTTTGTCCTCTTTAATAGCTATTCTGCGGAGTGGAATTTTCATTGAAGTTGGAATTTGATTGGAATATTCACCCAACTGGGGATTGATCCATTCCCTTTATTGGCAGGAATAAATTTCCATTCTTTGACTGTAGTAAGAGCAGACCGGTCCAAAATCTCATAACCGGAGGACTTTTTCAACTCCACTCGCCCTACTCGGCCATTTGCAAGAACCTCCACCTTTAAGAGAATCTCCCCTTCATATCCCTTTTTTCGCGCCTCCTGAGGATAAAGAGGTCTGGGATTCTCAGCATACCGGGGTTGAGCGAAGATGGTATTTTCATCCAGGGGGGCCTTGAGTTTAGCAACAATCCCAGACGCTTCTTGAGAAGGAGTGTCAGGAGGTGGAGTCCCCTTCAATTTTTCTGAGTAGGAAGGAATTAAAGAAATGGAGAGATTTTCTGCCCTGGAAGAGGTCTCCTTTAAATGGAGTGGATTCTCATCACTCCAAATGTTTAAGTCCAAATCCGAAGGCGATTGAAGAACCTTTGCAATACTAACGTGCTCCTTTTCTCTTTTCTCTTCCTCTTGAACCTGAGAGAGTGGTTTTGGTTCTTCGAGAGGAATATTTTTTGCCATGCTCTGGAAGGAGGGTTGGAGCGGTTCTTTCTCCTCCTTCTTATTTTGAGTTTTTAATGGAAGGGAGGAAATACTTTTTAGACTGAACTTCTCTTCAGCAGCCACTTGGAGAGCAGGCATGAGAAGAGTGACTTCAATGTGAAGGGGTGGAAGTCGATCGATCTTAAAGTTCGGGAATAAGAGAGTGAGAATGGAGAGAAAAAGGAGATGAAGTCCCAATGAGATAGATAAAAAGATCTTTAAATTCCAAGTTCCATTTTTATTCAAAATTGGAATTCTCATGAATTTACCAACAAAAAACCCGATCTTCAGAAGGAAGACCGGGTTTTTTCTACGCCACCCTTCACGGCCCTCCACCGAAGACCTATTGTGAAGCGTATTCAGGAGGGTGTTCTGACTTTCGGATCATCCTATTCCTTGCCCCTTCCCATCCTTCGCCCCTTCTGACCCTTCGACATGCTCAGGACTTAGGATAGTGGCTCTGGCAAGTTTCGTCCCCGATTACAGCGGCGTGGCCGTCCCCGAATCCCACGGGGTTCCCCTTTAAGTTCGAAGCCACCTAAATACGGATCAATTTTCTTTTTTAATACCACAATCTTAAAGGGGATGTCAAATACTTTTTCCCCTGAGCTATTTGCGATGTCCTTCTTTTTTGGAAAAAGGGAGACAGTAGGAAGCGGGACGGAACGTAAAATTTCGGCCCGAAGAAGCATCTACGGGGTTCACAAATACAGTGGACGACAGCTGCC
>Ga0187886_1003956_pt1 | contig 10871 bp, 10 predicted proteins | sample June2016WEW_20_1_FD_133001 | JGI IMG/M metagenome (GOLD analysis project Ga0187886, IMG submission 133001) | Peatland microbial communities from SPRUCE experiment site at the Marcell Experimental Forest, Minnesota, USA - June2016WEW_20_150 | ecosystem: Environmental > Terrestrial > Soil >...
GTATATATCAGCATTGAAAGATCTTGATGGGTGCTTATAGAAGGTTTTTTAAATTCCTTTTGCCTCCGTCTTGAGATGAGATCTTCATATGCAAAGACATCTCTACCCTCCCCTCCTCCTACTGAAATTAAACAAGAAAGATGTGAAAGATTGTTTCTTAATCCTTGAACAAAAGCAAGGTAGTCAAAGTTATTTTTCTCCTTGTGGATGAAAATCGCCTTGGCTTGAGAGTTACTCAATATGAACATTAATTCCTGTGTCCTATAGGCAGGATTGACCCATGCCACTACTGCACCGATCTTTTGTAAAGCATAGAAAGCTACATAGAGTTCGATACAATTATGCATATATATGGAGGCCCTATCACCTTTCTTAATTCCTTCTTGTTGCAAAATGACTGCAAGCGTATCGGATAGTTCGTTCAGTCGCTTGTAAGTAACATGATCTTTTTTGAATATCACCGCGATTTTTTCAGGCGCGATTTTAGAACTTCTTTCCAAAATTTCTCCGACGCTAAGATTCTCCACATCTTGATAGGTTGTCGTAACTCCGAGTTTTCCCATAATGCTCCAGCACCCTTTCTTAGTTCACGTATCCATAAGGATTCGTGAATTCTTTATATTTCTGATGACTTTATCCGCTAGCGAGCATGTCAATCCCCCAACCTTTTATGCCCATGAGCATACATAAATACATCCACTCTATGCATTATGCCAACCTCGTCAACCTCTCCTGGATCTGCCATGTTTCCCTTCAAACGCAAGGGCGGGAATACCAGCATTGATGAGTGCTGCTCGATTCTCGGGCAGACCAACACTCGTACCCTCACATCGCCTGGCCGAACTTGTAACCAAAGGGCCGCTTTGGCAGCCAATGAGGTTAACATAGGGTCGATAACGATCATCTTGATCCCTCTTAAAAGGCCATTGGAGTTCCTTCATTCCCTCCACATTTACCAGGACACCATCCTTGACAAACATGTCGATTCCACAGCAGGTATCACAGATGCGACAGAAAGATTTCTTTACCTTCTCCATGGTTCTTCTCATTTCTGAAGGAAGCACCCTTGGCTAATACTCCTATGCCATAAATAAGGAGCTTCCAACGGGTTCATAGTTCCTTTGTGCCTTCTCAAATTCGAATTTCTACACTCCGAGATATCGCATCTTGGCCTTAGTATCCGCCCACAGTTCCGCCGGGGGAGCGTCGTACACCAGTTTCCCCTTGCTCATTATATACGCATGGTCAGCAAGTTCTAAGGCGAAGGGAAGATTCTGCTCAACGAGGATGATAGAGAGGCTTCTTTCCCTCAGTTGACGAATAATCTGCCCCAGATCGCGGACGAGGAGTGGAGCAAGCCCTTCTGCCGGTTCATCCATAAGAACCAGTTCGGGATTGCCCAAAAGAGCACGTCCGATAGCCAACATTTGTTGCTCTCCTCCGCTCAACTTGCCGCCAAGGTGCTTCAGACGTTCCCCCAATATAGGGAATAAAGAAATAACTCGATCAACAGTCCATTCCTGTTTGTCGCCACGGCTACTCACTTGTAAACATTCCTTTACACTAAGTGAGGGAAAAATGCGCCTCCCTTGAGGGACAAGCCCGAGTCCCAAACGCGCAATAAGGTAGGGTGGAAGGTGGGTAATGTCCTTTCCCTTGAAGATGATCTTTCCACGTCGAGGGGGAGTGAAACTACAGATTGAACGGATGAGCGTTGTTTTGCCAACTCCATTGCGACCAAGAAGCGTAATGACGGATCCCTTGGACACATCGAAGGTGATTCCTTGCAGAACATAGCTATCGCCGTAATAGGTATGAATATTTCTTACTTCCAGCACTTTCATTAGACTCGACTTCCCAAATAGATTTGCTGCACCGTCCGGTCTTGCCGTATCTCCTCAGTTGAGCCTTCAGCAACAAGTCTTCCCAAGTGGAGAACACTTATTCTGTCCACGAGGTCGAAGACTACATCCATATCGTGTTCGATCAAAAGCATTGTAACATCTCCAGGAAGGTTTTGAACCATCTTGGTAACTCTTACTGTCTCACTGGGAGACAAGCCACTGGTTGGCTCGTCGAGGAGTAAGAGTTTGGGCCTTTGGGCTAGAGCCATAACTATCTCCAGTTCACGTTGTTCACCGTAAGATAGGCTACGGACCTCGGTGTCCCTCCAATCCCAAAGTCCCCAAGTTTCCAGAATCTCCCGGGCTCTCAAGAATAGCGGGCCAAATGAAGCTATTGGCCGGTGAATAACGAAACGGTATGGCTCGTGTGCTTGCAAAGATAGAAGGATATTTTCCAGCACCGATAGGGTTGGTAATAAGTTGGTTATCTGAAAAGTCCTAGCGACTCCCAGGGCTGCACGTTTATGAATAGGTAGACGGGAAACATCGTGCCCGAATATTAGGATTTTCCCGGACGAGGGAGCAAGAATGCCAGAAACGATGTGGAACAAGGTTGTCTTTCCTGCTCCGTTCGGTCCTATGAGCGCTCTTCGTTCACCGTGCATTAAGCTTAGACTAATTCCCTCGAGAGCCTGCAAGCATCCAAAGGCCTTGGAAACATTGTTAATAACCAGCGGGCCGAACTTCGCTTTGTCATCAACCTTGCCCGGTTTCGGACTCACGAAGTTAACCATTTGTAAATCCTTTCCTTAATAGGTGGATATATTCCTCGCGGGGCAAAAATTATCACCAACACGTAAATTAGACCCAAGAGGAGCAGCCAACGCTCAGTGTAACCACTGATAAAATTTTCAAAAAGCACAATGCCGAAAGCTCCCACGATGGGACCGATCAAAGTTCCAGCACCTCCAAGGATCACCATCAAAAGGACTTTAGCCGAGGTTATGATGTGCAAATCACCTGGCCCAACGTAACCGTGGTAATAGACAGAGAGAATTCCAGCGACAGATGCAAAAAAGCCTGCGATAAGAAAGGCGACATACTTATAGATCCAGGCATTGTATCCAAGAGTACGCATGCGAGTTTCGCTATCTCGTACCCCTTTTAGAGTCAGACCAAAAGGGGACTGCACCACCAGCCACATAGCAACCATTGCAATTATGAAGAAAAACAGCGCGAAATAATAGTAAACCGTGGTATTGGAAAGATCCAATTGGATGACGACAAGGTCGGGCCGAGGAATGCCTGATAGGCCGTCATCGCCATGTGTCACTGAAGTCCACTTAAAAGCAATCCCCCAAAGCACTTGGGAAAGAGCTAAAGTGATCATCAAGAAGTAGACACCTCGGGTACGCAGTACGAGGAAGCCAAAAATAACACCAACAACCAACGACAGAATCAGACCAGCCGTTGCTTCCAACCAGAAATTGTGGACTCCATTGAGGGCAAGAAACCCAGAGGTATATGCTGCCACACCAAAGCAAGCGGCGTGCCCTAAAGAAGGCAATCCGCCGTAGCCCATAAGGATATCCAGACTCATGGCAAATATGCCGAAGATAAGCATGAGAATCATTAGACCCACGTAGTAGGACGAGAGAAAAATGGGTAAGATAGCCAAAAGGACAAAAAATACCAGTGTCGTAGCAGCCTTCAGTGGCTTCATAATGCCCGCCCGAATAATCCATTGGGTCTAATGGCCAAGATAATAGCCATCGGAGCAAAGATGGTGAAGAGAGAAAGTTCAGGGAAGAGCGCTTTGCCGAAGTTGTCCAGTAAGCCCACAAGTATTGAACCGACAAATGCTCCCCGGAGACTTCCTAGCCCGCCGATGATGACCACAACAAGCGCTAGAAGGAGAGCCTCAACGTCAACTCCGGGATAAGCACCAATAAAGGGACCTCCCATGACTCCGCCTAAAGCGGCGAGGGCGGTACTGATTCCGAAAACTGCAGTGGTCGTCAAGGGCACGTTGAGGCCAATAGCCTGGGACATCTCTTCGTCATCAACCGCGGCTCGAACCGCCACACCTATTTTCGTTCCTTTCTGGAACCACCAAAGGAACAATGCTACCAAAAGTCCCACGCCGATGACCAGCAGTCGATAGGTGGGAAACGTTATTCCTCCAATGGTCGTAGCCCCCCTAAAAAGTGATGGTGTAGGCATGTTCTGAGCGTAGCCCCCCCAAACCAGCAGACTAATGTCGGCAATGATAAACACAAATCCAAAGGTCAGGAGGACCTGCCCAAGATGATTTCCGTAAAGCCTGCGAAGGATGAACCGTTGCATCAAAACTCCCAGAATAGCAAGTGCGATCGCGGCCCCTACGACTGCTAAAACAAAATTTTTGGAGTACCGATAGACGGTGATACCAATATAAGTTCCAAGCATATAGTATGAGCCGTGGGCCAAATTAATGATGTTCATGAGACCAAAGACCAACGAGAGACCTGCGGCCAACAGGAACAAAAGCATACCGTACGAAATACCGTTAATCGTTTGAACGAACCAGAAGTTCATGTCTAAACAACTATCCCTTCTCCAACGATTTAACAGATTGCTACTTGACCCACTTACCCTTCATACTGATATAGGTAGGCATCTTCATAAACTCCTCAGGGCTCCATTTCCAAAACTGAGAAACATCCTTCTGGGTATCGACGACGCTGTTCACGATCTCTCCGTCGATCTTCTTCACCTCACACATATAATTGTCTACAACGATGTTGTGGTACTTGTCAAACCTGACCGGCCCGCGTGGAGTATCCAGAATCTCTACCTTTTCAAGCGCCTTGATGAAGCTCCCCCGATCCTCGATGTTACCTCGAATGGATTCCAGAGCTTTTTCCAGCATCGTGCCACCGGTATAGCCTAACAAGGTGAAAGATGTTGCTGGCCGGTTGTACTTTTTGAGAACGGCATTTTTAAAGGCCTTGTTAGCTGGGTTATCCAGCACGGTCGTATAAGTGTTTGAGCATAGGATACCCAATGCGCTATCACCTTCCTCTGGTAAAATGCTATCGTGCGTTAATGGGCCTGCACCAAAAAGGACAGCCCTTTTTTTCATGCCGTATTCATCGAAACGACGTACAAACCGCAATGCGTCGGCACCAGCATGGAAGGCATAGACCATATCAACTTCAGTCTTGATAGCAGTTATGAATGGTCCCGGATCAGGGGTGCCAAGGGCAAGGTAAATTTCTTGTACTATCCGGCCTCCCTTTTCCGTGAACGTCCGGGCAAATCCACCAGAATATTCCCATCCTGCAGTGTAGTCTGATGACACAATTGCTGCTTTGCGAAAACCCTTCATATAGGCCCATTCGCCCAAAGGATGACTCAATTGGCTACTGGAGAAAGAGGAGCGAAAAATATATTGGTTAAATCGCTGTTGTGTGAGCGCATCAGCTGCGGCGTTATGGATCATCAATGGGATCTTTTGGCCTTTCACGTACTCGGCGATGGCTAACGCCACACCACTGTGAACGATTCCACAGAGCAGGTCGACCTTATCCCGCTCAACGAGCCTCTTAGCCTTGGTCAGCCCTACGTCCGGCTTGGCTTCGTCGTCCTCTATCAGCACTTCGACCTGCCGCCCGGCGAATTGGTTTCCCTTTTGGCTTAAATAAAGGAGAAAACCATCCCTCATATCTATGCTTGGTCCAGCATAGGGCCCGGTAAACGCAGCTATATATCCTATCTTGATGGGTGGCTTTACTCCACTTGCTTTCGTCTGTCCGAACGCAATTGAGATTGAAAGAAAAAAAGTAATCCAAACCACCGATAAAATAAATGCCAAAGATACCGATTTCCATAGTCTCATTGGTCTCATTTTCTTAATCCTCCTTTTCTTTAGAGATAGACCTCCCTTTTTTAATATGCGTTTTTGACCCATTGTTCCCCTTTTGCGAACGACTTTGACCATTGAAGAATTTACCAACCCCACTCTAATACGTCAAGCGCTTTTCAGCGATTTAGGAAGCTTGATGAATTCGTAAAAAGTCCCGAAGCCGTCACTCTGGCGAAAGCCGGAGTCCAGAACTATTTGAAATAACCGGATTCCTTCTTTCGCGGGAATGACAAAAACAGGGTGATTTTGACTTTTTACGAGACCATCTTATACAAATTGTCATGAAATAAGCTTTTCTCTTTCTATTTTTTGATGAATAGCTTTCAACAATATTTTCTTATTTATCTTTCCTCCGAGGATAGGAAATTCATCTACGATTTCTAAACGTTCGATCAGCTTATAATGAGCGATCCTATTTTCTTTAAGGAATGAGTTTATCTCTTCCATCGTCATTTGCAAACCTTTCTTTGGAATCACATAGGCACATACCTTTTCCCCCATTATTTTGTCAGGCATCCCAATGACTGCCACATTTGCCACTTTTTCATATTGAGAGATAATCCCCTCAATTTCACTGGGAACGATATTTTGCCCTCCACGAATAATAATATTCTTTTTTCTACCGAGAATGATTAGGTTTCCTTCTTGATCTAGCTTTCCTAAATCTCCCATTCTGTACCAGCCATCTTCATCCCATGATACTCTGTTCGCTTCTGGATCTCTAAAAAAGCCAGAGTAACTGTCTCGACTTCTAACAAGAACCTCGCCCTCCTCTCCAGGTTGGGCTATCTTACCATCCTCCCTGAGAAGCTTAAGCTCCCATCTGCCAAGCGGCTTGCCGACTGTTTTGAGCCGAATCTCTTTGGGATCTGTGGAATCACCCATTGTCCCTAGCCCACTGTCAGCTGACCCATAGAATTGAATAATAGGACACCCCATTGCCTCTTCTGCCCTTAGTGCATCATGATAATTAAAGACATCACCAGCGGAAACAATCACCCTCAGCGAGCCCAGATCGTAATCCTTAAACTTAGGATGATCTATCATCTTGAGCAACATCGTGGGAACAACAGGCAGTACCGTGATCTTCTCTTTTTCAATTCTCTTCAGCGTCTCTTTGGGCTCAAAATGTTCGATCATCACCGCCTTTGCCCCGACAAGAGGGCTGGCAAAATAGCCGATCGTATTCGGCCCACCTGCGGTGGGAGATAAGATACCGATGACATCTGAAGCGTCCATTCTAATTCTCTCAACTTGTGCTTTGGCTAATTCCATTCGGCTAAAAATGGGGTTCTCAACAAATTTTGGAAATCCTGTCGTCCCTGTTGTATGAGTGACAAGTGAAAATTCTTCGGGAGTACATCTCCTGTTCTGAAATTCTCTTTTATAAGTTAACTCATCTTTTTTCTCTTGGAGAAAGGAATTCAGGGCAATGGTCCCTGGTGGAACCTCCTCGCCCACCATCACGATATGATCTATTGCCAAACGATCTCTCATTTCTTCTACCATTTTAAAGTAATCAAAATCCCTAAATTTCCATAGGGTGACTAACATTTTAGCTTCAACTTTAATTAGAATGTATTCAACTTCTTTTCCCCTCAAAACCCGAGAAATGTGAACACAAACCAATCCAGCCCTCTCGCAGGCAATTCGTAAAAGAGGAAGCTCCACACAATTTGGCAACTGTATAACAATACGGTCATCTTTCTTATATCCAAGCTGAAGAAAACCATAGGCGATTTGATTGATCCAATGATTGGCCTCTAACCAGGTGAGTCTCTTATCTGAATCGACAACGGCTTCTTTATCACTTAGCCATTTTGCATTTTTCTCCCAAAGGTCAGAAAAAGTGAATTCCAACCAAGATGGATCTAGTGATTCTTTTGCTGAAGTAGAGATCAGGCGTGAAAGGATAGCCATTTCCCTTTTCTCCTATTCACTGAAAAAGTTTAATCCTTTGGGGCTCTGAAAAAATAGGTTGCCACCATACCTATTACCATAATCGTTCCCCCACAGTCTCTATTAGGCTTTTCTTGCACTCTTGGCTTTTCCCATCTTAAGTAGAGCATTGCCAAAGAGGGCAGCGCCGATGCCCCCAGCAATCTGTGTATCAAAGGGATAACCGCGATCAATATACTCTTTCTTGTACCAGACACGTTCAGCAGTCTTAATACCTAATTCCTTTTCCAATCTTTTTACAACCCCTTCGTTTTTGGCAATACCACCCGTGATGACAAACTTTTCCTTTACACCAAGCCGATTCAGCAACTCCATGATTCGGTGAGCCATGGCGGAGCAGTAAGCCGCCATGATATCGTTTTCAGGCATTCCCGACTCCAATAAGGGGAGGACTTCACTTTTTCTTTGACATTGACAATCGGGCAACGGTATCCATTACGTTCTGAAATCCATATTTGTCTACCATCGATTCCAATCCTATTTCCACGTCCTCCTGCTTCACTTCTTCTTCTACTTCCTCTTCCCTTTCTTCATAAGTCAGGGCCTCATTTCGGCACACCTGAACACACATTGGCTCTGATAGCGACGGATCGGCTTCGCACATATCGCATCTTAGAGGAAGGCCGGAATCGGGTTCTTTGAAATAATTCCTAGATGGGCAGGAAGCGCTGCAAAAATCGCACTCGGCGTATTCCTTTCCGTCAATCACATATTTCTCTCTACCCGTACATTCGGACGGTGTATAATGATTGACACGTATCGGAACATACAAATCGTTCAGTTCATCCATAATTACCCGAATCCGAGCTCTGGCCGGATTAATGCTGCTATATTTCGGCCTAGCGTGAAATGCGGAGCAGACTAACCCACAGGCCCGACAACCGTTGCATTTATTAACATCAACTTTTATTGTTTTAATTATTTGTTTCTCGCACTTCATGGTTCACTCGCTCCACTCTATTTCTTTTCTTATTCATCTAAAGTCTTTTTAGAAGGGGTAGCTTCATTATCTGTCAAAATCTCCCTCTGCAGGAAGTCTTCGCTCACGTAATCCAACCCCAGTTTGACCAACGTCTCTTTCGTAGGAATACCTTCATTATTCCACCCCTTGAATTCATAATACGTGTCAAGCAGCTTGACTTCCATCTCCGGCTCTCTTATCTGCCAATGGTCTTCAGGCGGCTTCTCATCACTTCTTCTTAAGCCTCTTCTTATATTAAGGGCCCTCACCAAATTTCGGTTCCTTCTAGCTATTTCCCATAGTCCCTCATTATCAAGCTCTAGCCCCGTCGCAAGTGAGATGAAATTTGGTAAATTATAAATGTGATACGGAGACGTACCGCTAAATTGCCCGGTAAATGACGACAAAAAGGCGCAGGTCCCGACGGCGTCATCAACGTAATGCATGGTCTCATTCCAATCGCAAATATGAACAGACGCTTCAACAGATGGATTTTGACGTGGCTCCCACTCCAAAAACCATTTTTTAAACCTCTCAGGAGCTGAGTGCCATTTCTTTACAAACTCTTCTCTCTTTTTCCTATCAGGTATAGGTACCTGGGGATAGGAGCCTTCAATTTGGGTAATGGTCATCTTCTCGCCGGTACAATACATAAGGAAATAGGGGTAATTTATCATTTTCAGCTTGAGGGGCAACTGCTCAACTTTCTTTATGTTATTATGTGCATACGCTTCTGCGCCCTGGCCAATATGTTGGGCCGCCCAATATGTACCATTGGCCAAAACATCTCCAATCCCTTCACGCCTAACAATTCTTTCAAGCAGCCAAAAAAATCTTTCCCCGGAGTCGGACGGAAATCCTGGCAGGTCCTTGTCAGTTAAAATGCCGGCTTCGTAGAGCTCAACGGCGAAGGCTAGAACTTGCGGCGTTGAGAATCCGTCCAGACCGTACTCCTGAGTAACGCCAAGTATGTCATAATTGAAATCCAGCTCTTTATAGGCCGCCATCGCATAGGTAAGTTTGCTGTAGCACTTTAATTGATATATTTGCCGCCCCGGGTAGGAAATCGCATTATGGCAATCCTTCGGACAGTTATAGCAACCCGTCATTCGAAGGTGCACGCTTTCAGCAATGGCCTTCCACTTCTCTTCACGTTCTTTATTCCAATAATTCTTTCTCCGCTCACGTGCATTGCCCCAGGTGAAATTATTGAGGTGGAAAGATTCGTCAGACTTTTTCTGCATCCAATTCCCACAAAACGGGCTATCGTGAATTTCCTTATAGCTGTGTTTGCATATTTCAAAAAGTTCATTCGGTCGGGCAATATTGATGTCTTTTGTTCCACGAACAGCTATAGCCTTCAACCGTTTATCTCCCATGATCACGCCTACCCCTCGAGACGCGCTGGCGTTAGAGTGTTCGATGGTAGACATATAGACCCTGTTTTCACCGGCTAGGCCGATTGCAGCCACTTGGACTTCGGGTTCCTTCAACTCCTTTTTAATGAGTGCTCCAGTTTCTAGAGCGCCTTTCCCCCGGAGATGGTCGGCATCACGTATTTCTACTTTGTCGTTGTTAATCCACAAATACACCAGGCAGGGGGACTTACCACGAATGACTATTTTATCATAACCAGCATATTTTAGTTCAGGTCCAAAAAAGCCGCCAAATATTGAATGAGAATATAAGTTTGTCTGGGGGGAAAAGGTATTCACAATGGTGCGATTGGCACCAACAACAGGTGTGCCACATAAAAGACCGGCGCTGAATATTAGTAAATTGTCGGGAGAAAAGGGTGTAACTTCAGGAGGAACCCTATTCCACAGTATCTTCGCGGCAGTACCCTGGCCTCCCAGATGAAGTCCGGTTGATCTTGGGTCGGTTTCTATCCTCTCGATGCTTCCTCGGGATAGATCAATTTCCAAATTAAATCCTGTCTCTGCGTACCTCATTTCCCGCTCTTTCTATATGAACCAAATCCGTGACCTGGCTTTTGATTCATCATGGGTTGTAGGCACTCAGCTTTCTCACTTCGTCCACAGAGATCCTCCGGCCAACGAGCCTCTCTGAGATCAGATTTCAGGGTTCATCTTATCGTCTCTTTGTTGACATCCAGCGATGCTAATTCTTGAACCCCACCTTTTCCATATTTTCTCACTTTCAGCCCTCCTGAAAGCCTAGGAAAATCTGGCATGATGGA
>Ga0187886_1003957_pt1 | contig 10871 bp, 13 predicted proteins | sample June2016WEW_20_1_FD_133001 | JGI IMG/M metagenome (GOLD analysis project Ga0187886, IMG submission 133001) | Peatland microbial communities from SPRUCE experiment site at the Marcell Experimental Forest, Minnesota, USA - June2016WEW_20_150 | ecosystem: Environmental > Terrestrial > Soil >...
ATCGACTAGGCGCGCTAGTTTGAGCTCATAATGAAGAGAGCTGAGAGGCAACTTGCAATTTAGGCAGAGGAGCCAAAGGAGGAGCAGGTTCCCTGAAGGGCCAATGTCCGAACATACGAGATCATCGTGCCCTCCCAGTTGGCCGTACTAGACGGTAGATGCGGTGAACCCCTAATGGATGGACACGCGTCCGGAACTCTAGTGTCTGGGAGCCTGAGTGGGCTGAAATCCAGATTGAAACGCTCCAAAGGCTCAGTTTTGAGCTAATTGCCGCATTGAGATGCAAGGGGGCTGAATCCCTCAGGAAAATATGGGACCGGCGCGTACCAAAATCGGAACGCTAATATACTTTTCACCATTTCACCATTTAACGACCAAGTTCGGGTTGTACCAGGGCTTAACGATGTCGAACCGAAAGGCGCCCGCCGAGGCTCTCGGAAGTGGGGACAACTCCCCTGACGCAAAAGTCGAACAGGTCCCCCCATGTCCCTACTGCGGCCTCCGTCACGAAGGCCTCTGCTACACGGGTCGGCTGCCAATCAGCTACGAGTTCACCCCCAAAAGGGAAGAGTAGGCTAGGTCAAGGAGCCATAGGAATCATGAAGTCAGTCGTCGTGAAGGGTTTGCAGACGGAATTCTGTCCATACGAGTTGGCTGAGAAGATATTCTCTGTTGACAGGAACATACGATATTTGGGTGTGACTGGCTTAGGACCTGAGTACGAGATCAAAGTTACCCGTATGAGGGAAGAAGTCAGGTCGCTTACCCCAGCCGACGAGGACCGGGATTTCCTTGGGCTCATCCCGGAGATCATTCTTGGAATTGGTGACAAGTTGAAGGACCACCTTGGCGGGATCGGGTACGCGCTACTATGCTTCCAGAAGGTCACACTGATGCTCTTCAGGACGCCAGAGTATTTTGTTGTCCTAGGCCTAGAAGCTGGAACTTTCGCCAGACCAATCTACGAGAAACTCAACATCCTACTAGACTTGAAACAGAATACAGCTGCGGCTAGGAGTGGCCTACCAGTTAGCTGACTGAGCGACCTCAGACCCTCCGACCGCTGACCAGGGAGTTCACGCGAAAGCAGAGCCAGCTACCGAGATAATTCGGTGTCCCGCATTTCGGACTCAGCATGGCCGTCTTGTGGGATGAAGGGCGATCGCTTGACTATCCCCGATGAGAAACTCGCCATCTTGCCGGACTTTGAGCAGACACGCTAGATACACGACAGAGGAGCTCTCACTGCTCAGATCATGAGAGACTGGCGAGCGCGTCGCGTCCATTTCGAAAGCGAGCCAGTCATCAGAGCCCAGGTAAGCATGTAGCGCGACTCCTCTGATCATGGTCACAACACAATGATCTGGGAAAGACACGAACTGTCTCGCCACACAAGAAGTGAGAACATGAACTCCGAAGGAGCAGATTTTCTGCGGTTGATAGCCCATACTCTCACAGCAGCAATCACAGGAATCATGACGATACTACTCATCCTCATCACCACGCACTGAAACAGCCGACGCGCGCATCTGATCTTTGCCTCGAACACATTCGAGAACTCGCCCAATCGAGTTGAAAGATCCTAGCTTTGACCGGGAATCGCCGGCATTATCCTGCTCTTCTCACCAAGCGATATACATGCTAAACATGTTGGGCATTGAATGTATTGTCTGCCAAGCCCGTGAAGGTGGTCTGTGTAGTACCCGTGCAGCCTGCAGAAACCGTAGATCACTCGCGTAGATTGAACTTCGGATGCAGTGGGGTTCAAGCCAAGCCTCAATAGCACTCTCTTCTTCAACGGCACTTGCCAGGGGTCAAGATTCCTGCTGAGACCGTCTAGGTCGAAAACTCCAGACTTGGTCTTAGGATCCATGGTCCAGACCGTACAGAAACATTTCTCTGCGCGTTCCGTATGAGGATGCTTGACAGGAACCTGCGCATATCGCAACTTGCGACATGGTAGAATGACTCTTGCTTCGTTGATGGGGGCAATTTGCTAGGAAACCCAATAAAGCCAGACACCGAATCCTAAGAACGAGATGATCGAGACGAGCAGAGCCTGCCACCTGGTTACGGAATCAGAAATCCCAAGCCAGGTAACCGCAAGGGTTGAAAAGACTCTCAAATTCTTCGAACAAGAGGCTGAAATATCTGCTGCAGTGGACGACTACTTCCATGATGTTTTGCAATGTGAAGCCTACAAGCGGCGGACCATGCTTAAGGTAACTGAATTATCCAATGTTATATCTCCAGGTTATACTCTCAATATTGGTTCAGGGTATTGCGACCTCGAGTTCGAACTTGGCAACACTTCCCAGATCATAAGCCTTGACGCTGATGCATCAGAGCTTAAGCAGGCCAAATCAATATCTAGAAAGATGGGCGTTCCGCTTTCGCCAATTGTGGCAGACGCTGCCAAACTGCCATTTCGTGATGCAACATTCTCAAATTGCCTCCTAGTGATGGTGCTACACCATATAGACTCAAAGATCTCTTTTATGACCGAATCACTTCGAGTACTTCGCGAGAACGGTAACGTAATCGTGTACGACCTTAATGTGTCCTCACCATTCTACAGGCTATATGAATCCAAGATACTTGCTTGGGGCAAGGCTTCTCTTGGACATCTCTTGGATGCTAAATACGTGAAATATGTCTTTGAGACGCATGGCTTGGTGGTCGTTAAGACCATTCATCGTTTTCTCATACCAGATTTGCCCGTTATTCGTGGCCGATTGCTTAAGTTCTTGAGCGTTATTGAGCGCCTCATAGAAACCATACCTTTTGCTCAGCAAAGGCTTCGTGGTTCCTTCCTGATTGTGGGAAGAAAACCAGGCAAGCCGTGACGAGCTGTCCCTGAGTATCCAATAGGCTCGTTCGTAGGTTCAAACATTGAGAGGTCCTCCTTACACATGACGTCAAGCCGGGTGGAACCAGAAAGCTTTGAACTAGAAGCGCCTCACTATCGATCTGCATCTTTCCTGACACTTCAACCACGAGCGCGTTCCCGTAGGGAAGACTCCTTCCAGTATCCTGCCGTCTTGTGCCGTCATGGTTGCGATCCATCTGACGACTGTCTCTCGAGGTAGGTTGCATAGGTTCTTGGATCGAAGCATCAGGGCTTTGAGTGTCCAACCCAAGAAATAGGTTCACGGCCTCCTCTATCTCGCGCAATGCCGAGTGGACATCCATCCGTGTTGGGAGGTCGGACTCGAGGGTTACTACACGTTTGATGTACTCGAACTCTCATATTTCACCGTCAGCAACTTCGTGAAGCCTAAGTGAGCATGGTTTGCACTAGTTTCTTGCGAGAGCAATTCCACTCCGCTGTCGTCCCCATCGCAGTTCTTCTTAACGCTACTGTCGCATCACAGCTCGGGAATCAAATCCTCCTAATCGCGCTTAGGCTGCTTCGGATCTCCCTCGCTCCAATGCCACAAGTACTCGCTCCTCATATGCGAGAATCATTCGAGCGGCTGATCTGAGGATTCTGACCTGCCCAAATACTAATTCGAGTGTTTGAATATCGGTTCGCTTGACTGCTTTCAACACGGGAGCCAGTGTCAAGTACGCCACTAGATAGATGGTTGCACACACGAGCACATTTGTGAGGCTGGGCAGTGCCGAATACCAAGCGAGCGGAAGTATCGGAACTGCTGAGGCGAGAGCGGTGACGAGCGCTGCAAGGGAATCCTTCAGATTCACTCGCATACCGTATTTATGGATGGCGAGCCACAAGCCGAAACAGGTAGAGATGAGGACAGATAGAAGAAGCCCGGCGATAACACCCGGTACGCGCCAGAGCCAAGCCATAACCGGCGCGATAGGAAGGAAGACTGCAAGTTGAACTATGACGATCTTGGCTGCTTCTCTCGTTCTTCCAATGCCGCTCAGAAAGCTGCTGATGACATACGAGCCGAGGGTTGCGAAGAGGAAGATTCCTGCGTAAAGTGTCAAGTAGGTCGGTGCCTGACTGTAGTTCGTTCCATAGACGACTTGGACCAAGTCTCTCGAGAGTGCAGCAATGAAGATTGCAGTGGGGAGAATGAGAAGGCTGGTGTACTTCACGGAGCGCTGGAACATCTCTTGCAGCTCCTTCTTTCTGGTCTGGGGATCCAGCTTTGAAAAGGCCGGGAAGAGCGCTGTCATCACGGGGACTGAAACAATTCCGACCAATGCACCGAAGTTTGCAGCTACACTGAAGTTTCCGATTTCCGTGTTTGATGTAAAGAATGCCAGGACAATGTTTTGATATTGATCGAGCACTGTAGCCAAGAGATCTGCAAGATAGAGCGCCATCCCATAATTCATCATCATCTGAAGGTCTTGCCCCAGGCCGCTCTCGGTCTCTCTAGTGCTGTCTGCCTTTCGCAGAGTCCGTTTGTGCACAAGGAGTAACCATAGGCCTAAGAGGCCTGCTAGAATCCACCCAGATAATTCCCCAGCGACCGCTCCGACTACCCCGAACCCTACAAGAATCAGCACGGGCGAAAAGACCACCCTTACGGAATCAGGCACAACCGTTGTCAGCGCGCTTTGGTCCATTCTGTCAAGGCCGACGAAGGCGCTGGATGAAATGTTGACGAGTCCTTGGAAGACGATTGCGATTGAAGCCACCGCTACGAGTTCCTTCATATTCTGTCTCTGAAGAACCGTTGCAGCCAAAGGACCTGCAAACTCAAACATCAACAGAAAGGCTATCGAGCTGACTACAACATTGAAGAATACAGCTGATCCCATCATGCTTGCCAATCTTAGGTTTCTTCCCTGAGATCTGAGACTAGCCGAATACCTAGTCAGCGCCGCACCCAATCCGAAGTCTGCGAACGATACGAACAATGATGGCAGAACGAAAGCAAGACTGTATTGACCGTAGCCAGACGGCCCAAGGAGGCGCGCCACGAGTATCGAAGCCACAGCTCCGATGACAGTTGACGCAGCGGTTCCGATCACGAGGAAAAAGCTTCCTCTCACAGATTCCTCTGCGATCTTCGAGAGCTCCATCAACAAATCAGTCCGCGCGTAGAAGAGTTCGCAAACAATGCCTATGAATGCTCCAAACGTCTCCATGCTGTAATCTATGGTCTACGGGGACGGCAAATCATGAGAGTCACACAAGGTTACGCAAGAGGTTTGTCCGTAGGTGCTCAGCGACTACCTCGCTTGGCGTCGGCACATCAATCTCCTCCATCCACTTGCTTCCTGCAGCGCTGACCAAACGGTCCCTGGAAATCCTCACCAAGTAGAAATGCAGGCATAGGCCGGAATATAGCTCGATCGGAAAGCATCTGTCCCATAACAGTGTGAACAAGTCTGCTTTTCTGCAAGCAGAGTTAGGGGATCCGAAAGACAAGCCGCGTGTTCGAATGCGCTCTACCAAAGTATCATCGTGACTCGTTTGAACGACCGATTGATGTCAACGAAGGCGTCAAACTGGAAATCGTTGGCGTAGCACACTATTGTTCGTCATCATTGTGTGAGTAGATGTGTCGACTTAGGTAGTTCACGACTTGTCTTGGGCTTCTGTCAAGGCGGTAGCCAATTGTGTGCTGGCAACAAGCTGAGGCAGAAGCATGACAGCTACAACCAACAAACTTGGCACCAAAACAATAACGGGTACTCTGTGCAAGTTCCAGTCTCGCCTAAAGTCCCGAGTTTTCACACAGCTCGCCTCTTCTTGAAGGGTCTCCTCGTTCTTGATTACATCCTCGATGATCAGAATACCTTAGAGTGAAGTTGATGCGATCTACCGAAGTTGAAGCTTGTTTGGTTGGATCTCCTTGTCTTTCTCCGTGATCATGGTCTTGGCGAAACCCGAATCAACCGCCTGAGTACCCTGACCTGCCTTTCGCTCACCCATCTCCTTGAGGCATCTCCGCGCCAATTGCCTTTCTCGTCGAGTGAAAACACACCACAGTATGGATGAAAGACCCTCCGTCCGAGGGGTTTCAGAAGCTCCACTTCTATTGCTGCTGCGGGTATCTCCTTATCCCAACTGAAGAAACTCTCTTCTCCATAGAAGCCGGTGTCGTAGAGTCTAAACCCTAAGATCTGCGAGAATAGAGGCAAACGAAGTTCATCGTGACAGAGTTCAGGAACCGAAATGTCTCTGTACTTCTCAAGAAAAGTTCTCGGCAAAACAGCCCCGCACGGACTACCCGCGTACGGCTCTTGATTATAGTTGAACTCGTGTCTTACGTAGTCCTGAAGTCTGGTCCATTCTGTCCTATGCGGCTCTTCCACCGTCCAAGGGGCCCAGGTCTTCTCTATGTACCTAAGTTCAGTAAGATCGGTAAGACCGACCCCGTCACCCGGGATATTCTGGCACAGTTTCTGAAGGGATTCAAAGAGAAGAAGATCCCACTCAATGACATGAAGGATGTCGAACGTAATTCTGCTTCCGCAGTCAGTGTACCAGAGTCTTACGGCCAGATCACTATTCTTCCATTTCCATTGCTCGCTTTTTCCAGAAATACAGTAGAGCCCGTCCATATGAGGGCTCAACTGTCTTTGAGCTCTCTGAAAGCCACGCTCGGCTCCGCCGTATAGACCAAAAATCTCGATTCCAGGGTTGTATCTTCGCAGTAATCGAAGTCTGTTCTCGCAAACGGTGAAATTCTTGTGAAAGCGGAACAAGACTATCCTTTTCATATTGTCGATTGCTCCCTAGACGATCCGTTATCATTGTGTGAGTAGATGTGTCGACTTAGGTAGTTCACGACTTGTCTTGGGCTTGGCTTCTTCTTGAGATTGTGAACGACCCACCTCAGGTAAGCCAAAGGCCTTGAATCCCATTTTTTACCTGCAAGGGAGCTTATGTCCTTCTTGATCAGCAGGGGTGAATCTCTGAACCTCCGCCGGTAATTCTCAACCCTCTCAATCAACATTCTTCGCATCTCATCCTATTCAGCAAGGGAACTCTCTAGTATTCCGAGGATTCTTCGCGCCGTCACCTCATCTGTTCTAATGTTGAAGGCCTCAAAGCCTATTGTCTCGGCGAAATCGTAACATTTGGGTCTGTATTCGATGGATATAAACGGATTATGGGTCGTAGGTCTGAATAGGAGCGAATGGAGCTTCTCTCCCATGAGTGTATGGCATGAGGCTATCTCGTCGAGTAGCTTCTGTACGTCCATCCAATCCTCAAAGACTTTACATCTCGCTCCGGCGTAAATCTCTCTTTCTAGAAACTCGAGTGTTGATCGTATTTGACAAGCATCGGACATGATACCCGCGTAATCAATGATTTGATCTTCGACGTTGGGATGCACGAAGGAGAGGATACTGCGTATTATTTGACCAGTGGATTCAGGGTAATCGCGATAGACGCCGACCCAAACATGATTAGACTCGCGAGAGAGAATTTCTCATCATATCTAGATGATGGTCGACTAACCATTCTCAACTCCGCCCTCTCCGACAAAGAGAATGAAGAGGCAACCTTCTACATCAGCGAACAGACTGAGTGGAGTTCACTTAAGAGATCGATTTCAGATAGGAAGAGCAGTCTTCGAGAGGTAATCAAAGTTAAGACGCGAACACTTCCGTCTCTAATGAGAGAATTTGGAACACCGTACTATTGCAAGATTGACGTCGAGGGATACGACAGGATCTGCTTACAAACACTGTCCATGCTGAAACCACTTCCACCGTTCATGTCTGTGGAAACTGAATGTCTTGGCGAACATGAAACGATAAGCGAAGAGCAAGCTCTTGAAACGTTAGTCGAACTCCACAATCTTGGTTATCGGAAATTCAAGCTTGTTTGTCAAGAAGATTTGACCGTGCTGGAACCGGAGAGCAGATCATTCTTCAAGAGAATTGCTCCAACTAGCCTGGCCAGCAAGTTCGCACGCGCAAGAACGCGATGGCTTTCCTCGAGTCTTGGATATGACTTTCGATACGGCTCCACTGGACCCTTCGGAAATGACTTAGGCTCTGAATGGTTAAGTTACGAGTCATCAAGAAGAACTCTGCTATATCACAGACGACGCTATTTCAAGTCACGATCTGCGGTGAATTATGGGTTCTGGTGTGATTGGCATGCGAAGCTCTAAGCAAGAAACCAAGCTTCACCCACGATAGTGGACGAACGCGCATTCTGCATCACCAAGAGCCAAGTCCTGCCGCCTGCTTGCTCAGAGCACACGAGCGTCCCTGAAGGCGTTTGCGCGGTTGTGTGTCGAGGATATGTTCCTCACGCCTTCAGAAGTCCTATACCGGCCCATTTCTGATCCAAGTCTTCGACAATCTCCTCGTACTCATACTTCGTCCTTACTTCGCACCAGAACCTGTTTACGTCACAGCCGGCTTCCGGTGGATGCTCAACTATGTCATGCAATGCTATCAGGCCATTCTTCCTGACCAACGGTGCATACATCTCAAAGTCCTTCCTGACTCCTTCGTAGGTGTGGTCCCCGTCTATGAACATGAAATCCAGTTTGTTGTCATTCAAGATGGAGCTGACTTCATGGGGCGTGACATAATCCTCCAAAGAGGTGCCGCGCTCCGGGAAAGAGGTGCCACTTTGAGAGCGTTCTTCAACGCTGGAAAGGCCTGAGAGTGGCGTTTTTCGGCGTCGGGTTTCTTGGTGCGCACGCACAAAATGCTTCAGAACGACAGTTCAATTTGCAGCGGTCGCACTAGCTGACCCACACGCAGAAATCTCCAATCCGCGATTCTCACCAAAGTACACCCGCTAACACTCGGATGTCTAGTAAGTAAGAGATTTAGGAGGAAGAAGTCAACTCGAAAGTCAGAAGAAGCTCAGGATTGCGGTGGTATGTCCTTCAACACGTTTGAACGGTTGAGAAGGTTCGAACTAGCACACTCTTCCGCTCTTTCGGCCAAATGTGAGAGAGAGACGAATCGAGAATCACTTCATATCCGTATCTCCGATCGTGATAAGCCAGTTGTGAGGATCACCCACAGAACCCTTAGAGACACCAGCAGAAGTGCAACAGCCAACAAACTCTCGATGCATCACCAATTCATGCAATACAGCGCAACTTCAGTCCTCGTAGAGGTGGCAACAGATCGAGCAGATGGGCAGCCGTCCATATTTCGCCAGGCTACGCCGGAACTGGCGCATCTTTTCACCATTCCAGATCGCAGAGAAAGACTGCCGATGGAGGTTTCCTGCGACATAGTCCGGGAAGTCCGGGCAGGTAACGACATCGCCGTTCGGACAGACACACATCGCATCCCACGGAAAACGGCAACTTCGGTTTGACGGCAGAACATAAGCGGGATCGCGATAGTAGCGGCACCAATCATCCGATGTCCAGTGACTGCCCGGCTCTTCAAGTATTGTGAACCCGGCTAGCTCTGGTGAGCTCTTGACTTCCTCAATGAGTGCCTTTACGTTTCTCGGATCTCCAAGCTCTTCAGTTCTATAAAACGCCTGCCAGGACAGCGCCTCTATCTGGAAAAGGGTTCGAAGAGCGTGTTCGTGAGCTTGACCCATGTCCCTCGTAAGGAAGTTCAGCCGGCTAACGTAGATACAGTCAGCACCTGCCTCTTTCACCCTAGGCACCAGCGCGGGTAGCTCCTTTGCATTGTCGGGCAGTAGCGTGTATGCCGTTACGATCTTAGGCAAAGATTTGCCCAGCCGGTCACGCTCAAGTCTGATCGCTCGAATCCCCTCGATCGCAGCTTGGTAGGAGCCTTTGCCTCTATACTGGTCGTTAGATGCTTCGGTGCCGTCCAAGGACACAGCCAGCTCTTTAAGACCGGATCGTACAAGTCCTGCCGCCTGCTTCGCGAGAAAGGTACCGTTCGTTACCATCGAGCAGTGTTTCTGTTTCTGAGTCGCGTACCGGATGAATGGAATCACATCAGGATGCAACAGCGGCTCGCCTCCATAGAGGAAGATGCCCTTGGAAACCCACGGCAGTTCATCCACCAGCCGCTTCAAAAGACCGAGGGAAAGAGTCCTCCCTAATTGGTTCCCTCCGAGCTGCTTGGACTGCCCCCTGCTCCCCCATTGTCCGCAGAACCAGCAGCGAAGGTTGCAGGCATAGACCAGTTGAATCTGTATGTATCTTGGGGCAAGACTGTAGCTGCCGAGTAGCTTGGTCGCCAGTCTCCTCTTAGCGAGTCGGTAAGCATCACCGAAAGCATGGGACGGCGAAGGATCAGGCATTCGAACTGGCTCCGGAAGAGAGACAAGTCTGAAGAGCTATATGAGGAAGTCTGACGTTTGGAAGCCATCGATTGCAAGTATTGGGCTATTATGTAAGCTGAGACGAATCGAGAATCACTTCATATCCGTATCTCCGATTGTGATAAGCCAGTTGTCACGATCATCCACAGAACCCCTAGAGACACCAGCAGAAATGCAGCAGCCAACAAACTCTAGACCCTTGACATAGGGCAATGATACAAAGCCGCTGCTGTCTAGAGTCGCGCGATGACTTCGATTGCCTATTAACCGGTACAGGATGGCGTCCGCGTTGTTCAATCGAGAATCTTCAACAACCGTTGAAAGCAGAGTCTGGATTACCTCGTCCGATTGAGCTAGCAGATCAAAAATGTATGCCATCGTGATCCCGTGTGCCATCCTGAGGCCTGTGACGACGTAGCCGACAATGTCATTGCCGCTCTCAGCCACGAAGATGCGATAGCTCTGTCCCGGGGCAGCATACCTCCAATTGAGGTAGTTATCGCTGCGCACCACCATCGCTATGTAGCGATCTCGAACCCGCACCCACAATCCGTTGATTCGATCGTCAAATGAAGCGACTTGCTTCAAAATCAAGCCTTCTGTCCCGACAGGACGACGAGACGTCGCGAAAGCCCTGAAAAGTAGGCGAGCCCCCATCGCCAGAGCTGTGGCCAGCCTGTCGTTCTTGACTTTTGACCTGATCACA
>Ga0187886_1003958_pt1 | contig 10871 bp, 11 predicted proteins | sample June2016WEW_20_1_FD_133001 | JGI IMG/M metagenome (GOLD analysis project Ga0187886, IMG submission 133001) | Peatland microbial communities from SPRUCE experiment site at the Marcell Experimental Forest, Minnesota, USA - June2016WEW_20_150 | ecosystem: Environmental > Terrestrial > Soil >...
AAACCAATGATGATAATATTTTTCCATTGTCCATTCCCATTTCCTTTCTTTGTATCCAACCGCCAGTCCTCCGGGATTTTTTTCTTTCTCAAGCACGAAAACACGATGCCCTTTTTTTGAAAGTTCATGTGCGGCAGATAATCCTGTAAATCCGGCTCCTATTATTGCAATTCTCATAATGGAGAGTTGTTGTCGCGAGCGAAAAGAAAAAGGAGAGTACCCACGACGGTTAGAATCATTCCTAAAATTCCAGCTGTAATTATAATCGGATTACCGCTTGCCGGCAAGGTGGGGGAAATTGTGGGTGTTTCCGAAGAAATAAAAGTTGTCGGCGAAAAAGTAGGAGCAAGGGTAGGGGTAGGAGTATTTGTAGTTGTAGGAGTTAGGGTGGTACTTATTTGTTGGTTTATTGGTAAAGCCACGATAAAAGATTGACTGATTGTTTGAGTTGTCCCCGAAGGACTGGTGGTAGTTATGGATATCGTGTGGTTTCCGGGTAAAATAGGTATGTTAGGCGTATAAGACCAATTTCCATTAGGGTCGGCATAGGTTTGGGTTGTTATTCCTTGCGTTGAATAAATAGCGATTTCTATTCGTTGATTCGGCAGAGCGGTTCCCGTAAAGGTAGGTTGTTGATTACCAAACTCTTGATTTTTCTCCGGCGATAATATCTTGGGCATTTGGGATGAAGGAGTAGCGGTTGGAGAGGGTGTTGGAATAATCATGGATGCGGATTGACTGGAAACATTATTCTGAACTTTGGTAAAATCATAATCTTTAGAAAGAATTATTGTTGGGATTGGACTAATTTGATTAATTGCAGTTGAGACGTTGGATTTTTCATCTGCTGAAACCGCCAGAATTTTTAACACCGTGTCATTTCCGAAACTAAAGTAAGCCGAGTTGGTGGAATTTCTTAAAGAATTTAAAGGGATAACAAAAGAGCCGTCCGAATTAACAAGAGAGGAAATGGTTTGGGCATCATTAGTAGTCAAGTAAATTATTGCTTCTTGAGGACTGACTCCTTTACTGGTTGTAATTTTTCCGGTTGCCGGTTCTTGCATGGACGCACTTATGTCAAGCAATGGTCCGGTTGTTGTCTTAAAGTTATCCCCATTATTATTATAAATATTTTGTCCGCTGATAATTGTAAAAAAATATGTAGTGGAAGGAGATAAATTTCTGACGGTAATGAAGTGAAGCCTGTGCGGCTTTGAAACTCCCAGGTCTCTGTCGTCTAATATGGTTTGTCCAAGATTTTTATCCGTACCTAAATTAAGAGATCCGGTAACCATCTCAATAGTTGAATAGGAAACACTGAAGGAACTATCGGAAATATTTGTTATTCTTACTTCTTGCGGTTCCTCTGCGGGGTTTACTTTAGTTACCACGGAAACTATTTTTTTGTTTCCGAGATAAATTGCCGCCCCTAATCCCAGAATAATAAGGAATATTCCAAGTAAAGTTGGAATTCTTTTCTGCCAAAATGTTTTTCTCATAAAGATAGAGTTCCCCCTGGTGAAGCCTGACCAGAGGAAGTAGCTTGAATATTTAGAGATGTTGGAGTAGGCGAAGGTGTAATAGTTGATGTTGTAGATAATTGATATAAAGGGGTTACTTGTTGCCTTAGTTTTAGACTCGAAATAGTATTGGTATTAAAGTTCGGAGAAATATCCGATACCTGGGTGTTTAAAACTTCAGGAGTGGTAGAGGTTCTATAATAATGATAAATGCCAAATCCTATCCAAAAAAGAACAAAGAAAACCGACGGGACCGCAAGTAATAAAATGTCTTTTTGTTTCATGGTTTAAAATACGCATCTGCTCCTAATTGAAATTGCAGTTTTGAACTGTTGTCAATTTTTTTACTCATAGAGATATTGTTAGGGGTTATTATTCTCTGCATAGTTATTACATGTGAAAGAAAACTTAAAAGATCTTGATAATTACCTTCCGCGGAAAAACTTGTATTAAAGGATTGGTATCCCTGCGAAGACGTGGTTTGGTCATTACTTATTTGTGTAGCTTGCAAAGAAGTGGTGTCCAGATTAGACACTTTTGCTAAAGATTGCAATTGAGCTTCTAAAAGCGGCATATCGGTTTTTCGGGGAACAGAAGCTAAGATGTAGGGAAGATCGTTCTGCAGGGAATTATATTTTTGTTGCAAAATTGACAGATTATCTATTTTTTGCTGCAGCTGATTGTTTATTGTCTCATCAGTTCCCTTTTCCTGTTGAAGCTGACCAATGCTGGAAATTGTTGGTAGCATTGCGAATACTACAAATAAAAATACTAGGCTTATGGTAGCAATGGCGGTGGAAATTTTTTGGGTTTTTTCCTCTCTAAAATCAGGCAGCAGTGCGATATATTTACTCTTCGAGAAATTTTTTAAAAAATTCGCTTGAAATAACATCTTAGCCTTTCTTTAAATTTATTGTTAAATTTACGGTAATCGTTGATGCGGCCGTCCGGTTTTCTATTTTGTCGATGCTTATCGATTGAACGTTTGGATAGCTCTTAAGGCTACTGGTAAATCCAGAAAGAGCGGAAACAGAATTTACATTAATAATCATTGACACTGCATCTTGATTAAGGGAAATGTTGTTAATTGTAAGTCCCGGAGGCACAAGATCTAAAACGCCCTTAAATGTTTTGAACAGGTCATTATTCTGTTTTGAAAAAGAAGATGCTAAGGCGAGTCTATCCTGAAGATTTCTGTAGGTATTTTCTTTATCTTTAAAATTATAAAGAATTGTCTGTTTTTGTTTTATATCTGTTTTTAGATTGCCTACCTGGACATCTAAGATAAATCTGTACAGAAAAGCACCAAATGCTACCAGTTCCACCAAAATTATCAGAATTTTGCCCGTTGTGAATGACCAAGCTATGATTTTATCGCCTAGGCTTTCTTTATTTTTAGCAAGATTAATAGAAACAGATTTTTTGGACATAGCAAATCTAGTCTAAGGGTTTTTTCAAGGTTTGTCAAAGAATTTTTAGGTCAATGCAACTATTTTTTAGAGGTTTTTCTAGCGGTAGTTCTTTTTGATTTACCCCCGGTCTTTACAGGACGTTTTTGCTTTATAAGTTTTGACAATTTAGATTTTATTCGCGAGGCTTTATTAGGATGTATTATTCTTTTTTTTACGCTTATGTCCAGCGTTTTAACCGCTTTTTTAAGATTTTCCGCTGTCGGATTCTTTTTTGCCTGTTTTATTAATTTTATTAACGTGTTTTTGAGTTTTTTGTTATCTATTTCTCTCTTTTTATCTTTTCTTAATTTTTTCTTTGCTGATTTTGTTACTGGCATGGGCACATTTTATCATGCTATACTGTAAAAAACAATATGCCTACGGATTTTTTTAGGAAGGGATTAAACGTTCTTCTTAAACGACAAACGAACATAATCTCCGCAGCCTTCATAATAATGGGGACAGTTATTTTTTCGCAACTGCTCGGTCTTGTCAGGCAAAGGCTTCTTGTCGGATTTTTTGGAGCGTCGGATACTTTAGGCGTTTATCTTGTCTCAACACGAATGCCGGATTTTTTATTCCAGCTTATTATCGCCGGAGCTTTGTCGTCTGCTTTTATTCCTGTTTTTTCGGATTATCTTGCTAAAGGCAAAGAAGATCTTGCTTACAGAATTGCCTCAACGCTTCTTATACTAAGTCTTCTTGTTTTTTCAATCTTTTCGATAATCCTGTTTATATTTGCCAACAATTTCTCAAAGCTTATGGCTCCGGGATTTTCCGCCAGCCAGATTATTTTAATGGCCAATCTTATGAGGCTGATAATTTTTGGTGAACTGCTTTTCGTGGTCGGAAGTTTTTTGTCCGCGATTTTACAATCTTTCAACCATTTTTTTATTCCCGGTATTGCTTCTGCTTTATATAATCTGGGAATAATTTTGGGAATTTTAATTTTGTATCCTTTCTTTGGAATTTTTTCCGCAGCTTTTGGAGTTATTTTGGGCGCTTTGATTTTTGTTTTGGTTCAGATACCGTTGATAAAAAAAGTAGGCTTTTCCTTTAAACCCTCTTACTCCTTAGAGTCAATAAAGTCCAGCGGGGTTTTTGAGGTTTTAAAACTGATCTGGCCGAGAACACTCGCAATAGGCGTATCGCAACTGGGAACGCTGATTACGGTTACGCTGGTTTCTTTTCTGCCGACTCCCGGAAGAAATTACGTTATTTTTGACTACGCCCAAACTTTGGCATTTGCCCCCGTTGTGCTGTTTGGTCAGGCAATAGCCCAAGCGGCGTTCCCGGTTCTGTCCAAGGAAAAAGATAAAATGGAGGATTTTAAGTCAACTTTTATAACCAGTTTCAATCAAGTTCTTTACTTCGTTTTGCCGATTTCTGTTTTGCTTTTAGTCCTCAGAATCCCGGCCGTAAGGCTTATTTTCGGAGCGGCTCAATTTGACTGGGCGGCTACGGTTTTAACCGGAAAAACCCTGGCTCTTTTTTCTCTTTCAATCTTTGCCCAGGCGCTTGTTTATTTGGTTTCCAGAGGATTTTATGCATTACACGATACCAAAACCCCTCTTTTAATCAGTGTTTTTACAACCGCCTTAATGATTGGCCTTGCTTGGGTATTGATGTTTTTTGCCAAAAGCGGAGTTTTGGGAATTGCGCTGGCTTTTTCCATAGCCAGTATCATTGATTTTCTGCTTCTTTTGATCGTTTTAGATAGAAAAGTTCACGGATTTGCCAAGAAAGATCTTTTCCTGACCGATCTGAAAATTTTCCTCGCGACCGTTTTTACGGGCTTTGCTCTTTACGTTCCGATAAAACTTTTGGATCAGTTGGTTTTTGACACAACCAAAACAATAAACTTAATTCTTTTGACCGGAATCTCGAGTATCTTGGGGCTTTCTTTGTACCTTTTCCTGACTTGGGTATTTGATGTAAAAGAGGCGGGAATGTTTATTCTTTTATTTAGAAAATTAGGAGACTGGAGGCAGATTCTTAAAAAATCGGACGAGGCCATTGACGGAACCCGGTTTAACCCCTAATATTGCATCATGACTTTGCAAAAAAACATCAGAAATTTTGCGATTATTGCCCACATTGATCATGGAAAATCTACGCTTGCCGATAGATTTTTGGAAATTACCGCCACGATTGCCAAAGAAAAAATCCAAGAACAATTCCTGGATCAAAACCCCATCAGCAGAGAAAGGGGGATTACAATAAAGCTCGCGCCGGTGAGAATGAATTACAAATTTCACGGTCAGGAATTTACCCTTAATCTTATTGATACTCCCGGGCATATCGATTTTTCCTACGAAGTTTCAAGAACATTGGCAGCTTGCGAAGGCGCGGTTTTATTAGTGGATGCAACCCAGGGAATTCAGGCGCAGACGGTTGCTCATTTAAAAGCTTCTCAAAATAAAAACCTGTTTGTTATTCCGGTCGTAAATAAAATTGATTTGGCAACCGCAAAGCCTTCGGAGGTGGCCAGGGACCTGGAAGAGGTGTTTGGATTTAAAAAGGAGGAAATATATTTTATTTCCGCTAAAACCGGTGAAAACATCGAAAACCTGCTTAACGGAATCGTCGAAAAAATTCCTTCCCCCGGTGGGGTATTGGAAAGTCCCTTAAGGGCTTTGGTTTTTGACGCAGAGTACGATCAGCATCGGGGAGTGATTGTTTTTGTCAGGGTTTTTGACGGCCAACTTAAGAAGAAAGACAGCATCGAATTTTTGCAAAGCGATGTCAAGTCGGATGTTGCGGAGATCGGGTTTTTCTCTCCGTATTTAACGCCGAAGGAAACCTTATCGGCAGGAGAAATTGGCTATATTGCAACGGGAATAAAAGACATTAGACAAGCCAGAGTAGGCGATACCGTAACGCTTGAAGGTTTCAAGGATAAAATACAATCCTTGCCCGGTTACAAAACCCCAAAGCCAATGGTATTTTTTGGAGTTTACCCGAAAAGTTCCGATGAATACGTCCACTTAAAAGAAGCGCTCAGTAAATTATCGCTAAACGATGCTTCGCTTTCGGTTGCCATGGAATATTCGGCATTTTTAGGAAGCGGTTTCAGAGTTGGTTTTTTGGGACTGCTACATGCGGAAATTGTTAAAGAAAGATTAAAACAGGAAGAAGGCATAGATCCGCTTTTAACCATGCCAAGAGTTTTATACAAAGAGGAAAAGGACGCAGTCTTTGAACCCTATATGAATCTAATTGTTTATACGCCTTCAGAGTATTTGGGGGCAGTGATGAATGTCTGCCAGAAAAAAAAGGGCAGACTTAAAAATCTTTCTTATCATCAGGAAAACGCGATTTTAGAGTATGAAATGCCTTACAGCATGTTTATCAGGGGTCTTTCGTCCGAAATAAAAACGGTTTCTTCCGGCTTTGCGAGCTTAGATTATGAATCGACAGAATATAGGAAGGCGAATTTGCTAAAAATGGACATTTTTATCAACCAAGAGCCGATAGACGTTTTATCCGAATTGGTGTACGCGGATGAAGTTAGTTTTACAGCCAGAGAAAAGACCGAAAAATTAAAACAACTTTTGGGAAAGCAGCAGTTTAGACAAATAATTCAAGCAGTAGTCGGCGGTCATATCCTGGCAAGAACGGAAATTCCTCCATTTAGAAAAGACGTTTTGGCAAAGATGTCCGGAGGGGACCGTACCAGAAAAGATAAATTATTAAAAGCGCAGAAAAAGGGTAAATCAAAAATGATAAAAACAGGAAGAATCGAAATTCCTCAGAAAGCTTTGCTTTTTATGTTAGAGAGCAAGTAGTAGAAACGCTCCGATAATCGTCAGCATAAGTCCAATGCCCCCGATTGCAATAACTGTGTTATTCGGACCCGTCGGGGGAAGAGGACTGGGTGAAACCTGAGCGATTTGAGTCGCGGTCGGACTTGCAACAGCGGTTGATAAGGCGTTTTGGGAAACGGTTATTGTTTGACTACAGTTGGCGGTACTGCTCAAATTGCCGAGCGCATCCGTCAGTATAGCTGTTGCGTTATATGTTCCGGCGAGGCTGTAGGTATGCGCCAAAACCACATTGACGGAGTTTCCGCCTATTCCGCCGCTTTGTGTTACATCCTGGGTTAACCCGTCGCCGAAATTGAAACTTACTTTACTGATAGTTGAGGCTGAGCTTGATCCCGTAACCGTGAAATTCACTATGTAGGGGACGATGCCTTGCGTAGGTTTATCCAAAGCCATAGCGGCGCAAACAGGCGAATTGGCGTTTACAGTAACGCTTGGTGTCGGACTAAGTGCGCTGACTATTGGCGTCGGACTGGGTGTAGCAATAACGGAGGACGTTGGCATTGGAGTAACAGCAGACGGCGTTACGGTCGGAACAGCTTGAACTTCATTTATCGTGACATTTGCAGGATCAGTACTGGCCAGAATATTTTGGCTGAATTGATCCGAAGACCCAATCGAAAGAACCTGCGTGGAACTTGCAAAAGTTACTTGAGTTGAAGTCGTTTGCGTTGCGCCGATAGCCGTAAGGCTTAAAGTGCCTATTTTTGTCAATTTTTGAATAGCGTCTTGCGGAGACTGACCGGTAGAAACGGTAACGGTTATCGTTCCGCTGTCGTATGTCGGCCCTTGTAAAATGGAGGGCGTGAACTGCGTTCCGTCTGCTAATGTCCAGGAACTAACCGTAAACCCGGCATCTAAGGTAGCAAGTTTAGTTGCGTCGTAATTTAAAACAAGTTTTATAAATGAAACCTTATTTACTCCTCTCGGATCAACATTAATATCAAGATTTACCAAGTCCCCGGTGTTAACAGTGCTGCTGGAAGGACTGAGTGAAACTACGGTTGCGGCGGTAGCAGTTGTCGTTACGTTTTTTTGCTGTTTGAGCAAAAAAAACATTAAGGGAATTGCGATCAAAAGCACAACAGCAAAACCAGCCAGAATTAATTTTTTCGGCGTTAAAAAAGACATACTTTAATAAATTAATCGTATATGTTAGGCAGAATTAAGTCAAGCATTTACAGGAAAGCCTTGACAGGAATTCACTTTTCGTTTAAAATCTAGCAATCACTTCTTACAAGTGATATTTTTTGACGAATGGCAAAAAACAAAATTCAACCGCTTTTCGATAACATTTTAATTAAACCGCTTGAGGCGGAAGCAAAAACCTCCAGTGGAATAATTCTTCCGGATACGGCTCAAGAAAAACCGCAAATAGGACAAATTATCGCCGTAGGACCCGGAAAGGTTACTCCCAAAGGCGAAAAAGAGAAAATTGTTGTAAAAGTAGGGCAAAAAGTAATGTACAAAAAATGGGGCGGAAATGAAGTCAAGTTAGGTGGCGAGGAATTGGTTTTAGTTGAACAAAAAGACATTTTGGCAATTATTGAATAGTATGGCAAAACAAATTAAATATTCAAAAGACGCAAGAAAAGCCCTCAAAAGCGGAGTTGATCAATTGGCGGATGCGGTTGTGACTACTCTTGGTCCGAAAGGAAGAAATGTCGCTTTGGATAAAAAATGGGGAGCTCCAAACGTTGTTCACGACGGAGTAGCAGTTGCCAAAGAAATAGAGCTTAAAGATCCGTTCGAAAACATGGGAGCGCAGCTTATTAAAGAAGCAGCTTCTAAAACCTCGGACGTAGCCGGAGACGGAACCACTACCGCAACTCTTCTTGCCCAATCAATAATCAATAAAGGCTTTGATAAAGTTAATACCGAAGCCAACCCAATGATAATGAAAGTCGGAATGGAAAAAGGGGTTTTGGAGATCGTCAAAAGAATAAAAGAAATGGCTGTTCCGGTTAAAGACGCGGATGTTGCCAAGGTAGCCACAATTTCTGCTCAAGACGTAGAAATTGGTCAGAGAATCGCCGAAGCGATGAAAAAAGTTGGTAAGAATGGTGTCGTGACCGTGGAAGAAGGAAAAGGTCTGGAGCTTTCTGTTGAGTATAAGGAAGGGATGGAATTTGATAAAGGGTACGCCTCCGCATATTTGGTTACGAATCCGGAAAAAATGGAAGCGGAAATTGAAGATCCTTATATTTTGGTCACAGATAAGAAAATTTCTAATCTTGCCGAACTTCTTCCGTTTTTGGAGAATTTAGTTAAGGTTTCAAAGAATTTAGTGATTATTGCCGACGAAATCGAAGGCGAAGCATTGGCAACATTGGTAGTAAATAAATTAAGAGGCACCTTTAATACTTTAGCGGTTAAAGCTCCGGGATTTGGCGATCGAAGAAAAGAGCTGTTGGAGGATATCGCAATTTTGACTGGCGGAACAGTAATCTCCGAGGATACCGGCAGAAAATTTGACAGCGTGACAATTGAGGATTGCGGAAGAGCGGATAAAGTTTGGGCGGACAAAGAAAACACCAGAATAATCGGTGGCAAAGGAAATCCTGAAGTTCTTAAGTCAAGAGTAGCCCAAATAAAGAAAGCAGTAGAAGAAAGTACATCCGATTTTGATAAAGAAAAACTGCAGGAGAGATTGGCAAAACTGGCCGGCGGAGTTGCGGTTATTAATGTCGGCGCGGCAACTGAAATTGAAATGAAGGAGAAAAAGGAAAGGGTAATTGATGCTGTTGCGGCAACCAAAGCAGCTTTGGAAGAAGGAATAGTTCCGGGAGGCGGAGTGACGCTTCTTCGCGCAAGAGCCGTACTCGAGAAACTTTCTAAAAGTTTAAAAGTAAAAGATGAAGTTGTTGGTGTTGAGATTCTGTCGGAAAGCCTAACGGAGCCGATTAAAAGAATTGTTGAAAACGCCGGTAAAGATCCGGCCGCAGTTTTGCAAAAAGTGGAAAGCTCGAAAGAAGATGATTTTGGCTTTAATGTCATGACCATGGAATACGGTTCAATGATTAAAGCCGGTATTATTGATCCGGCCAAAGTTACACGAACGGCAGTTCAAAACGCGGTTTCGGTGGCAATGATGGTTTTAACAACCGAAGCATTGATTACCGATATTCCGGAAGAAAAGAAAGAAACACCTCAAATGCCTGGCGGGATGGATTACTAGATTTTTCCTTGCCAAAAAAACCCTCTCTGTGATATGCTGATCAGTAGTTTTATGAAGAAAATCTTTTACGTTTTAACTCCGATTGTTATTGCCTTAATAGTTTTTCTGATACTAATAATAATTGTTAATATACAACCCGATAAAGGTGCACTACAGGTAACCTCGGCGCCGGTAAGCGAGGTCTATTTAGACGGGAAGTTAATCGGGAAAACTCCTTTTTGCAAATGCGATCTTCCCGACTTAATCAAAACCGGAGACTACACAATAAGATTAATTCCTCTGCAGGGTGATTCCCAGCCTTTTGAAGAAAAAATAACAATTTCCCCCAAAATCATAACAGTAGTTGACAGAACTTTTGGAACAGGGGTTTTAGGCGAAGGAAGCGTTTTAACTTTTACTCCTACTTCAAATAAAAACGATACTCAAATTTCTATCGTCAGTTTCCCCGACAAAGCAGAAGTTTTTTTAGATAATAATATTTCGGGGATTTCTCCGCTTATTTTAAAAAAGGTTACCGCATCCGATCATGAAATAAAATTAACAAAAGACGGATATAAGGATAAAATTATAAAGGTAAGTACAAAACAAGGATTCGAGCTTGATGTAACAATTTTTATGAGTGTTTCGTCGGAAGTACCAAGTATTGCAACTCCTTCCGCCGCAGTTTCGGCGCCAACAAAAACACAGGTAACAATTCTTTCAACGCCGACAGGATTTTTAAGAGTGAGACAAGATCCATCCATTGGTGCAATGCAAGTAGGACAGGTTAATCCGGGGGATAAGTTTGATCTATTAGACGAAAAGAACGGTTGGTATCAAATACAACTTACTAACGGGACAAAAGGTTGGGTAAGTAGCCAATATTCTCAAAAATCCTCTTAAGGCGAGATGTAGTAGG
>Ga0187886_1003959_pt1 | contig 10870 bp, 7 predicted proteins | sample June2016WEW_20_1_FD_133001 | JGI IMG/M metagenome (GOLD analysis project Ga0187886, IMG submission 133001) | Peatland microbial communities from SPRUCE experiment site at the Marcell Experimental Forest, Minnesota, USA - June2016WEW_20_150 | ecosystem: Environmental > Terrestrial > Soil >...
CATGCTTTGAAAAATGCGCTGATTCCCATTGTAACCCTGCTGGGCCTGCAGGTGCGCATACTGGTAGGTGGTTCGGTGATTGTCGAGCAGGTTTTCAACATCCCCGGTATGGGACGGCTGCTGGTTTACGCGTCTTTCAGCAAAGACTTCATTATTATCCAGGCCGGGGTGCTCCTCATCGGCGCAATTGTTTGTCTTGCGAACTTGATAGTCGATATTTCCTACGGCTGGCTTGACCCGAGAGTAAGGTACGACTAAAAAAACAGGATGATGCGAAAATGACGGTAGCTGTTGAAACTCCGCCGAGAGTCACAGAATTCCGGCGAACCATAAGAGTCATGTTCGACCGGCCGGTCGTCGTCGCCGGCGCGGTAGTCGTTTTGCTGGTAGTCTTCATAGCTATCTTCGCCCCTTTCATCGCTCCTTATCCCTATAACAACCAGGACCTCCACGCTACGTTGCAACCTCCTTCCGGCGCTCATTGGCTGGGAACGGATACCCTGGGCCGGGACGACCTGACCCAGCTAATCTACGGCTCTCGAGTCTCTCTTCTCGTTGGCATTGTCGCAGTATCTCTGGCTGGCGCCGTGGGTATGACGCTCGGCCTAATTTCCGGTTACTTCGGAGGCTGGATAGGCAACATAATTATGAGAGTAATTGATGCCTTGCTCGCGCTGCCGCCGATGATATTAATGCTTGCCATTGCCGCTATGCTCGGCGGCGGTCTCAGGACGGTCTTGATTTCCATCGGTGTGGCCATGATGCCTACCTATTGCCGTCTCATGAACGGCCAGGTTATTTCACTAAAACAGAATGATTATATCACCGCGTCCCGCGCCGGCGGCGCCGGCAGTGCGCGCATTATGTTCTCCCACCTCCTGCCCAACTCCTTTCCCCCGCTGATGGTGTTGCTTAGCGTTAATCTTGGCACAGCGATTCTCATGGAAGCCGGGTTAAGCTACCTCGGAATAGGGATCCTTCCTCCCACACCTACCTGGGGAAATATGGTCAACGCCGGGCAGCAGTCCCTTCTTTACCACGCGCAGCTCGCTATCGCGCCTGGAGTTGCCGTGATGCTCCTCGTCCTGGCATTCAATATGGTCGGCGATGGTCTGCGCGACGCCCTCGACCCCAGGTTAAGAGGCACGATATAAATTATTAAACTTTTTAATCGTACGTTTGACAAATTTGATTCAATGTCATTTAATTACTATTGCTACATGCTGGAGGGAGGTGATAAGAGTATCGGTAAATAGACATCTCACCAATTAAGGTACGCTTCCATGATAAAAAAAGCCAATAACACAGGAGGTCATTTAGTGAAAGAATTGTTACGCTCGAAAAAACTGGTTTACTTCGTCTTGACCACGGTCCTGGTCCTTTCTTTGGCCTTCATTGGTTTGAGCTGTAAGTCCACGACCACAACTCAACCGGCGACGACCACTACTTCAGCACCGACTACAACGACGACCAAACCGCCTACAACAACTACCACGACCGCTCCGACCACTACTGCAGCTCCTACAACTACTGCTACGGTCACGCCTAAGACCGGCGGCACATTAAAGATTTTCCTGCCTAATGAACCTTTCAGTCTTTGGCCGCCGACGATGACCGGCCAGACTGACGGTAATTATGCCAATATCTGCCTGGAAACGCTTTTCCGCCTGGATGAAAAGGGCAATATCGTTGGGCAGCTGGCGACCGACTACATCGCCGACCCCGACAGCACTACAATCACCATCCATCTGCGCAAAGGCGTAAAATTCTCGGACGGCTCCGACTTTAACTCCGCAGTAGTCAAGTGGAACATGCAGCAGTACCAGGCTGGTTCCAAAGCTGAACTGTCCACTGTCAGCACCATAGACACGCCCGATGACTATACGGTTCTTCTGCACCTGAAACAATTCGATAACACCCTTATCCTCAACCTGACCACCGCTGCCGATGCGGGACGCATGGTCTCCAAGCAATCCTTCGATGCCAACGGCGGCAAGACCTGGGCCGAGAAGAACCCGGTGGGCACCGGCCCCTTCAAGTTCGTGAGCTGGACCAAGGACGTCAGCATCGTCTACGCCCGCAACGATAACTACTGGGGCGGCAAACCTTACCTGGACGGGGTACAATATATCCGTATTTCCGACCCGACCACGGCGCAAATGTCCTTTACCTCCGGCGGGCTGGACCTCTATGGCCCTGACCCTGTAATCGCCAAACCTTTAATTGATTCAGGCAAGTACAACTGGTCCGTCACGCCCGAAGGTCAGATTCCGGCGCTGACCGGCTATGCCGCCGACCCGACCTCTCCTTTCGCCAAGATTGAAGTCAGGCAGGCCTTATCCTACTCGATTGACGCTAAATCGCTTAGCGATGCTTTCGGCTATGGCTACTGGCAGGTTACGAACCAGTGGGCCATCCCCGGCACCTGGGGTTATAACCCCAACGTGGTCGGGTACCCGCTCAATCCTACCAAGGCCAAGCAACTCCTGGCTTCAGCCGGTTATGCTAACGGCTTAGCCACCACGATAAGCTTCTATAATACCAGCCAGGCGCTTATCGATGAAAACACCGCCTGCCAGAAGATGCTGAACGCCGGCGGCTTCACCATCACCCTTAACCCGCTACAGCGCCCCGCCTTCGCCGATGCCGCCACGAACGGTAAAGGCTGGAGTGGCATCATCCGTGCGCAGGGGTATTCCTCGGTAGACCCGCTGGTCAAATACGCCAACCTCGCCCGCGGCCTTGAGTTCAAAGGTACGTATCTGCCACAGGAATTCGTGGATACATATTTTAAGGCCATCGCCACGCCCAACCAGGCCACCAAGCAACAGCTCACGCAGCAGCTGATGTCCCTGGCCATTGATAAGTATTGCATGCAGACCCCCCTCTATATCCAGGGCTCACCCATCGTCAAGCAAAAGAGGGTCATGGATGACGGTTTCGGCGTACAGCCGTACCACTATCTCAATCCCATGACCTGGGTAACCGACGGGAAGTAACTTAAGTCAATAGTGGTGGACAGACACGGAATCCTAAACGGGCGCCGTGTCTGTCCAACCTCTTTGATAGAATAATCTTACTTTAAACCGTCCCAATACGTTCTGTATCGGATTCTCAAGTATCTCTGGTAAAGTTTATGTTCTAACAAAAGACCAATCCGACAGGAGAGTTTGCATGTCGTTAGAAGATCTGGAAAAACGCGTCAGGGCGCTGGAAGACGCCGAAGAAATTAAAACACTACATAGGGAATATCTTTTTTACATTCAAAATCTGGAAATCGATAAAGCCCTGGACTGCTTTGCCGAGAACATCGTCACCGATATTGCGCAGTACGGCATTAAGAAGGGCAAGAAAGAAGTCGGCAAATTCTTCCGGGAAGTCATCCGGGAAAATGTGTTGCAGTCCAAGGACGGCCACTTTACCGGCCAGCCGGTTGTCTCCATCGAAGGGGATAAAGCCAAGGGCCACTGGATGTTCTACCGCTTCGTGCCCGAGCCTTCGCCGCGGCGGTTCGTCCAAGGCAGATATGACTGCGAGTACATTAAGGAAAACGGCAAATGGAAATTCAGCCTGGTGAAGCTGACCCGCCCCTGGCCGGCATTCTTTAAATAATATTTAAGAGGCGTTTTATGGGCATTTCAATTCAGGAATATCAGCGGCGCTATGCCGCTATCCGCGAGCTGATGAAGAAAGAGGGCCTTGATAGCATTCTCGTCATCGGCATTTCTGACGATTTTAACCGCGGTAATATCCGCTATATCGCCGGCACGGGGCGGGGTGGGGTCTGCATCTTCCCGCCGGAAGGCAATCCCGTGATGCTCGCCATGCCTAACGCCCTGGCCTCCCCCAAGCTCCCTAAAACGATGGAAGCCTTCGATTTGCTCGATATTAGAGAAACATCCAATAACGTCGAGCAGGTATTGAAAGAGCTTGCCCGCCTGGATAAAGGCAATAAAATCGGCCTGGTGGGCATGGCCTGCATGTCCGTGCCGATGTACCTGGCACTCAAGGAGAAATTCGGCAGCCGCCTGGTTGACCTGCCGTGGCTGTTCGAGCCGCTAAGGGTCATTAAAAGCCCGGAGGAAATCGAGAAAACGCGCGCCGCCGCCGCAGTCGCGGACAAAGTGTACGCTAGGCTCCGTAAAATTATTCATCCCGGGCTAAGCGAGTACAAAATCTACGGCGAGGTCAAAAAAGTAATTTACGAAGAGGGCTGCGAGTACGGCTTTGACCTAGTGGATGGCGCCGGCTCCACGATGAACATGGCCTTCTTCCCTACCGTGGATAAGCTGGAAAAGAACGGCACGCTTTTTATGGAAATTTCCCCGTCTTACCAGGGCTATTACGCCCAGCTACCGGTAACACTACCGGTCGGCAGCTACCTCCCGCACGTTAAACAGATGGTCATGGCCTGGGCGGAGGCCGACAAAGCGGTGCAGAAAATCCTGCGCCCGGGGACAAAGGTCTCCGACCTCTATAACACATTGATTAACACCATCAAGGCCAAAGGTTTCCAGTCTCCTTTGCGCCCCGGCCATTCTATCGGGCTGGACATCCTCGATTACTGGTCTATCACCGATACCAATGAAACCGCGCTCAAACCGGGTATGGCGCTGGCTATCCATCCCTGTGTGATGGTCAAGCCCGGCGGTGACGGCGTCGGTATGGGCTATACCTATTTAATCACTGAAAACGGATTCGAGAGGTTCAGCAAAATCGACCTGGACCGCGAGCTCATTTGAAAGGTCATTACCTGAATGTGTCCCCGAGCGAACGTTAAACATCAAAAACTTGAAGCTGACCTCGTGGTCGTCGGCGGCGGCGGTTCCGGCCTGGCCGCCGCGCTGACCGCCGCCGAAAAAGGCATAAAAAATATCATCGTCCTGGAAAAACGAGGCAGCCTCGGCGGCAATACCGCTATGGCCAGCGGGCCCTTCGCCTGTGAAAGCCCCGTCCAGGCCCGCGAGTATATCATCGCTGATAAAGACGCTCTTTTTAAACACGCCATGGACTGGGCGCACTGGAGCCGGGTTGACCCGCGTATCTTCCGCGCTTTCCTCAATAAATCCGGTGATACCATCCGCTGGCTGGAGCAAATGGGATTGCAGTTCACCATAAGAACCTTTTTCCCCAACCAGGTGCCCCGGGTACAACATGTGGTGAAGGGCCGCGGCGCCCAGCTGATAAAAGCCTTGGCCGCGCAGTGCCGGGAACGCGGTGTCACGCTGCTGCTGCGCCACGGCGGGAAAAAGATATTGACCTCAAAAAATAAGGGTGTAATAGGAATCGTCAGTTCCGGTGAAAATCAAGATATCATCATTGAGACCAGGTACATTATTATTGCCACCGGGGGATTCACCGGCAACAAAAAACTTCTAAAAAAATACTGCCCATTGTATTTCGATGGCTTCGGTAACCGGGGAGTGCCCTTGATGGGTGACGGCCTGCTCATGGCGCAGGAGGCCGGCGCTGCCATCGAGGACTTTGTCACTCTACTTAAAGAAGGCCCCCGCGTCGACCTGCATACCTGGCCCTTAATGTCATTGGAGCGCGACCCCGTCACGCTCTGGGTCAATTGCCGGGGTGAGCGTTTCACCGATGAGTCTATCGGTATGCACCCCTTTGAGGCCGTCAACCCCATACTTCGGCAACCGGGGAAAGTTGTCTACTCCCTGCTGGATACCTCTATTAAAGAAAAAATGGCGGAAAAGTTACCCGGGCTGGATAAAGCACTGGAGGCTGAAGTTAACCGTGGCAGGGTGAAAAAAGCACGCTTCTGGAAGGAGATTGCCGCCTGGATTGGCGCCTCTCCTGCCGCGCTGCAAGCTACCGTGGCGGAATATAACACTTTCTGCGCTCGCGGTTACGACGCGCTTTTTGCCAAAGACGGGCGGTACTTGCTCCAGTTAATTCAACCTCCTTTTTTTGCTATCAGGTGTCACCCGCACATGCTGGACACTATGGGCGGCGTACGAGTTAACGAGCGCATGGAAGTCTTGAACACCTATGATGAGCCCATCCGCGGTCTATACGCCGCTGGCGTGGCTACCAGCGGCTGGGAGTCAGAGAATTACTGCTCCGATTTAAGCGGCAGCGCGCTCGGCTTTGCCCTCAACTCCGGGCGTATCGCCGGGGAAAGCGTAGCGGCGTTTATATCGGGCGTTTAACCAGCTATAATATAAATATGAGCAACAACAAATTTCAAAAGCTGCTCGAGCCCGGCCGCATCGGGTCGCTCAAGATAAAAAACCGGATGATTAAATCCGGGGCGGCGGCGCGTTACTGGGGCGCGGGCATGGACCAGGTCTCTGACAGAATCAAGTTCTACTACGAAGCCTTCGCCAGGGGCGGCATCGGCCTGGTCATTGTCGAAGGCCCTTCTCTTGAGCCCGCCGAAGCGCGTATGAACGGAAACTGGCGCCTCGATGACGATAAGTATATCAAGGGCGTCAGCGAGCTGACGCAGATTATCCATATTTACGATTGCCCGGCTTTCGTCCAGCTCAATCATACGGCTAACTGGCAGAAAAAAATGCCCTGGGAAAAAAGCCCGTCTTCCCCCTACCCGCCCATGGCGCCTTCGCCGGTTTATGTTAAATCCGAGATGGACAACAACAACGAAATGCCTCGCGAGATAACCGTCGCGGAAATCCAGGAGATAACGGAGAAGATTGTCTCCACCGCGGTACGCGCTCAAAAAGCGGGATTCGACGGCATCGAGCTGAATGCCGCCTGCACTCACCTTTTCCACTCCTTCCTTTCGCCCTTCTGGAATGAGCGCCACGACGCTTACGGCTGCGATAGCCTGGAAAACCGCGCGCGCTTCCTTGTCGAGAACATCAAAGAGATTAAAAAACGCATCGGGCAGGACTTCCCCGTTTCCGTGATTATCAACGGCGCCGAGTTCGGTAACCTGATTGACGTTGATAACAGCGAATGCCTCACTCTGGCGGATAGCATCGGTATCGCACGACTGTTGCAGGCCGCTGGCGCTGACGCCATCCAGGTGAGGTCGATTTGGATTGGGAGGCATGATGCCTCGTTTCTCACCGACCATTTTTGCTATCCCGAGCCGCCTGTTCCCATCAATACTTTCCCCAAAGAGTACGATTGGAGCCGCCGCGGCGCGGGTGCCAACCGGTTCATGGCGAAGGCTATTAAAAAAGCGGTCACCATCCCGGTTATGACCGTGGGACGGCTCGACCCCGAACTTGCTGAAGATATGCTGCGGGAGGGCGTGACCGATTTCGTCTGCTTCAACCGTAGGCTTATCGCCGACCCCGAGCTTCCCCACAAAGTAGCCCAGGGCAGGATGGATGATATCGCGCCGTGCACCTCCTGCACTACCTGTAAAGTCATGGGCGGCCACCGGCGCTGCCGCATCAACGCGACCATCGGGACCGACCAGAGCTACGTGGTCGCCCCCGCCGCTAAAAAGAAAAAGGTGGTGGTGGTGGGCGGCGGTCCCGCCGGAATGGAAGCGGCGCGCGTGGCGGCTATGCGCGGCCATGATGTTATTCTCTATGAAAAGACACGCCAACTGGGCGGCCTCCTCCCGGTGGCGGCCATGGTTAAAGGACTGGAAATCGAGTGCCTGCCGGGCATCGTCCGCTATCTCAAGGACCAGATGCTGAAGAACGGGGTGGATATCAGGCTGGGAAAACAGGTAAACACTTCCGTCATCGAGCAGATAAAACCGGATGTAGTTATCATCGCTACCGGTGGTATCCCGGCCATGCCCGATATTCCCGGGATAAACCATCGTAAGGTAGTCAACAGCGCCGACCTTCAGCACCAGCTCAAATTCTTCCTGAAATTCTTGAGCCCGCGCACGCTGCGGTGGTTGACGCAGTTCTGGATGCCCATCGGCAAAAGGGTGGTTATTATCGGCAGCGATATTCACGGCTGTGAGCTGGCCGAGTTCCTGACCAAGCGGGGCCGCAAAGTCACCATCGTGGATAAAGCGGAAACCCCGGGCGAAGGCATGATAAACCATTTGAGGTTCCAGCTTTTCTGGTGGTTCCGTAAAAAAGGCGTCGAGATGATTAACGGCGTTAAAGAATATGTTGCCGTCACCGATAAAGGGCTGGTTATCCGCGCCGCGGAAGGCTACAATCGTACCATCCCGGCCGATAGTATTGTACCGGCCACGCACTTTAGCCCGGATACCACAATTTTTCAAACTCTCCAGGGTAAAGTGCCGGAAATCTATGCCGTCGGCGATTGCGCCGAGCCCAAGCTCATCGTTGATGCCATCGGTTCAGGCTTCGCTATCGCGCGCCGTATCTAGCGCCCTTACCCCGGTATCATCACCGGCAGTTCCGGCATAGCGGTGGTCATCCAGGTAGTCTTGTCCTTGCTGATGAGGTACATGTCACCCACCATAGACCACGGCGCTTTATAGCCCTTGCACCGCACCATCGGATGGATGGCGTAAACCTCGCCGGGCAAAATCGTCCATTCCATGAAGTCCTTTTCGTGCGGGCCAGCGGTGATGTATGGCGCGTCCCCGTAAGCGACGCCTACCGCATGCCCCAGCTTATCACACTCGAAACCGTATTCAGCCACCAGGTCTTCGATTTTCTTCCCCGCAGCGGTGATTTCCACGCCGGGGCGGAACTCTTTCACGACCATCTGCCGCATTTCCGCCCAGAGCTCGAACATTTTTTTATAAATGCCCTTCGGCTCCTCCCACCAGTAGCCCCGTATCATTTGCGCGCCGTAGCCCAGGTTGCGCGTGAACTCTGGAGAATAGGTAACCGCGTTCGGCTTCCGGATAACGGCGGTGCCGGGGCGGTTGGGGTAAGTGGCCTCCGGCTGGGTATGGATTAAGATAATCCGGTCGCCGATGCCGTGGGTATCCAGCACCTCTATCGAGGCACGGGTCGCTTCCAGCTCGGTCAGACCGTCTTTAATATTCAACAGGAAAACGTAGTGCGCCAGGTCGGAAATCTGGATGGCCTTCTGCATTGCGGCCAACTCCTCGGCGCTCTTGGGGCCGCGCACTTCGCCGAAGAGCCGGTGCGCCTCCACGAGCTCCACTTTAGGGCATAAATCAATGAACTGCCGCTGTTCGAATACCGACCACCAGCGGTAGCTGTCCACGCCGATGCGGCTGTTTTGCAGCCGCATTTTTTTTATCAGTTTAGCTGCATCAACCGGCGTGTTGGCCGAGAGGAGAATATTTTCGGCCGGTATCCACCCGCTCATGCCGGCAACTTTTTCGGGTGTCAGGCCGCTGTTGGTCGGCACCAGGAAAACCGGCTCGCCGGTGGCCGGAAAAACCACCATGTTCATCCGGTTGCCCCATACGCGTGTCAGGTAATGGACAGGGACTCCCAACTGGCTGCCCCCGTAGACCAACAGCGCTGCGAGTCCGTTTTTTTGCAACTTTTTTTGCAGGAGGGAATAACGTCTTTCTTTCTCTTTCAGGCTCAACTCCGGTTTGGCACTCGGTGCAGGCATCTCGCTCCTTTTCCTCGCTGTTTATTTCATTTTCCTTGATAATTGTCTCTTGCTAATTACTTTATGGCATAGCCTCGAATCTTTTGACCCCTTCCCAGGCCTTACGCTCGTCTTCGTAAGGCGCCTCTTCCACGTGGCAGTTTTTACCCAGAATCATCGTCAGGCGCTTTTTGCCGTATTCCGGCCACTTGCCGAGGCATTCGCAGCTCGGGTTGCCGGTGCGCGCGAAAGCCAGCCAGGCGTCCTGGATGCATTGTGATAGTTTGTCCGCTTCCGGCCCGGCGCCGCAGAATTTATCGTTATAAGTGCCGAACACAAAGCCGATTTCCAGCGCATGGCAGGCGCCCAACATACCTCCGAGTACCGGCGATACCCAGTCGAAGATATAATTGAAAGAGCGCTGTCCGTTATCGCGTTGCGCTTCCACCAGCTCGATGGCCGGCATCCGGAACATACCGTCGGTATGGATGGCCGAGAGTATTTCCTGGGGTGTGGTTTTGACGCCCCTTTTCACCAGTGCTTTTTTGTAAGCCTCGATGAGACCCGGCACGTACGCCGGCATAATCATGGTTGCCAGCCTCACCTTCAGCGCGGCCTCGTCCATCTGGGCGATGCCCGGCTGCATCAGGCCGAAGAGCTTCCACTCGTCCCGGTTGGTGCCGATGATAACCGGTATTTCTTTAGCGGAGCCCTGCCGGGCCACTTTATTGGTAATATCGGGTATTAGCTCACCGTCGATAACCGGCGCGGTCACGGTGGCGCGCGGCGCTTCACCGGGCCGGGTCATGGCCGTCTTGAGCGGCGCATCGGTATCGAGCACTTGCTGCATGGTCAGCGCCCTCAAGGCTTTAGCGTCGCTGCCCTTGATACCAAGTATTTTTAGGAAATTTTCGGCGGTAGCGTTCGCCGTGGTCAGGGACAAGGACATACTGCCGACACCGCTTTCGCAGATGGCTTTATGGAAAAGACCTTTGGCCGCGGGCATGGCCAGCAGGCAGCCTATGCTCATGCCGCCGGCCGATTCGCCGAAGACAGTCACATTTTTCGGGTCCCCACCGAAGGCCGCGATATTATCGCGCACCCATTTGAGGGCGGCAATCTGGTCCAGCAGTCCCTCATTGCCCGTGGCCGGTATTTTCCCGCCCGTGACATCCTTCAGGCGCAGGAAACCGAGCTCTCCCAGCCGGTAATTAATCGTAACTTGAACGATATTTCCCCGCTTCGCCAGGGCCCCGCTGTTATAAGAGATAGAAGAGCCCGAGCCGAAGACGAAAGCCCCGCCGTGAATCCAGAACATGACCGGCCGCTTCGCGTTGTCCAGACTGGGTGTCCAGATATTCAGGAATAGGCAGTCCTCTGACATCGGTTCGGCCTCGACGAAAGCGGCCAGCGGTCCGGTCGTCGG
>Ga0187886_1003960_pt1 | contig 10866 bp, 15 predicted proteins | sample June2016WEW_20_1_FD_133001 | JGI IMG/M metagenome (GOLD analysis project Ga0187886, IMG submission 133001) | Peatland microbial communities from SPRUCE experiment site at the Marcell Experimental Forest, Minnesota, USA - June2016WEW_20_150 | ecosystem: Environmental > Terrestrial > Soil >...
GACGCCTAGCGATATGTCTTGTCCTTCACCTGGTACTATAGGGCAATGCGCATATACCCCGCCTGTTCACATATCAAGAACAGTACTAGGAAGAATAGCAATAACAGGAACAGTCGTCACTGAGGGCACAGCATTAAGGTGGAACATAACGGCTCCACCATCGTCAGTAGGATACTTTACTTATGGCGCCTCGAGTTTTATACCATTAGTAGGTGACTGGAAAGGCACTGGCGTAGAAGGGATTGGAGCATATGATCCGTCTGCTGGAAGATTCCACTTGAAATATGATGCGAGTGCAGGAGATGCAAACCTCATCTTCATATATAGAACACCTCATCTTACTCCTATTTCATGGCGAGACGAAAGTGGAAGCTTGGGACATGACGCAATTGGTGTAATAGATGGAAGTAATGTATATCTTAACAAGAATATAAATGGAGGCACCGAAGAAATAGTCATAACGTTTAGTGATATATCATGTCCTTTATCTACTATTGTAGAACAGTGCTTATATACGCCACCAACACCGCCAGTTTCAGAAGCCGGTGGATCTGGAATATTAATTGGTGCCCTAGCAATAGGCGCTCTTGCAATGATGATGTCCAAAGGAAAACAATAAGACAACTAGAATGACAAGTAACCTTAAATTCCCTCTTAGTGATAAATGGACCTATGTAACCAAATGCGCCCCTCAAGATACAGGTGTAATTGGTAATGCAACATTATCTGATGGTGATGGAATATACATATATTTAAACAATGCCAACAATACACTTGATTGTACAGGAACATTCTCATTCTATGGCGCTAATCTACAATATCCATTAGCAACAAAGGAAATATTGTACATAAATGATATTGATTCTCTTAGAGTAACTGCAACAATTCAAATTGGAAGCACATCTAATGCGTGCGACAGAGTCGCAGACGGATGTCCAGTAATCAATCCAATGAGTTGGGCCGCCGCTTTAATTGGAATTCCAATGTATGATGAGATATCAGGTAGGAATCTATGGTTAGAAATATCTCCGTATTGGACACAATACGCAGACTTCAGTAGCAATCCTCTATGGTTATATCATGGCGAATCGTCGGCAGAAGAACTTTATCGCATAAAAGTTAGTGTCCCAATGTATCCTGGAGAAGTCAGATCCTTCAACATTAACGCGTTAGATATAATAAAAAATCTTCAATGGGGACAACTTAATAATATTAACTGGAACTCTGTGCACATTGGCGACGGTTTATATTTTGGTATGGAATCATGGGGAAGAACATTTACAGATATGTACATAAGAAACATAGATTTTACTTACGAAAAAGTAAGCAGCGCTAGTGTCGGTGGGGACAGTGGTATTGCTATGTTACTGATCGGTTCTATGGCACTTGGCATGTTGTTCATTGGCAAGAAATAATAATCGACAAACATAAAGTAAAGAGACAAAATATGATGGCAACAATAGACGAATACATGAAGCTACATATAGACAAAGATCCAAAGCTTATGAATAGAGTAGGAATGGACAAAGACCAAAAAGAGTCTGTGAACAATCAGTGCAGATGGACAGCGGCAATAATCAACAGCTAAAGCTGTCACTTGAAAGAATTGGCGATGAATTAGAACATAATACACTTAAAATTACCCAAAAAAAATCAATACAGACTTGCTCGTATCATGAGATCAGTAAATAACGATTGTAGAAAATGTAAAGATTGCTGAACAGTTGAAAATATCTTAAATGACAAGAGACGACATCATATAGAGATAGTCATAAACGGTAACATACATGTCAAAACAAATCGGATCATTTATTCTTCCAGATAACATTATATCCAACATGAAGAATAAAATCAAGGAAACTAAGAAACTAAAAATAGAGCTCGGTTTTCCACTATGCACAGAGAAAGACTCTAACATTATTGTTAAAGGTCCTGAATGCATAGGTTCCAGGTGTTCAATTAAGGAAGGTGTATGTAGAGAAGGTCATACACACATAGGAAATTATCATACTCACCCAAGAACCGATGCAACAATGAGTATAACTGACATGGTTACAGGATGCTCAGAAAATATACAGTGTATAGGTTCTGTAAAACTCAATAACGTGGTATGCTTCTCCAGAAAAACTGAAGAATCTCAATGTTTGAAAGATACAAGTTCTTTTGAAGATGAAGAACATGAAATTTTGAAAAAGGGTTCTGAAATTGGAGATATGCTAAGTAGCCCAAAGTCTATTATGAAAACTGGCATATATAATGTTTTGAAAGAACTGAAACAACAAGATGGCAGAGTATTTAAGTATAACGCTAATAGGATCAAGTTGCTTCATAAAAATTTTGACAGAATAAGTATATAGAGATGTGATCAACAATGTTTTATATTTTAAGTGGAACACAATTTACAAATTGTGTTAGATGTACTGTGGACGGCTCAAAGATTTCTACTGAGACAGCCATCCCATTAGCCATGAAAATGGTATGTGCTGGTGTAAAAACAGGAGGAGCCGATATTAGAGTCGGGTGGCTAAACCCTTCAACAGGACTGATTGAAGAAATTCCAAGGGAAATAGAATATCATTGGACATCTGATGACAATGTGGCATTATTTTATAAGGTTAATACTACCGCATCGACCAATTTGGCTATATTTGTATATTGGGGCAACGCTTCATTAACTGAACCTGCTGCAAACAGTACGTATGGTAGTCAAAATGTCTGGGACTCCAATTATAAGCTTGTAGCACATATGAATCAAGAACCAAATGGTAATGCAATAGGAGCCATCAAGGACTCCACATCCAATGGTAATAATATCACTCCCCACAATTTCTCAACCAATCGTTTGGTAGATACTACATATGGTAAAGGTATATCGTTTTTATCGACTGTCCCACATACAATGACATCTATAAATAATGTCGGTATATCTGGAGCATCTGTTAGAACACTGGAAACGTTTACTGAATCAATATCGACAAATGGCGCTATAGCTAATATTGGTACCAATGGCACAAATTACCAATATGGAATTTGGTACTTATCGTCTGATATGTACTTCCATGGACATGGTACTACAGATTACGATACTGGTACCATTATGCCAACAACAGGAAATGTTTACTGTGCGGCCACATATGATGGTAATACCGTTAGAACATATGTTGGAGGATCTCCAACAGCAATACCGTCAAAGGCTATAGTACTTGCTACAATAAGCCAGTCTCTACAGTTAGGATATAGATATAGTGACAATACTCCATATCTTACTGGAATCATTGGTGAAATAAGAATATCAAATATTCAAAGAAGTGCTACCTATGTTTCAACTATTAATAATAATATGAAGAATCCAACCGTATCTGGAACAAGTCCATTCTATTTATCAATGGCTGATGAGCCAGGTATAACTTCTACAGCAATGACCATAACTCCAAGCGAAACACCTTGCAGAACAGGAATTTGTACAGTAACAGCAACAGTGACATGGCAAAATCAAGGGAAATCAAGTATAATATTTACACCTAAGATCATTACAGATGGGACAACATATGCACAGGCAGTATCAGACGTAACAATAGGACCATATCCAGCAGAAAGCTCTCCAATACAGATAACAACCTCAACTTTAACAACTGGGGTACATAGCATATGTCCATACCCAAATTAGTAAAGAAAGATCAAAACTTATAAGACAAGGACGTAAGAAATACAATGACAGATACAAAATCTTTGACAGTAGGTCTTGGAATAGGCGCATTATTAGGTATAATATTGTCTGCATACTCTATAGAGTCGAAATATTGTAAAATTTGCAGTGTGTACCCTCAGAGATGTACAACTAGAAAGATTTCTAAAAAGACTTGACAGGGTCAATACTTAAAATGACGAATATTAGAAAATACGCGAATAAACAAAGAGCAAAAATAGTAACAAATGGAAACTACTGGAGAGAACATAATGACAGGAACGGATACAACAGAAACGGGCGTAATAGAAATAAACGCCAGATGTTCAGATAAGGCATATCAGTCATGCGATTCAGGCGTTTATATTGATGAAGAATTTATAGGATACACTCCATTACAACGTTTCCTATATGCTGGAAGTCACAATTATAAGATCATCAAAGCCGGATACTTATCCCATCCACCCCCATCACCTCTTACTGTTGGAATAATAAACATCAAAGAAGGATCGAAATATACATTAGATGTTGACCTCGTAAATATGAACATAACTGGTGGCATATACATATACTCATCTCCAGAAGGTGCGAATATATTTATAGATGACGAGGAACAAAAAAAGACTACACCAATAGTTGTCTCTGGATTAACTCCAGGAGAACATAAATATAAGACGACATTGCCAGGATACGAAGATACAAAAGGAACGATTACAGCAAAGCTAGGAGAGTCAATAGACATACATGACATACTTGTACAACTGGAAGATTTTGGAACATTATATATACAGTCAACAGCCGTTCTATACGGGATAACCGTCCCTTACATACTAAAAGGGGCAAAAATATATATAGACAATATTGACACAGGTAAAGATGTGGCATTGCCCATAACAGGTGTAGCAAAGGGTATCCATACATTCAGAGTAGAAAGACATGGAACTGTAGACAGATATGGAATGTTTACAATAAATGGAGGAGACACGATATTAATAAGTGTATACCCAATTCTAGAACCAAAAACAGGCATATTGGCCATACACCTAGCTCCATTCATAGGGGACACAAAAGTTGCACGCGTTTATATAGATGGAAAAGATACAGGAGAACATACTGATGTAAGACACGCAATACCAGAGGGAACCCATACATATCGGATACATCTGGAGGGATATCAAGATCCAGAGGGCAAATTTGATATAGTAGAGAACCGTATCACATTACTAACTCCTCACATATGCCGCATTGGGACAATTAAACTAGGAACAATAGACATATCGTCAAATCCTTCAGGAGCAATAGTCGCGATAGATGACATATATCTAGGGCAGTACAGTCCAACAATAGTAAAACATCTACCAGATGGAGACCATACATATAGATTGTCCAAGCTTGGATATGCAGACGCAACTGGAACGTTTACAATTATCAATGGAAATGACATAAGCATAAATCCGTCTCTTGTCCAAGAAGACTCAATTCTCGACATATCGTGCAACGTAATAGCAGCAATGGTATATATAGATAACCATACAGATGGTTGGACCACTCCAACAGAAATAACAGGCCTATCTCCAGGAGCTCACACGTATAGATTGGTCATACCGAGTACATATGGAGGAGGATTTGATGACGCTACTGGCACATTCAATATAGAAAAAGCTAAGACGACGAGAGTAGACGCTGTTCTACATCCGATAGACCAATATAGCGGAAATCTTATCGTTAATAGTATGCCAACTGGTGCAAGAGTACATATTGACGACGTTGACACAAAATCAACCACACCATATAATATGATGGAAATGTCTTCAGGTATCCACAAAATAAAGTTGTCATCAGAAGGATATAAAGACTGGATTGGTACAGTAAACATAATATCAGGAAGTGTCGTGTCAATATTTGAAAACTTAATCCCAGAAAAAATATAGGTGATTAACAGACTAAAATAATTAATCTAAAATCCATAAAACGTAAAAAAAACTTAATATATGGAGATATGATACAAAATGCCAACAGGTATAATTTTAGCATATTCAGTTCCAGATGGAGCACAAGTGTTAATAGATGGATCTGTAACGCCTTCTATGTTTGGGTTTGCCAGGACCCCAGCTATAATAAGTGAAGTTGCGGCAGGTACACGTAATGTTACATTTAGGCTGCCTGGATATACAGAAGTGACCATTCCAACATCAGTTCCACAAGGAGGTTCTTCTACAGTAACAGCTATATTGATTCCAACAAAACGACCAACCTAAATTGGTATTAGTTACATAATAGAGACAGATGAACAGACAGATGAAAAAGAAACTTTCCTAGAAGAAGAGAAAGAATACTGACATATGTACACATTTACGCATTTGTGCTCATATATTTACCACAGAAACAATATAAACAAAGGAGAAAATAAATATGGTATTAATAGGTGACAACGCTAACGAGATAATAGGATCAATTGTCAGCATTACTAATGAAATAAAAACAGAGACAATGAAATATCCAAAAGGTAGTCTATACGAACCTCATAGAGCACAGATAAATGGAGTCACTAAAGCGTACGTAAAGTTGTCAAAACAGCTCTTAGACAGGATATCAGCAGAACAATTAATTCACTACCTATATTTTGACTTCGAAAAGCCTATATCAGAGTATCTAGGATTTGCAATGTCAACAAGAATGCCATACGAATATTTAGTAATATAACTACGTAAAATGGAGACAACCGTTAACATTACAAAATAGTAACCTGAGACTGCTTTGCCAGAACATCATATCATCAATTGTTGACAATTACTACAGTTGCATAATTACTATAATTACCAACTCAAGATGAAAATAATTGCATGGAAGCAAAGTGAAAACATATACAGAACAAGAATAGATAAGGATAAAATATTATATTAACTAAAGATATCCAAGCTGACTATATATATTGACGACGGATATACATACATACTTGTTAACACAAAAATAAGGCGATATAAATGGCCATTAAAATTCTTGATACAGAACCTGAGGAAATGAGTTATACAGAAACGTCTGAAGCTTTGGAGCAGATAAAGAAGGAAGAAAAACTAAGAAAGAAAGCAGAAAAAGAATATATTTTTAATGAAGCTGACATAAGGGAGCTAAATAGACGACTAGGAGAGGGGGAAGATTTAGACGAAGTAACTGCTAGTATCAGTAGAAAAGGTATGGTTTTAGCATCAGCCAAACCAAAACCAATGCCACCATTGGTAAAGCCAGCCAAACCAAAACCAATGCCACCATTGGTAGTACCGACAGAGGTAGTACAACCGACAGAGGTGGTGCGACCAAAAGAGGCGGTACCATCTGGAGAACTTATACCATTATATCTAATAGAACGTGAGAAAAAGAAAGCAAAGAGAGAAGAGAAAAAGATACTAAGATCAGAAGAACAAAGAATAGACTATCCAGAAGGAGAGTGTTGTTCAAATGTATGCAATGTACTGAATACAGAAATTGAACAATATATAGGAATTGTTTCTGATAAAGATACAAAGTTAAAATTTGACACTCTTAAAGAACTCAGACGTCAGTTTTATATCCAGAACGCGTGCCAATGTGCTAACGGTCATGCCGCACAGAAATCTGGTATTTCACTAAAAGAAGAGCAGACTGAAGACTGTTGTCCAATAGCATGTGGAATATTGAACAATTCAATTGATGAATACGAAGGAATTCTTTTCCCAACTCACAATATTAGGATTACATCTGAAACATTGTACAACATTAGAGCTAAAATGTATGACAATAATGCTTGTAGATGTGTTGAAACTCCAGAACAACTTAAAAAACCTGCTCATGGTGGTCCAGCAATGGATCCTATCTTACAAAATAGGTTAACACAACTTCTCAAATATGCAGAAAAACAGGGTTGGGTAAAATAACAAATTGCAGAGATCAAACAACTAACGCTGGCACAAAGGACAACTAATACAAACATTACAATGATACAAACATTACAATGATACAAACGTTACGATAATACAAACATTAGGAATAATCACTATGTCACAAGAATATACATTTGATCTTGATCAATTACGTGAGAGTATAACTCAAAATATAATAAATATATTCAACACAATTGACGAACAAATGACGCCGGCAGAAGACAAATTTATGGAATTTAGGTCCATTACAGAAGGATACTCATTATCACATGACGCATTGTTAAGACTTACCAATATAATACCAACAGAATATACTACAATCCCATTAATAGAACAACTTGAAGAAATATATGAGGGATGGTATGAAGAAACTTTCAATATTGAAAGAGCCTGGGACGAGATAAGGCTACTAATCAAGAGACTAACAATGGTAGAGTAACGCTAATATAGAAAGAAAAAACAGTGCAACAATAAACTATAGGAGACGACAAATGTCACGCTGGTATGAAGACGAAAAGAAAGTAATAGAACTTGCAGAATTTCTTGTTCAATCAGTTGAAATAGTAGACATTAACGAATTACTGGAATATTTTAAACATCCTGACAGATATACAGACGTATGGAACATATACGAAAAAGAGATGCTTGGTGCTATATCAACGCATATGGAGCTTTCTAAAAAAGGACAATTATACGGACAAAAACAACATATAAAGACAGAATCATGTGCGTGCGGCATTTCATAGAAAAATAACAGACATGAATAAGCTTTCAGATAATACTTTGAAAATGATTGATAGCGGACCTCTGGCAAAGGAGGTCTGTCAAGCATTTTTGTATTCTGTCTCAATACAAGCTATCAAAGATCAGAATTTTGACAACACAGTGAATAGTGCTAGTGGCGGATGTACTAAAAACTGAATGTCGTCATATACAATGCTAAACATACAAAATAGAACTCGAACCTTTTATGCAAGTGGCTAAACCCATTATACCCCAAAATGCTATATGTTACAAATGTAGTGGCGTGGCCATGAGAAGAGAGATAGATAGAAATGGTAATAGAACAGGAAGATATCTCTGTTTATCCTGTTATGGAAAGTTTTTATGTATCAGAAATAGATAGTCTTTGTATGTGCAATATAGCCAATATTACAAATAGATCGTCAAGAGGTAATAACAATGACAAACATAGAAAGAACGACCAAAGAAACGCCTATAAAGCGTTTGGAAATTTTAAGAAAAGATATAGCAAAATATGAGGAACAAGTAAATAAATGCGATATAGTTGGAACAAACGTTCTTGCCGAGAGTATAGGTTCAGATATAGATTTTCTGAAATACACGGTAAAGACTACAGAAGAACAAAAGAGAGATATGGTACAACTGGAAAATATTTTTGCTGGACATATGGATCGTCTGCAAAAATGTATATGTGTCAAGAAGATAGAAAAATAAAATATTGAAATATTCAGATATGAAACCATCAAATTATTACCAACGCTGGAGAGTGTACAAATGAAAGAACCGGCAACAATACTTATTACCATACCTCTTAAGAGAGGGGATCCAACGGAGCATACGGCAGTATGGGCAGAGAAAGCTGTTCAAATAGCGAAAAGTCTTGGATATAACGTGGTTGCTCTAAGAGGAGACGAGACCACACACAAAAATGTAAGCGAAGCTATCATAAAATATCGTCCTATGTTGATGACACACTATGGGCACGGCTGCCCATTATCATTACAAGGCCAACGGGAGTGTATCATCAGTAGGAAATACTCAGCAGATGAACTTATGCACATGGCACAAAGTCAAAATATCGAGGAAAGACAAAAATTACTTAAGATCCTTAGTCCTCTTGGTCAATTATCATGTCCTGGCATATGTTCCCTAGGTGACAGCGATCCCTGCAGCCCATATTGTACATATGACACAAATGTCAACTTGTTAAAGGGATCAATAATGATAGCCGTTGCCTGCCACAGCGCTTCTGCGTTGGGTATACATGCCGTAAATTATGGTGTAAAGACTTATGTGGGAGAAGATGATCTCCTGATGTTTCCAGTTGATACCAAGCACTCTCAAGACATGTTTGGTGAATTACAGCTGGTAATGTTCAAAGAGTTGTTAATGGGAAAAAGCATACAAGAAGCAGAAAGAACAATGTCAGAATTAGAAGACTCATATATAAGAAAATATAAGAAGATAAAATATTTGGCATTACCGATGTTGTGGAATAAAATTCATCGTAAGTTATTGGGCAATAAGAATGCAATGATATATGAGTAATAAGTAACATTTGCAGAAACATTGCAGAACAATTTGCTCGAGAGCGAAATGTTGTAATGCTGACAATGCTCTATATATTAAAGGATGCCATCTTAGCTATATCTCAAAACATTCCAAGAGTTAATAAGTACCATTTTTACCTAGTATATTTGGAACAATAAAGATAAGACATACAACAACAATATCACTATATATAACAGAAGGAAGAGTCAAATGATGATAGAACAAGGACATAGAAATCCTCCTAAAGGACATAAAAATATAGATCTCGCCATATCAAGCATTAAGAAACTGAAAGTATCAGTAAAAGAGTGCAGTCAAGACGCTCCAGCACACACTCTTTCTGCAGCAAGATGGTTAGAAAATGCAATTGTTAAAAAAGAGATTGACGAAGAGGATTATGATGAATTTATGTCAAAGATTAAGGAACAGACACGAGAATTTGTAGACAAATGTGGCTGTTTAGGTGTTTCTCCAGATACTTGAAACATAGCAACACCAATAAAATATAAACAGCAAACAAGAATTATAGGATGGGTATAATACATGGCAGCAAAATATAAGGCATCGGAAGAGTGCATAAGTGCCAACGATACCAGATTTATTATAGAGGCACTGAACGAACACATTAAAGATCAAAAGAAAAGAGGAACATACGCTGAGGACATAAAAAGTACGGTAAAAGTTAGAGACGCTATAAAAAGAGTATGGGACCATTCTAGTCTTGACCATGACGACATATGCTTCATAGTAAACGCTGGAGTCAGATAAAAGCCATACATAAGTGACGCCAAGACAAGAAGTATATAAGTGACGCCAAGACAAGAAGTATATAAGTGACGCCAAGACAAGAAGTATATAAGTGGCACCAAGATAAGAAGTATATAAGTGGCACCAAGATAAGAAGTATATAAGTGGCACCAAGATAAGAAGTATATAAGTGGCACCAAGATAAGAAGTATATAAGTGGCA
>Ga0187886_1003961_pt1 | contig 10865 bp, 12 predicted proteins | sample June2016WEW_20_1_FD_133001 | JGI IMG/M metagenome (GOLD analysis project Ga0187886, IMG submission 133001) | Peatland microbial communities from SPRUCE experiment site at the Marcell Experimental Forest, Minnesota, USA - June2016WEW_20_150 | ecosystem: Environmental > Terrestrial > Soil >...
ACTGTCACCGTCATAGTCCTTGACTCGAGTGGGGCGAACATATTTACCGGTCGGGCCCTCTTCGATGTTCCCAGCACCTGCTGCGCTGCCGTTGGCGGCTGCGTCCAACCCGTGAACACCTTCACAATGCTCTCGCCGTGGCTCGCAGCCATAGGCCTGATTGGTTGCGTTGGAACCGTAGCTGTCGTCGCTAAGAAGCGTCACCCTTAGACCAAAACTCACTGGGTTCTGCGAGCTCGTCTCGAGACGGGCGCCTGCGCTCGTTCTTCCTTGACTTTTATGAAGCAATCGTAACAGTAGAGCGGTCGGTCGTCTCGCGGCTGAAACTGCAGGCTGTCAGGCTTCCCGCACCTTGAGCACCGAAACTTGAAACGTTCAATCACTGACAATTCGTTGATCCTTGCCGTCAGCCCCAAGATCCACCGGGCGCTCTTAGAGCGTTGAGTTTAGCGATCTGTCGACCAACTTGGTCTGCGAATTGCAGGTCAGTCATGGTTGTGCCGCTTACTTTGATGTTCAAGTTGATTGTTGAAGTTGAAGGAGTAGAGGATGAGGCTGCGACTTTGTTCGCTGGAACTACTTCCTCGCCCTTGTGCACGTAGGCAAGCATGTCTTCAGGAACAATGCCTCCGAATTGGTAGTGACCTCCAATCGTTGGGATGAGCGCTGGCTCTAGTCCGGGCTGTGGGGCCGAAGCGCCGGCACCCCAATTGACACTGCCGATGGCTCCGGCACCCCAATTGACACTGCCGATGGCTCCGGTGCTGCCTGTCGTAACGTAATTGATGATTACGGTAATGGTTACGATTTTGTCTTGGATGGAGGCGATTAATGCTACGACATAGCCAAGTTTTGTGATGACTTCATCTAAGTTGTTTTGGAGCGTGAACTTCTTTTCCTCTGGTATCTCATTTATGAGCGTAAGCACATTTATGACGTAAGTTCTCAGAGTCGCGAAGGCGGTTATCGCATCCTGCACCCCCGCTACACTAATCGTAATTACAACGGGCGCAGTGGAAATGGAGGCGATAGCTGTTTTGAGGGCAGTGATGTTAGTGATGGCTGCTGTAGTATCGACGCTGGCTGTGAAGGATATGTCGCCAGTACCAGCCCCCTTCATCGTCATTGAGTGCATCCCCACATAATGCGCGGGGTTCAGCAGGTCGCTGATTGATTTCTCCGCAGCGGTTGTGTCCGCTTTAGCCGTCACTGTTATGTCAAGAGGTTTCCCGGTGACGATTGAGTCTCGCCAAGTCTTCAGCTGGTCTATTGTGTCTTTGATTTTTGAGTTGGCATTCACATAGATCTGTGCCTCATCGTCCTTCCCCTGTTTCGTCAGGGCGAGGATCGAGTCGTTGTTGCTCGCGTACGCGGCTTGGAGGGTCTGGAGGTAGCCGTCTATTTCCTGAACCATCGCTAACTGCTTCGATGTGGCGCATTTGACGAAGTCAGCGATTCCTTGCTGCGCCGTACCTTTGAGGTCCTTGTTGATCGCATTATTGGTGATTGAGACGAGATCATTCATCACCTTATCCTGCATCCCCGGCAGGTCATACATCTTTCCAGATATGCAACTTGTGAATTGTGCGAAGAGACTTTGTGCTTGCCCAATCAATCCACTTGTGATGGCGGCATTTGTGTCAGCCGTCATGGTTGCGAGTGTGGAGGACATGAGTGGTCCAAGTTGTGCTAGTGGGCCTGTCCAAGCATTCTTAAACGCATTCGCATCGGTGGTTGCTTGTGCGACGAAGTTCTGTAGTGCCGTCTTGCTGACTGAGACGGTGTTCTCGATGATTGTGGCGACTTGACTAACATCAAGACCAGCTTTCAGCATCGCGGTGGCGAACTGTTCCATCGTAAGCGTGCCATTCGCGTATTCTGCGGTGAGTTCTTTGGTTGCGGCGGTCTGTTGTATTTGCCCAGTAGCCATCTGTAGAACCGCAGTGACCTGTTGCTGTAGAGCCAATGCCGCGGCTTTAACAGCCTCAGTATGTGCTTGTTCTGTTGAAGTAGCATCTATAACGATGACTTTGTGGCTGGCGAAAGCTGTCTTCAAATCAGTCATACTTTGAGTAGTCTGCCAAACCGCGGGCTGATACTGAGTCTGAAGGTAGAGGCCGTAAACTGCTATTCCCCCAGCAAGTGCGGCAAGCCCAACTATACTAGCCGCGCAAGCAACATCGAAAGCCGTCATTGACGCAGTTGTTACATCAACCGCAGCCGCATCCGCAAGAGCAGCGCCTGCTTGCGCCTCGAATCCTCCGGCAGATTCAGCTGCTGCGGTTCCTGTTGCTGTCATGTAGACAGCAAGAGTTTTGAAGGCTATCACAGTGTTGAGGATTGGAAGTGTGAAGCCGGGGATTTGGACGGCGAAGCTGAGCAGCAGTGCATTAGTTCTATTTTGTGAGTCCGCATACGCGGATTGTGCGGTTGTCAGTTCCTTCAATGCGGTTAGAGCTTGGGTGCTTTGGGGACCAAATTGTGCTACGGCAGCATTGTATTTCTGCTGGTCTGCGGTGACGGTGTTCTGTAACGTATCCTGCCGTATCATGGCGACGTTATATTCCGTGTACATCGTCGTGACGCGGCTGATGATGCTGGCAATGTCGCTGAACGCTCTCCCTGCGAGGTAGATGGACTCGTACTGTTCCCGATACGCCATTGTTAGCGTTGTGATGCTGCGCTGTGAGAGCATGACTTCTGCTCTTGTGTCCACGTAGGCCTGTCGTGTTTCCTCTGAGACCGTTCCTGTCGCGCGGATCTCAGCTTGAACAGCCTGCAACGTAGATATGGCGTCTTCTCTGGCTTTAACTAGAATGTCTACTTGTCCCGCTGACATCGCATTCACCTATCGATTTCCATTCTCCTCAGTGATACGGCGTCATCTTTCGAGAGGGTTTAGTGGTCGTTGATGGTGGCTGCGGAAGCATCGAAAGCGAGACGCAGGCAACCCAGACTTTGCAGATCTGCTCCAGATCCTGCAATGATTCCGTGATTCTCTCGACGTTCCAGACGTCCTGTATCTTATCGAACGTGAGAGCCTGCGCTGCAGCCCTAGTCATGAAGCGGATCGTTTGGAGTGTTGGCACTACACCCACCAATTCATCAAAGTTCTTGACGCCCAACTCATCGCATAGAGATAGGAACTGCAGCAGACCGATTCCGTGGATTGGGAGCGTATGCTCGGTTCCATCTGCATATTTGACTTGGACGCTCCCAATCTTGACAGCGTTCGGTAGTTTGTCAAGCACTTGCCGTCGCCTCTTGAGTCTGGAAGAATTTGGTGAGTTGGCTTTCCGGCGGCTCAGATCTTCTAGCAGCTATCTTAGCCATAATCTCAGCCTCCTGCTGATTGATCGCCTCATTCACTTCATGCATTCTACGGTCAAGGGATTCGACTGTGATTTCACCTTCGAGGCCGCAGAGGCGACGGAGAGCATCCTCAAGTTTGCCGTGTTGCATGAACCATTCACGGACCATGACCGCCTCACGGACCGGATAACTCGCAGGATCCTTAGCCATACTCGGGTGCTTTCCATGTTCCTCGGTTTCTAATGCGTTGATTGTCTCGGGTGTCGCTCCCTTCGCTCTGAGTTTGAGTTCAAGGTAAGCCATCCTGAGCAGATTATGGACAACGGCTTTGCCGAAGAGACATTCCATGCCACGCATCCAGCCTGGCAACGGTCCGCGTTCGCCGTCAAGCGCATTCACGCGCTCGCTTAATGCTTCGATTTTCGTCAATTCTTTTCTCCTTCTTGATTGAATGCTTGAACGAATTTGGACCGCAGAGGATTCTTTGCTTGCGTTGCCTTCTCTATCTTGACAATCAAATGCGCGAGAGCGCCTTGTTCATCCTCGGAGAGTTGACGTATGAAATCATCCGCCTTAGTGCAGTTACTAGCCTCTGCCTTTTGTATGAGCGTGAGAATGTCAAGGGAATAGTCTTTTCCATATTGATTTGTTAGGCAGCCTGAACCTTGACTCGTGGTCAGATAGTTCAGGTTTTCCTTCATTTCTTGGGCTAGCTGTTGCGCTGAGAAATCAGCTTCGTTGCGTGGTTTAGGTTCAAGTGAACCAACACGCTTTCCTAATTCCTCTACTTTCGTCAATTTCCCTTCATTCCTTTATGATCCTCAAGTGCTTCAATCCGTTTCTCAAGCGCAGGGAGAGTCAGATGCTCAAGCAGGATCCGGAGACTGCCGTTCAAAGCTCCAGCTGCCCTCGTGCCCAATTCGCCTGTCCAGGTGCGCTTGATAACCTCCTGCAGGAACCCGTCGACGCCTTGCGGATTAGAGAGATCGTAGGTGTCAAGCCAGTCAAGCTTCTTAGCCGCGTTCCTACTTCCGAAGGGAGGCCCCCGCTTCTTCTTAGCCGTCAATTGGAATCCCCACTTCTGTACCCTAATGCATTATTTTGTGTACGTAGGGCTTCAGATGTAGCAGAAGGAGACCTAGACTGCCTCATTTTGGTTCCTGAGGGGTTCTTGTCGGGTTTGTCGGGATTGTCAGGGTTCTCTAACTTTGTTGTCACTACCGGGTTGCAAGGCCTTAAAGTTAGGAAATCATGACAAAGGTGACAAAGGTGACAAGGAAGGGCTCCTATCAAGCAGGGGCCGCCTCCTGTAGGGTTGTCTGTGAGGCTGTTTCTAGTTTGATGCCCTTGAATATGCGTCTTTGTACGCCGTCGCCGTCCTTGACGTATGACTCGTAGAGTTGCTCCCCTGCCTTTTCCCTGAATTTCTTGAAGAACCGTTTCTGCGTGAATGTTTTGCCGTACCCTCGTTTCTGCGCGTAGGTGCGGAACTCCGTGTAGAGCTGCTGCTTGTTCACCATGCCCTCAGGATCGAAGAGTATGCAGTCCTCGACGAAACAGCTTACTGGGTCAGACAGTTTCGTGTAGAAGTCCCGTTTCTGCTCTATGGTGGCGCCTTCACTGGTGAATGTGCCGCGAGTGTCCATCTCTCGATATGCCGCTATCGCTTGGTTGAGGAATCCGCTTAGTTCCTCTGCTGTGCTGAGTTTTTCTAGGAGTTTCGGGTCCTTCTTGTCGGTGAATGTGTTCTCGAACGGTGCGATCACCCAGCGTTTATGGTAGGCGTTGCTATCATCATAACTTTCGGGTAGGATGTTACAACTGAATGCGAGTATTGCGGGGTTCCTGAACTCGTAGGCGTCCTTGAATTTGTGTTCCGCTGTGATCTTGTCGCCGCCAGTGAGGTTCTTGAATTGCGCAGTCGCATAGAGCGAGCGGTCGCCTATGTCTGCGGCGATGTTGGCGAGTTTGTGATCGAGGGTTGCTACTGAGAAGCGGTTTTCAACGAGCGCCTGTAAGGTTTGGTTTGATACGTTCTCATCTCCGAGCAGGGCAGTGACTAGATTGAGGTACGTTGATTTGCCGTTGTCGCCAGGGCCGATGAGCATGAAGGCGCGTTGCCACTTGTTCGGTAGAGATTCAGCGTTCGCACAAAGCATGTAGCCAGCCATTTCGTAGGCGAGGGGTTTTCGTTCGCCTAAGATCTCTTCGAGGAATTTGTCAATCTCTGGGCATGTTGCTGTTGCCTCATATTTGACGGGTACTTGATAGAGGAAATTATTCTCCTGTCTGTGTGGTTCAAGTTTGCCGGCTGCGAAGTCTAGGACCCCGTTTAGTAGTGGAATCTTGCCGGCTGGGGCCCTGAAATTGTCACGGTCCATGTAGGTTTTCCATTGGATCTGAGCGAGAACTTCAGACATGACAAATCGTGTGAGTTGCTCCTTGAGTTTCTTCCCACAGACGTCAACGATGTCGCTTACGGCTTGTTCGATTTCCTTCGTCCCGTTAGGATTCCAAACGCCACTATCGGCAACCTTGTTGTACGTGATGATGTCCTTGTTGTCTTTGAACGTTCGGATTTCAAGCGGTGAGCCTGCATTTAGTAGGTAGTCCGCGATCCTTGCTGGGACAAGAACCCATTCTCCCCTCTCGTTCTTTGCGATCGTCTGTTTCAGGAGGCTTAGGCGTTCAGTCTCGTCGGTTATGGCGGGTGGTAATTCCTGCATTTCGAGTTTGCAGTTGTTGTGACTTTGGCCTTTGTCGTCGATCCATCGGATTCCTAGAAGGCCCTCAGAGGTTGCGCCGATTCTATGGACAATGTAGCCCTTATGTGGACAATCGTCCTGCTGGCATGTCGCGTACTGTTGCGGTAGTGCTCGCCCAGTGACTCGTAGGGTGCGCCGGCCAAGGATGACTCGGTTGAAGGTACGTCTCAAGCGTCTCAAGTGCCAACGCAGATTCCGATACGGGACCAGAAACCATCGCCAACGCAGCCAGTGACGTATTTCTCGTAGGTCTTCTTCGGACGGTCGTCGGTCCTCTAGGTCAGTCATGTCTTAGTCGCCTCTGGTTTGGGTGCGATGTAGGCGCTCTTGACCAATCGTTCAAGGCGTTTACCGGATTCCGCTCGTTGGGAATCTCTTTTCGCTCTCCAGCAAGTTTGACAGTAGACACTGCGTTTGCCGTCTGGAATGAACGGGACTTCCGCGTCGGCGCCACACTGGTCGCAACGAATCTTACTCATTTCTTGCGGTGCCGTCACGGTTGGGTCTGATGCAAATGGCATATCTCAATCACCTCGCAGGATTAGGAGGCCGCCCCTGTGCTGTACCTGGGGGCGGGCAGGTTCGCTTTGTGACCCTCTTTGTCGTGCGATCGTCATGAACGATTACCGCCAAGGCCGAAACAATGGCTTGCCAAGCGTGTCGGGCTGCAAGACGCCGATCTGCTTGTTCTGGACGCACCTGGCCAAGACAATGTCAACAGTCCCATCCGAAAGCTTGTTGAAATTCGGGTCAAACCTTGAGGCGTTCTCACACGCCGCAAGCAAGTCAGGTTCAGCATCGCGTAGGACGTCACCGAGTTGACCAGTTTCACTCAAGTGAAGAAGAGCGGTTGATGTTGAGCCATCACCCTTGTCGACCGGCCAGTTGTGGAGTCTGGAGGTCGCATGTTGATCAACGTATGCCCTGAGGAACGCCTGCTTTTCATTCGACGGCAAAATCTCTTTTGACACTCAATCTCACCTCTCAAGTGATTGATGGTTCCACCCTTGCCGGTCCAACTAGGTGCTCAATCTTATCCAAGAGGGCTCGGGCTTCGCTCAACTTCTGCCGGAAATCCGCCTCAGTCTTACTACCGTAAGTGAGGTTGAAATTCGAGAGTTCCATATCGTGAATCTTTCGCTCCAAATCCTTCCGTAGAGCCTCGAACTCGAGCCAACTCTCGAGAAGACTTGGGGTCATGGTTGTCTCCCGCCTGGCATCGAGGTAAAGTATGCGGTGAACTGTGTTGGGTCAAACTTGTCGGGGCGCAAACCTGAGCAGTTGAAACCGATTGACCGTAGTGTCTGGGCGATCTTTTTGATATCATCTTTCGTTGCTGAGCAGACCCGTACCTCGATCGGGGGCCGAATGTCCTCTTGTCTCGTTTCAGCACTCACGAGGCGTCACCTCCCAAATGTTCAGAGTCTTCACTAGGCAGATCGTTTTTGCGGTTTGCTTTCATCCTCATTTTTCATTCACTCTTTCAGTTGCATCGTGATAGGAAGAAAGGTCGGAAGCGCTCCCCGCACCTGCGGACGGTTTCCCTCTAAAGACGTGAGGTAGTTTTCGGGGTCGCCGGTGGCCCTTGACCTTGTATCCTTGATGAACATCTGTCCACTGGGAACTGCCAGGGTACCAATATCGCTTGTAGCCACATAGGGGGTTGCGTGTGCATTGAGCAACTATCCTTACATGGATCCAATGGTCGAGAATCCACTTTCTCTCACGTGTGATTGTGTACTTGCGGTTGCCACAGATGCAACGAGGCGGCATTGGAATTAGTCTAGGTGTCAGGTCCGCGAAATCCGATTCCTCGAAGTCGACGAAAAGTTGGATGCTAGGTGGCTGGACGAGTCCGCATGTGCTACAAACGTATTCGCGTTTGGAGTAATGTCCGTCCTCGAGGGCAAGTATGACGGGGTCTCCGCACTCGTCGCAACGGAGCGGGTGTTGGCGAAGATCACTCAGAGAGATGCTAGGTGTCGCCGCTTGAGAACGAGAACTTTCAAATACGCCCTTCTGCTTCTGCATTCATTCGTCCATCCGTCCCCTGGTTCGCATGCCTCTTGCAGGAGGCGCGGACTCGCGAGCTCGGGCGGGACCAGGCCGCCCACCGGCTCAATCACGTTATCGTGTGACTATGACTCAACTTTCTTGAGACGCACCGAACCATCCGCGAGTTTGCTAAGATCGATAGACTCGCCTTCCGTGACGCCGAGCAGGTCCAGGACTTTTCTAGCGAGGCCGACCGGAGAAACAGCAGAGGTCATTTGCCGGCTCCCTTGGATTCTGGGAGCAGCCTGTCTAGGAGCGCGTCAAAGGACTCATTCTTTCTGCCGAGTTGTACGAGTTTTCGATGAACCTCCTCGGAGACTCTAATCCACTTCCACAATTTCCCCGCGCTCATTGCAGTACACTACTGCAACGTACCACAAGCCTCTTATTTAACCTTTCAGTACGGTACTGGAACATATGATATGAATGCCCTTCTCAACCTTCGATCCCCTTAGCAACCCGCGCACGTCACAAGTCCTATTCCACATCATCAATGGAGTGGACACGCCAACGGGCATAGCTAGGAAAATGGGGGTCGGACCAACTGCCGTAACGGACCAACTCAACCGCCTACGCAGAATAAAGGTCGTCAAACTTGGAGAGAAGAGGGGTAAGGAGCAGCACTACGAGATCGATTGGAGGGCTCTGGTCAGTAGCACTATCTATTATGGATTAGTTGGCAGACCAATACCACCGGAATGCCTACTCTTCAAAGAGAAGATAGACATGGGGAATGAAACCGAATCGCGCTGCATGAATAGTGAGGTCTTTCGTCGATTCACTGAATCATATATGAGAAAGCGTTTGGCGTGGTTCGAAAACCATCCTTTCCATGGAGAGACATACGATCAGTTCATAACGGACTTCAGTCGCGCGATTGTGAAAATGTGTGATGAACTCAAATACAAGCCCGGGGGGGACTCGCCCCAAAAGAGGAAGAATAGTGAGGAACTAGCGAAAGTCTTTGGTGTTTGGAGGGACTGGCACATTTCAATCGCCGACAGCGCTAGGGAGCCATTCCTCACAGCGTTAAAGGAAGCTACGGAGACAAAATACCAGGCAGAAGAATTAATCCTAACTCCACAACAAGAAGAAGCGCACTTCACCGGTATTCTGTTGAAAGCCGGCCTTGTCATGAGGGACGAGAAGACTGGCACACTGGAGGTGACGGCCGGGGGGCACAAGTTTCTCAAGGATTGGGAGGAGAGTCGACCGAAGGCTCTGCCGGCCTGGCTGCGAAACAGAAAGGAAGCGGAATTGGTCCTCGCCAAACTATCCGCTATCCGTTCTTGAGTGTCAGTCGTTCTTTCGTTTCTTGTGGCTAGCCGCTTTCGCTAGTGTCAGCCTTTCGACGCTGATTGCTTCTAGCTTTGCTAGTCTAGCTTCGTATTCTTGCATTCGTTCTTGGCCGAGGATGGCTCCGCACTTGTTGCAATAGACGGCGACCGGCGCGTTCTCCTGCTTGCATTTCCCGCAGACGCGAACCTGCATTATCGGCTTCAGCACTTCTTCTCGAGATTTGAGGCCATGCAGGACCAAGTCCTTATCCTCAACGTCACGCATGCTCAAGTGAGAGTAGACGCCTACGATGTCGGGGCGCTTCCAACCGAATAATAGCATCATTTCCCTGTCGGTGAAGTTGCGGGAATCCTCAGTCGCTCGCGTATGCCTGAACATGTGTGGGTGAATTGGTCGGCCGAGGATGCGTAGCCCGAGGTTCCGGATTCGGATGTAGAACTGCCTGTATGATAATGGTGTTCCGTGTCCTGTAAGCCATAGTCGTGCTTCAGGGTTGTCGTGTTGCGGGTGCTGGTTGATTAGTTCCCGCAGGTCTGGGACGCTCGTGTAGACGCGTCTGCGTCGTGTGCCGGTCTTGCCGGTAAGCCATAGGATCCCGCCGTACTGGTCGAATCCAACGTCTTTGATTCGGAGGTTATGAATCTCTGCCCTTCGAGCGCCTGTCTCATCGAATAGTTCAATCACGACACGGTCTTGGAGGGTTGGGGCTTTCTCAACCAGTTTGCGGCGATCCTCACCTGAGAGAACTTTCTTCTTTACCTGTTCGGCTCGGTCGGGTCGTTTCGGGTTCGGGATTCCGTCAGCTAACTCGCCACGTTTCAGATATCGCAGAACCATCTTGACGACAACTAACAGTTCGCCGTAGTAGTAGATGCTATGCGTGGAACGGAAGCGGTCGAGAAATGCTAATAGGTCATGCTCACTTACGGTGGCGAGGTCAACTCCGCCTTGGGAGACATAACGCATCAAATCGGAATAGAATCGGATCGTCGTATCCTTGCATCCACGCCGGCCCGCAGAAGCGAGAAACTCTTCCTGCCACAAACACGCTGCACACCAAGGACAAGCGTGCAGGATGCTAATAACATATATGGCGATTTGTTGCAACATTGAAAGGCTATATGGATCAGCCAAGATATGGCGCGCGGCTCGAAAGTGATAGCTGCTCAGACCTCCTAGGTCGACTTGGGATGACTTGAGGCTGGAAGGATTTGTCAATTGTTCAGGCGAATCATCTGAGCTTCACATACACAGGCGCCTCCAAACCCTCAATCGAAGATCTCACAATCGGAGTCTCACCTGGCGAGTTCATTGTCCTGACAGGGCCGAGCGGATGTGGGAAGACAACAATCTGCAGATGCCTCAACGGACTTATCCCCAACTTCTACTCGGGTGATTTTACTGGTGACCTGATCGTTGATGGCTTGAGTGTGA